>Ga0209092_10002655_pt1 | contig 16282 bp, 13 predicted proteins | sample FraStrMetagenome_FD_187446 | JGI IMG/M metagenome (GOLD analysis project Ga0209092, IMG submission 187446) | Marine eukaryotic phytoplankton communities from Arctic Ocean - Fram Strait ARC3M Metagenome (SPAdes) (version 2) | ecosystem: Environmental > Aquatic > Marine > Oceanic | place: Fram...
CGTAGTCATCGTAGTCGTAGGCATCGTGGCCGCAATTTTATATATAGAGTACATGTATAAGGAGGACTCTTACATGTACGTAGTATAGCGTAGTATTATAGCAATACACATAGCAAATTAGGTAGTATTTAATAAAAGTAGGTATTAAAGTAAAACGTATTAACAATGATTGATTGATTGATTGATTGTGAGTGATCCGTCCGTATCATCAGGATACTCGCCAGTAGCACTAATTTAGCTTCCCAAACTAATGAGTTCCAATGGGTTCCAATTGCTCAAAACGTGAGGAATCCCACAAAATATTTTATCATTAACAGCACCACATTAAACACAAATTTTCAAAACAATTCAAATAAATGAAATTTATCCCTGCAACACTCATAGCTCCCTTCATTAAGCTAACTTCAGCAAGCAACACTTCATTGCCTGGAGAACGCATACCTATAATAAAGGCGATACCTCGAGATATTTTACTCGATAATATCGACCTTTCCTCTTCTGGGACTCCTCGAATTGTCGGTGGAACGAATGCAGATAATTATATTGATTATCAAGTGCTGTTGCTACTAGATTTTGGTGATGGCTTCTTCGGACGATGTGGCGCGAGTCTCATCGCTCCAAATGTCGTTTTAAGGTAAATAAGCGTAGAAATCGACATTCGAAGTTAAAAATTGGTTTAGTAATAATATTTCGTATCAAACAGTGCGGCGCATTGTCAGGCAGAAAACGTTGGTCAATATGTTGTTGTAACAGGATTAGAAAATATTTCTTCTCTGGATTCGAGCCCATTACCGGAAACGGTTTCTATACGATCCGTTCAACAACAAATTGTACATCCGAATTACCGAATGGATACCGTCGACAACGATGTAATGCTGCTTAAACTAAGTCAATCGGTAGATAATATGAAACCAATAGCATTGGATGAAAATATCAGCTCGTTGACTGTTGGTGAATCGGTTCGAGTGTCTGGTTGGGGTACAACCTCGTTTCAAGGTAGCACTTCAGAATCCTTATTATATGCCGATTTGAGATATATATCGAATTCGGCTTGCAACAATGTTTATGGTGTAATTGATGAATTTGAAATGTGTGCTTATGAAGATGGTAAGGATGCCTGTCAAGGAGACAGTGGAGGTCCACTTGTAATTTCAGAATATACAAATGGTGAGCCTTTGCTAGTGGGAGTTGTTAGTTGGGGATATGAATGTGCCTCTCCCGGTGTTCCAGGTAAGGTTTCACCAAAACAAACAATTTATGATGATGGGAAATGTTTAATATAATTACCTATTGGAAACCTATTCCAGGCGTATATGCTCGAGTGAGTTACTTCTACAATTGGATTAGTAATAACGGTTGTGCTTGGTATGGTTCTCTTTGCACGTCACCAACATCGTCGCCAACGCCACGTGGACCAACATCCTCTCCAGTCCCGACATCAACGTGTACAGATTTTCCAGGATTTGTTGATAGTAACTCGAGGGGATGCGAGTGGTATGAAATCAATGATGAGCCAGGTTGCCCTACGTACGGAAACGTTGGACGTGAATCTCTGGTGCTGTATGCTGGAGCTTCTTGTTGTTACTGTTATGGTGGAGAGACTGACGGAGGCTTCTGTGAATTAGGAGAAGAAGATGTAGAGGGTTGGACTGATAATTTTGGTGACGGTTGCTATTGGTATGTAAGATACCTTTAGAATAAATGAGTAACTTTTAGCTCACCTTTTTCATTGCGTAAAGGTATGCTACTTATGATGAGCCAGGATGTCCAAATTATGGAGATTATTGGCCGAACGTGGATGGAACGACGGCCGAAGAATCATGCTGCTATTGCCGAAATGAAAATGGTTCGAACCCTATGTTTTCATCTTCTCACGAACCTTCTGAGGTTGTCACAGTAGCACCGAGACAGCCTTCTGCTGCCCCAATGTTAAGTGGTAATCCTGTATACACTCCAACGATGGATCCATCATGGAGACCTAGTTCTTCCCCTATATTTAAAATGTCTCCTTCACATACTCCAACAACTCATAATGACTTAATTATGAATCCATCGTTTAGCCCGACTGTTTCACCAACAATACAAACAACTCCTTCTCCAACCTCTGATGACCAACCTTCAAACCACCCGACAACTTCTGATAATGTAACATTGAGGCCATCGATTAGTCTAACTGCGTCACCTACGTCACAAACTACAGCTTCGCCAACTGTTAACAAGCAGTCTTCGAATGGGCCAACTTCTCATAAAGGCTTTTCAATGAATCCTTCACTGAGTCCGAGCTCTTCGCCTATATTGCTGAATTCTCATAGCAAGCCTTCACATATTCCAACAGCACATGATAACGTAAGTATGAGACCATCCTCTAATTTAAGTACTTCACCTACAATGCAAAAACCAACTTTGCCAACGCCAAGTAGTGTTACAACAATTACTCCTTCAATTCAAAATCCTTCTGTTGGAGGACGTTCTGACGTCAATAGTAATGCATCACCGCAATTCATAGCACTGAAAGGCTTTACTTCAACCCTGTATCTTCTTTGTACTATAGGGATAGGAACGATTCTATTCTAAGGTGTTATTGAAGTTTATTATTTCGTGAAAGTATGAAAGGACAGAAGGAATTAAGAAGTGTATTTCCATGTTGACTCGATAGACAGATAGATTACTATGAATTGAAAGTGTGGGCGAGACAGTCCGAAAATGGCTTATTTAAATGAACCCCTTTTCAAACCTACCCTGGTAATGAACACCAGTATGAGGAAATGAGCGTCATGGTCAGCATGCAATGAAACACAATTAGTTAGTACAAGAGCAATAATTAACAAAGAGTCGATTTATTTTGTGTATTTCCATGTTGACTCGATAGACAGAAGGATTACTATGAATTGAAAGTGTGGGCGAGACAGTCTGAAAATGGCTTTTCAAACCTATCTTGGTAATGAAGACCAGTATGAGGAAATGAGCGTCGTGGTTAGCATGCAATGACACACAATTAGTTAGTACAAGAGCAATAATTAATAAAGAGTTGATTTATTTTGTTAAGACGAGTTAAACGTGAATAGTGCATTAAACAATTGAAACATCCTCTACCACACAATGATAATGTTTTGAGAAGTTAACGTTCTAATCGCTACATTTTACAACACAAAAAATCCAGAATCAATATAAAAGTCAGCATTATTTTCAAAACAATACAAATAAATGAAATCCCTGCAACACTCATAGCTGATCTCCGCAAGCAAAATTTCAATGCCTGGGGAACGCATACCTAAATCTAAGGCTATCCTCGAGATATTTTACTCGATAATATCGACCTTTCTCCTTCATGGGTCTCCTCGAGTTTTTGATGGAACGAATGCAGATAATTATATTGATTATCAAGTGCTGTTGCTACTAGATTTTGGTGATGGCTTCTTCGGAGGATGTGGCGCGAGTCTCGTCGCTCCAAATGTCGTTTTAAGGTAAATAAGCGTGGAAATTGAAATTCGAAGTTACACGACGAAGGCTTCTGTGATATAGGAGAAGAAGATGAAGAGGGTCGGACTGGTTATTTTGACGACGATTGCTATTGGTTGGTAAGATACTTTAAGAAGAAATGAGTTCTTTTCAGCTCACCTTTTTCCATTGAGTAACGGTATGCTGCTTATGATGAGCTAGGATGTCCAAATTATGGAGATTCTTGGCTGATATTATAGCAAGATATTTCTGATACGCCGAATATAACTGTTCTCGCAAGGAAGAACTTACTCCACACCACCATCATCATCATGACCGTAATAAATAGCTAGATTTATGCAAACAAATACACCGTATTTCTGATTCAACTTTGTCCGAATACACCACTCATAATTCGTATATCATCAGTAGGATCAGCAGCAATGCGAGTAGAGATCGATACGGGAACATGTTCCGTCTGCTGCACAGAGTGTACGACAAGAATTTCGATAAGTTGGGTATATACTTAGATGTCTTCAATTGTGGAAACGGGTGCAGAGAGATTGGGGAGGGGGAATATTTCCTGGTCCTCTTTTGTCTTCTCATCACTCTCGTAATTGAGTTTTTCTCTAACAAAATTTACGAATGGTTTTGCTGTTGCAACGGCCGCAAGATGAATCTGATTATCAACCTTCACAAACATAAAAATTTAGTTGTAGGTAAAATGAATTACATTAGAATTTTTGTAGCAATCATCGCAAAGTTACCTTCATACTTCGATAAAAATCAGTGCCAAGCAAGCTTTCCTGTGCTTAGTATTCGACAGATAGATTCGTAGTTAGACACGATAATATAGAAAAGTGAATCAAATATATCGTAAAAAATGATGACATTTAGAAGGAAAGTATTTACCATTTTGAATCCATGACTAATGACTAATGAGCTTATAACATTATGTAACGTATAATATTCATAAAACATTGAAAAATTATCGAGCTCTTCTTTTTCTGTGGCGACAAGATATCGGTGAACATTAGTGAGAAATGAATGCATACTTTAGGTAGAATGTCTTTAAATAAATGAAAGACTAGGTGATATGGCAAATGATTGATGTGATGATGTGATGTTTAATTGGCAGTGTTAGGCTTCTTTATTCATCTGTAGTGTATGTTGTGATGGAAAATTTTTTTTCAACTATTTATTTTGTTATTGAGAACTTCTACTCTTTTTTAATCGATATGCTTTTATTTTTTTAACTTCTACTATTGTACCAGGTATAAATTACTTTGTAGTTATAACTCATCCTCTTCATCAGTCACTCTTCTATGCGTTGTACCTTGTACCTTGTACTTTGTACCATGTTTGTAGATATGCTAGGAAAAAAATTTAAAGATGGTTGCACTCCTCTTCATTATGCAGCAAGACGTACTCGTCATTTGAATGTTTCACAAATCAATATTGTGAAACTAGTTGTCCGTTCATATCCAGGAGTCCTTTTTGCGGCGGTTGAATACGAAATAATGAATTTGGACGATATGAAATTGATGGTGGTAGAATGGTCCTATCAGACATTAAAGCGTTAATTACTGTTAATGTTATTAGGAGGTCATTATTTATGTAGAACAAGTACGCGTAAGGATAATCCACTGTTGGAGAATCAATTATCGCACATTTAATAACTTACAAACAAGCTAACTTTTTGACTAGGAAATTACTATCTAGTTAGCAACTTTACAAACTCATGGTGCGCACATACATTTATGGAGAGCAAACATCATTACATAATGTACTCCAGACGTTACGTCGGAGATTTGCTCGAAAGACTATTATGTCCCTTATCATCCTCTTGTTGCTGCTGTACGCGACCGACTATACGCTTGATGAGTTCGCTAGTGCTTAAACCTTCGTGGCGAGGCATGGGCTTAGCAATTCCGATCTTTCTTGGATAAGCGTAATATGGATCATCGTCAGGGTTGGGATATCGGTCCTTATATTCCTGACCGAAGGCGACCACATGAATCTGATGCTTATCGATAAAATCCTTCGTCAAACCAAAACACGGAGCATTCGGAATCACCTTCGTTACGCTCTTGCAATTCTGGACCTCTGCACAACGCTCATCGTGAGTCATGATCGGGGGGCGTTTGTACGAACTGCAATCCTCATCGTTGCACACACCAACAAACAAACGATTGCCGTACCCCAACGCTCTTTGAAACAGTTGCTTGTGCCCTATGTGACATAAATCGAATACGCCGTCGCAGTAAACATTGACGCAAACGCTAAAAAGTGGCATGTTAAGGTAGGTGCTCAGATCGATGAACACGGCACAATAATAGCTCAGTACAAGGAATAATATGGTCGAATAGGATAACGTGCTTGCAAAACTCATCATCACAACCCACGGATGAAGCTCTCGATTTGCCATCTTCGCAAGAGTCACATCACTCGTAAGAACAGCCATAAAGAGACCATCGCAGATGACATCGACAACAGTATACTCCTCATTGACGAGCTGCATATTACCATATCTCATTATTGATGACTTAAGTAGTGCAGGTACTGCCCTCATCAGCAGACTTACTAACAGACCAAATTTGGACCAACCATGTTTACGCGATTGAAGCAAAGCTACCTTTACCAGAGCTATTATATACATTGTGTAATACATGACCATAAGCATTTCTGTCGCATCACTGTTTTGAAGCTTTTCGGCAGCAGCAAGACCTTTCGTCGCAACTTTCTCCGCTGCCAAATTCATCTTTTCAGCTGCCACGTCGTTTATCGGTATAATAAAATCATCTAACTCAACCGATTTCGTTAAGTTGATGAAGAACCATTCAATCTTTTCCACGAGCTTATGAATGCTGTGTTCGTACAAAGAAAACAAAAAATCTAATCCAAGAGTGGCACGAACGGTCAACAAACCCATGATTCCTGTGATGACATCGCCAGGTCCAGTAAGAACATTGTAACGAAGCCCCGCATCACGGTGAAAGGCAGACAAGTGTTTCGTAAACACCACAAGCTGAGCGCATTGCACAGCATACCACTGCCCACCCAAATAGGAATCATTACCCTCACTGTTATCACCGGACAAACCCAAACAGTAACATAAGAGCAAAATCACAAACACAACACTGCACGTATCACAGCTATATTTAAATAAATCCACCAAAGCCGTTGTCTGCTTCAAATTACGAGCATGAAGGACATCCACACTGTTCAGCATCATAAACGCCAACAACGAAGCGATTACCAGCCACGTACATTCTACGGGATACTTGGAATTGTACAAATGCACGGCATACCACACCTGAAACAAAATCGTCAACCCGGCCAACGTTAAAATATTCGGACTGACATTGCGAGGAATATACCCCGCCAATTTATCATAAAACGAATAAAATAATTTATTCGTTAACGATTTGTTATTGACTTTCTCCTCATAACGTGAAAAATTTAATTTCTGAGCCGGGGACAGAAACAGCTCGATGTAATTGGCGTTAATGTTGTTGGTCGTGTGTTCGAATAACGTTAGTACGGTATCCACGGGTGTCGTCGATTTCAAGGTCTGAAATACTCGTTTGGCGGATTTTTGTAAATGATCGAGTTTGGGCGAACTCGGTGCCGAGGATGGAGAAAATGGCATGCTGGGTGGCATATTTAGAGGCTAGATTGTTCCAATTTTCAACTGCGATTTTCAATTTTGAAAGTTTCGTTGGTAATTTTTCAAAATCCGTGGACTGTTTGAGATGTATGGGATTTTGGAACTGTTTTTGTGCGCTCTTGAGAAAAATGACTCGGATGAACGCTACACCGATTTGTTTCTCTTCTGTGTTTCTTTTATATGGTTGGTTAATTTACTAGATCTACTTGGTAGTCAGTAATCTTTGAGCTTTGAGCTAGGAGCTTTGAGCTTTGAGCTTTGAGCTTTGAGCTGAGTGAAGAGTTGAGTGAAGTATCTTTTTATTTGTACACGATAATGGTGTATACATAATATACATGTACAGAAAATAGTGAATTGGAGGTGGAAGAGAGGAGAGGAGAGGAGAGGTGCGTAGGAGGTCGACGTGTATCTTGGGAAGCTTTTACTAGCTAGAGAGAGAGAATATACGATTGCTCGTAGGACTCGTTGGTTGTGTTGTGTTTTTCAAGAGAGAGAAAGAAAATACATGTACATGTATTAATACGAGTACATCAGATTTTGATACATGTACAATGTACAACAGGATGCACACACACACACATGATACATGATTGGTAAATAGGTATACGATATACGAGTATATTGGATAACAGAGCATGCATGAACTCTGTCTTGATTATTTTTTGATTCTTGGTTTCTTACGCTCGCATCGCCAATCAACTGCTGGACTTATAAGAATATTTGATGAGTCTTGCGTGGTATACTCGTGTAAATATATATATATATTCTGGATTGTTGTCTTTTTATAACTCCAATATATGACCAAAAAGAGAGATATCCCTCATCTTCAGTTTCGCAATATCCCAAGAAATATACCCGGCATAATGTTATGAGTTATGATGATTGCGGAGGATGATTCTACAGGAGTATGTTTGGATTCAAGTATATGTAACATCGATTCATTATGTGCCTCAACACCATCCGATGATTGCATACTGGCTCGGACTTTCCCGTGGCACTTTTACTGGTGCAATGATTGTACCATTGCCATGAAATCATCTCATCGGAAGAAGTATCTTAACCTTCTGGTCACAACTGTGGAGCAGCTCCTGGTATCAGCGTTCGAAACACACATCTTGTCTTCGTTTTGGCATACCCGACTGACAAGGTACTCGACGTAGGCATGGCATTTACTGTGCGCTAGTTATACCTCTTGATGCTTCTACTTACGTCGATATAAATTTCCTTTTAAGCCTTTGTCGACTGCTGCAGTCTACGCAACAGCTCATAGTAACATAGCTTTCAGATCAGTCTTAATTCTTGTCTTTGCCGGACGACTATACCGAAGCAGGCAAAATACTCGGATTGGAATTCTTTGATAGCATGGATGGTTCCTGATCCGTTGATTTGTTTTTAGTGTTATTATTGGCAAGTGAAGGAAGATCTTTCATTCCTAGTTGCTCTTGGTTACGAAAGAAATTCCGTCAATAATTACTGCCTTTTATGTATTCTGTGTCACTTACAAACTACGTTTACGTATTTTGCATAGGGAAGTCGGTATTTTTTCATTACTGGCTTCTGCAGACTCTGTAATAGCTCCTGGTAACACAACTGTCGGATCAGCCTTAATCTTCTTATCTATACTAAGTGCTCGAGTCAGAGCTACGCTTAGAGATTTCAATGGAACCACGTAAGTCTTCAAATCAGTGGAAAAAGAACCCTATTTGTTGCTTACAGCTTTCGATTCCTCTTATGGATCGTAACTCATATGCTAAAGATACTATTCATTATAATTCCAGGAATTGAACGGAAAGTCAACAGGAAAGCTATTGATGAATAGTATATTAAACTAATACGACCTTTATTAAAACACAATATCATTTATATTTATATTTGGAAACCCTACATTACACATTACACAGATTTGCGAAGGTTGAGGGACATTTCACAATGGACTTTCTCTCTAGATATGGTATGTGGGTGTGTGTGTTCCAACCTGTTTTAACTCGTAGAAAAATCCAAAGCAATATTGGAGATAAATTTCAGATTTTGAAATGAGATATTGTAAATGAAAATTATTTCAAAGTCTGCTTATATTAGGGACTGATACTTTGTGCAAAGATCCTTAAAACTTGGGTACAAAATATACAATATTTTTAATTTATACTACGTAGACTTCACATTCTTTTTCTTCTTCCCAGTATGTTGCACCTGCTGATGTTGAGCATAAGGAAGAGGAGATGGTGGATATGCATACGGATATATAGCCGGAGGAGGAGGAAAATAATACATCATGTGATGATGATGGTTATGATAAGGGTGATATGGATATGGAGGTGCGGGAGTGGCAGGGAAACCTGCGGGAGGAGGCGCATAATGATGCGAAGGAGATTGAACAGCTATAGTAGTAAAAGCAGACGAAGGAGTAGACTGCGATGTCACCCTGCTGCTGCTACTAGTGTGGCTGTTATCACCACCACAACTTCTAAGCGAATGATCATTGCCTGCCCCATTTAATTCGAGCAACGGTCGTATCAGCGCAAGTGCATAGAAATCCGGTTCCTGAACCGGATTAGTCGTCATCTGCTTCGAATCACCCTTCACCTTTATGTATCTCATATTGTTGATCAACCAAGGTTTGCCTCGAAGAAAGAGTTCGTGGTAGTAGCATCCCTCGTCAATTCCTTTGGTGATGCGTTTGAATCCCCATTTATTTAGCTGGCGTAGGAAACTTTTTATCTTGGTTTGCTTGAAATACCGTAATAAAACTTCGCTTTCCATCTTTTTAGAATTTCGCACTAAAAACGCGCGACCGTGCGGTTGCCACGATACAATGTGCTGAACATTGTGCGGAGGACCGTGACCATGCATGAAATTGTTGGATAGAAACTGATGCAACTGCTTCGGGAAAGTATTCCGCGAAACATCGCAGTGTCGCTTTTTATTGGCGAAATTTTTACGCACGGACTGATCCATCACTTCACACGAGGAAGGTGACGAGGGAGTCTTTTTGGTAAAAACAACACGTTGTCCAACATATGTGTGCGGTATATCGTGATAGGTAGAGAGCTGTGTGTGGTTACTATTAGTGTTATTCGTTGAAGAAGATGATGGGAATGGAGGGGGAGGACAGAGGCTGTAGTCGTGGTAGGTATGATCCACAATGTAACTGGAAGAAGAGGAATGTACGCTGCCAGTGTTGGAGGACCGATTCGAAGAGGCGCTGCATGCACTGCGATGAGAACTATTGCTGCATACGCTGCTACTGCTACCGACCAACTTCAGGGTTGATGACGGTATAGGAAGCGTCAAGGTCGGTAGAGACATAATCGTGGGTATATTCGCGTGCACCTGAGCCTGAGCCTGAGCCTGTTGCAGGGGCACGGGACTTTGAATCTTGCTGCTTGGAGTACTCATACTCTTGATGAGGGGTTCACGCCGTCCAACAGGTGATAACGGCAACGGCGGTTCGCACCAGTCGCTCTCATCGATGCTGCTAGCAGTTTCTCCCCATTCGCTATTATCGCCGTATTCGCTGTCACCGCGTTCACTCATGCTAATTTCGCTGAGTGCCGGTTCCGAACCTTGAGCAGATTCCATTGGCAAATCATAGGCAGACGAAATTATGTGAAGTGGCGCGTAACTTTCCGCGCCTCTGTGATTATCCAGCTGTTGCTGCAGTTGATGATGTTGTTTACGACCTTGACTCCACTCTGGAGAAGATATTAATCCTTCCTCTGTGGAAGGAAGAGGGGACGGAGGAGGAAAGCTTAACGCCTGATCATCTTCCTCGTAATAATGTGACGTAGATTCACAACCATCATCCTCCTCGTTAATCGTTCCTAGGTGACTGCTGTAGACTAAATTACACGTACTGCCTCCAAAGTTCGCATTGTTGCTGCCACGGTTGTACACGCGGAGACGAGCCATTTTATCATGCAAAGCCTCTTCATCGCTCCCGGATGTAGCATTCAATATCATTTCCGTCACGAGCGCATCGTCACTTTTAAATGTCACTTTGCGCTCTTTGAATTGCGGGGCTTTTGTAACGGTTGAAGCTAAATTATCCGAATGGTGCGAAGATGTATCATCCAAGTCTTCCGAATCGCATATGCTACTAGCATTATCTCGCCAGTTCAGATACGGCTCTCCAACGGTAGTAGTAGCAGTAGTATCACTTGTACACTCGGTAGGTGAGATACATAATTCACTGCAATAATTCAAATCCTCCTCGTCATCGAAAAATGAGTCTTTTTCAATCGAATGTGACAGACGCAAGTCTTTCATGTCTTCGTCATCTCCTACGATCCAATCGAATAATGCACTGTCATCGTACTGATCATAATTACTGGTGCCCGTTAAAAGAGAATGAGACCAGATGTCATCGATATTACTTTCAAATAGGGGTGGCTGCTGCTGCTGCTGCTGCTGATGCTGGTGGTGAGGGTGGGTATCGGTATCGTCCATTGAATGTATCGTGTATGTTTTGTGTGTTCGATAGTTTTTTCCTAATAATATTCTGTCAGATGTCAGTCGTTTAAAGGCGATGAGGGCTGATATGACTTCGGGTTTTTATTTTTATTATAAGTATGTCGATGTATATAAGGGAATCACATTTATTTGAAATGCCTTTCTATTCGTAGGATTTTACCAATAGAAAGTCGTGATATTGCAGATATTTTGCTTCATCCTTTTTGTTAAGGTATACGCACGATCGAAATAGGCATTTTAAATTTTTTACATAGGCATTATTGTTATGTTCGGCTTCTTTAATGTTCGGTTCTTCATGTGGTTCGGATTCGAAAATCAATGAATTACGACAAATAGACAACAAGTATTATTTTTAATAATAGAAGTTACATTGTAATAAAATAAAAGCATACAGTTTTAAAAAAAAAAATACAAAAAAGAAATGGATTTTTATAAATGTAATCAAATTACACAATCCTTGTACTCGAACATGATAGAACATAATATGTAGGATATGAAATGAAAAGCATTCACATCATCAACCGATTTAATCTCAAGTTGTGGTTCTCCTTGTGAAAGTTATCATATTGAATCATTGAGCAATTTATTTTGAAAGGAATTCTTTAGGACTCTCTCTACCGGTAGAGAGATTGTCTGTCCTTGGTCGATATCTAAGTTTTTGAACAAAATGATCGTCCATGGACAAACCTGGTACAATAGTAGAAGTTAACAAAATAAAAGCATACAGATTAAAAAAAAATAATGTGAAACATTTAAGTTATTCATTATTTTTTAATTTAAACTGCTGCTTGAAAACTTAATTAAATCCAATCGCATTGCAAAGACGGCGATTCGTACACATAAATTGGGAGAAATCTTTATCGGCGAAATGTAGCTGCGATTTTCATTTCGATCAAAAGTCAGATGTGTTGTATTACTCAAAGTGCAATACAAATAAGCTGAAATCGGAAAAGAGACTATAATGGAAATTACGCTTTATTCGCAAACATAGAAAAAGCACCACCATTAAATTGAAAATTTGGCATATCCAAAATCGTTTTGGACATCGTATTTCAACTTGCATTTTCTCCGAAGAGGATTTTATTGTCATCATCAAAAATATTTTGCGAATAGATTCAAAGCAATGTCTTATTGATATGAAATCAATCCGCACATTCCTACTTAATGATTGCTGTTCTCAAATATTATCTCTCGCGCCTTCATTTCTTTAGGTTTCTTCAATGCCCTGTGTGAAAATCATCATATAGTTGAAAGAAAATGATTATAAAAGGTTGAAAACGATGCAAGCGTCCACTCGCACGAAATTCCATTTAATTAAATATGAAAATAGAAGCAAACAAAACAACACATGCTTACCAATCTTTGCCCATGAAATCATTTAATGCTTCGTAAGCCAATTGATGACGAACTACTTTCTTCGAAACTTTTTCGCTACGAATCGTTTCATATGTTCGACTCCAGCTATTGCTGCCATCAACTGGACCAACTGTTAATGTTATTATTTCGCGCTTCAGCTTTTGCTGGTTGCCAGGATCACAATCATACACGTCATTAATTCCTGCTTCGACAATTGAATTATTACGATTGCCATTCACATGCCCGTTACAACTTTGGACATCCCATCGTGGTTGAGGAAACTTTTGTACCTGGACAAGGTCGTGGAGTATTGCGGCGGGCAGTACATTAGTTTGAGTGTTCACTGGAGGAACGAAATCTGATGATTTCTCCAACATCTGTATCTTTACAACAGAATGTTTTTGATCCAAAAATATAATCTGTTTCTCCTTATCGTAAGATGACTTTCGGCCATTGTTAGTCAAGGATCTATTATTATTGATCGATGATAGTGCTAATTGATTATTACGCCGCTTCCAGACAGACTCTTCATGCGATCGCAACGCTGTTATCAATTTATGTTCAATATCTTTCACATAGTCCTCCGGCATTGCATTCAGCTGAGCCTTTGCATTGGCAGCGTACAACTTCGGTTTCAACGATGCATTCATTCGCTTGGCAAATAATCGTTTGTTGTAACGTAACTTAGATACGGCTTCACAATACGGTTCTGGTGGCGTGTTACCGTTGGATTGATTTTTTTCTTTACCACTGGTCCATTCGGATCCGTACATGATCCAATAATTCACAAGTGTCTTTTGACTCAAATATCCAATAGAGTTAGTAGATGATAAGGAATGAGTATAATCGCTATCGTATCCTTCACTACTGCTGCTGCCTGCATCATCCAAAACGTGTACCTCCGAGAAATTATCTAGATCCTTCCTCCATTTGTTAGATGAACTATCATCATCAGTCCTCGTCTCCACCTTCTTCTCTACAAAAGTATTTTTCCTCTTTTGAATTTCACTATTGCATATTGATCGAAAGCGTGATAGGTTTAATTCGCCTTCACTTGATATACATGAACGATAAATTTCATCAATCGCAAAATCATTCATCAAGTTTTGCTGCAAAGATTCCTTTTGCAAATTATTATGTATAAACAAATGTTGATATTGTTATTTATTAAAAGAATCTTCTTACTTACATCACCTGAAGTAGCGAGCAATCGATACGGGTACGGAACTAAGTCACTGCATTTGCTCGGTATCGCAGCTAGGCAAGAAAGTCCAGCATTCAAAGGTTTTACAAAAGTTTCTCCGTACTTCAAGTCTTTCCGTCCCAAGAATTTATATTGACTCCTAATGGAATAGCTAAACTTATTCCTATTATTGTTGAAATTAGCACGAACACCATTTACATCTTGCTCCTGCCCATTTTCTAAAAAGCACTGCATAAAATTTGCAATATCTGCAGCGGTAGGCGCCACCCGTCGCCCATAATCATAACCGTAATTGGAACATACTCCATCCTGGTATGTTTGCACGTTCCACAATATTCCTTGTAAGTATGCCTTCACATCGCACTGTGCAGGCCCAAAGAAAGATGGCATATCGTCGTTCAACGTTGCAGTGTCATCGTGGTCGTCTATACTCCTGCTCGCAAGATGATCATCTTTCCAATCATCACCCAAGAGATCATCCAATGCCATCTCAGCCAACCGTTGTTTGGAATATTGAATTGATGATTGTCCTGATTGATAATCTATTTCATACACAAGATCACGATCAAATGCATCGTAAAGTTTGCTGTCTTGCACAGGAACGAATCGTAGCTGTAGTTTTTCTCTGCTACTGTAACTATATTCGTCTTCATTGGATGACGATACCACTTGGAACTTAATCTGTGGAAGGAATCCACCATCAGTGTAAGTATACAATACACTCAAAGGGGTGATGGCATCGAGGGTGTTGTCGTTACCACTGCTGACGTTCCTATCATTGTTGTTATTCATAAAAGTTTGCTGCAATAAATTATTTGGCGCTTTGAGTTCTAACATTCGAAAGAATCGAATGCAAAATGGAAGATTGAATGCTAAATTCATTTTTTCACTGTCAAAGTAAACAAAAAATGGCTTCTTCCGTTTTCTATCTTTTTCACCACTGCCATAATCTGAGAACCAATCGTTCAATGTTTTTATATAGGCATTGTATAACTTTGAAAATCCTGAGGTGCCACGTATCTTTGGCAAGTAATCGTTTCCGTTCATAATGAGCAGTATAACGAAGTCCGTACGAATATGCATGACATCTTCCAACAGCGATGATGATGTAGAATACGGTAAATGCTTTGATATAGATATCGTGGTGGCCCATAGGTTTATTATCGAGCCTAAAGATTTAGGTCCCCTTATCGACTGTTTCTTTTTCTTTATTCTTGTAGACCGTCTATTAAAATCCACAGGCAGAACTTTCATTTTTCAAAGAAAAGCAGATGATGGAAAATTATCAACAAAAAACAAAAATAAGTACCAAGAATCGCTTCTTATCACATACCAACAAAGACATTAGGCGTAATCGATACGTGTAGGATTAGCCCCTCAAGGATTAAATCGGCATCACCACCCATAAATACCAAATTGTCACCCCTTTGTATTCGCGGTATCCTTCTCTTCTTCAATCCCTCCATTTTGCTTTTATATCCACTCATTCTGTACACCCAATCCAGAAGCTTCACTTCACCCTCTCCTGGCACATCGCTACTACTAATATAGATGGAACATCGACTGATGGGAGAATTCAAATTTGACAATCGTTGCCAAGCCCAGTATTGCAACGCCATATATGCTCGCTCCATAAAGTCTGTACCAGGTGTGATACAAATAGTGCTATCCTCTCCTAATTTTTCCTTACCTTTTTTACTTTCAAGACTGTTGCTTCTCTTCTTCTTTTTTGTTTGATATATGATCCCACGTTTTTGCAACCTCCTATATCGATTGTACTTGGTTTCAGACTTATTCAATATTTGCCATCTTCGCCTTCGCTGTGTCACAAGTTTCGCCGCGCAAGGAGGACCGTCCAACGCGAGTACAATACTTCTGCACTTATGTTGGCGCTTTTTATCATCTGTCGAGACAAGCATATGCAACAAAGTATAATCAAGTTCCTTTAACACTAATGTTAATGCATGATCCTCATTGCGTGCCTTTCGTAAGGCTACGTGCAACAGCTGATTGACATCTACCAAAAGATGAGTATTTGTTTCAAAGACGTTAAATGAAACGTTGTGAACACTGCCTCTATTACTCTTGTCATTATTACTTTTATTATTATTATTGTTGTTGTTGTTGTTGTTAACGTCAAAATC
>Ga0209092_10002657_pt1 | contig 16273 bp, 12 predicted proteins | sample FraStrMetagenome_FD_187446 | JGI IMG/M metagenome (GOLD analysis project Ga0209092, IMG submission 187446) | Marine eukaryotic phytoplankton communities from Arctic Ocean - Fram Strait ARC3M Metagenome (SPAdes) (version 2) | ecosystem: Environmental > Aquatic > Marine > Oceanic | place: Fram...
CTACTAATACAATTTCAATACACATGGCTTACTGCCTTTGATATCTTCAATGTCTTTCAACAAATGCTGCTTCCAGTCGTTTCTATTAACAGGTTTAAGTCAACGCTTTCCTTTGGCCTATACTCACAACTTTGATTGGAGTTAGACGTTACAAAGTTCTTCCGGAAAGGAACAAGATACTCAAACATGTTAAAAATGAACACTTACTTTTAGTCCTCATGACTAAATTGAAAATGCTCCAACAGTCAACATACCGAATCGATTCATCGACAGGTATCATGCCAAGAATGCTTAGGATCGATATTTACCTCACAGCACTTCTTCTTGTACTGTCATGCCACTCATATCGTCATGAGTTGACGTTTGTTTGTGTCAATAGTGTTACGGAATGTGCAATGGTGCACCTTTGTTTTCATCATCCAACTTTCTTGAACAACGTATTAGTACAACTTGGAATAAATCAAAAAACCTCGCGGATATTAAATTAGCCAAATGACACTCTCTGAAAATCGACCATCTCAATCTCAACTCTCAACTCTCAACTCAAAAACTCTTTCAAAAATCCACATCATCCGAACTGTTACTACTACAACCACAACCACACCTAGTACAAGCATCATCCATGCACACACACACACACACACACACATACCATGGTAAAGCATGAAATACTCCTTGCCATACTCGGACACGAAGGGGACATAATCGCTTCCTCTCCCTCATCCGACGATGACACAAACGTTCGATATCGATGTACAGCTTTGGCAAAATCCATGCTCGCCACATTAGAAGTGAACGCCATCGAACGAATCGTACGCGTTGGACATTGTGTCAGTGCGTTTCATGATTATTTAATGACCTATCATGATAATTTCGTTGACAGTGATGATGATGGTTATGCAGTAGGTGCAAACGTTTCTCATTATGAGTCGACTTTACGTGAAATGCTGCATGATTTTGTATCGTCGTTGGAGTGTAAGGTGGCGGACCTCGAACGTGCCTGTGAGGAGGATCCAGCGCTTGGATTAGGGTTTCTTGCAACGGAAATGGAAGGGGAGTTTGAATGGATTTCTATATTGTATGATGGTTTGTACGATGTATTATGGAGCTGTAGTGATAGTAGTAGTGTAGACAAAAAGTGTGGTTCGGAAGAGAATGATGTTCGGATATTGAATGCCATAATGGAGCTCAAGACGTCGCCGTTAGATCATACGAGAAATTTAGAGAAGTTGCAGCATGCTATGTATGAAAAATTTTGTGATCGGGTTACGCTTTATATGAAGTATGCGTCTGTTCCATTGCCCGTGAAGCCTGATTTTGTGAACAATGTCACGCTTAGTCAATTAGTTTTCATCGGGAAATGTATACATGAGTACAGAGCAATATACATACCCATTGATTTTTCCGGTGCTAATTCGTCGTTGGATTTATTCCATTATAAAATTGACGCAGTCTATAGGCAATACAATGATAAGTTGTTCTTGATATGCAAGGCAAATTTTGAGCACGATATCAACTCACTCAATAACATGCTTCTTCTACAAACTTTGAAGAATATTGACGAATATGTTCCATCATCACCCATTATTTGTGATCGACATATTGATAAGTATAAAGAAATTAAAGGTTATCTCGAAGCAACTCGAATAGCGATCCTTGATGTCAACCAATATTTTCAGAAATTAGTCAGCCCATATCGCGCAAACATAACTTTGACGTTGACACATATTCATTTGTGGCAAAAAATGCAAGTTTTGGCTGGGAATAAAATCAAGTCCAGCAAGTCATTCACTGCGCTTGTTGCTAATCTAGATCAGCAGCTGTTTGATACTTGTGCAAGCTTGAATGTTCTCTCCAAAATACTTGCTGAGTTTTACTCAAGAGTACCAAATCGTATTCGGGAAGAAGATTATAGAAAGTTATATCGATCCTTACTTGAAAGCGAAAACGAGCTTGGATCACGAAATGGGATTCGTATAAACGACTTGGCGTATTGTTTAGATTGGAATGAGTGGCTAACGCCATGATAAGTTATACACATACATTATGTTATGAAAATGCAACACTTTCAATCGTATTGCAGGCAAAGTTTGTGTTTGTCCCAACCCTTAGTATCCTTCGTGTATTGCATTACAAAATGAAGGGAATATTAATTCTAATTTACACAGCTACTTTCTACAAATCCTCTTGTTTGATGATTATACCATTTGAAATATCCCATAGACATGGCGGTGCGCACAAAATCATACCGGAACAATATCCTTTTTTGATATTGACACCTTTAAAATAAAGAGAAATGTGAATAGACCTAAAAATTAAATTCAAACAAAGTGCTAATCTTACTTGTGCCGCGTCCAGGGCAGGCGGGTCGTTCTGACTGTCGCTAGACAAGTCGTTTTTGTGTAATTTCGAAGGATCGTCTTCTATTTGAATATTGTCTTCAATTACTGGTTGAGACTGGGACGATCCATTGTCAGCGAATTTTAAGAGTGATGCAGCGGCGCAAGTTGCTGCAGTAGCCACGCTCGCTTCCAACAATCGAGCAGCTTCGGCGTCGATAGGATTCGATAGTAGAACGGCTGGGTCTAGAGCCAAACTATCAGCAGTTTGGACGGTTTCAGAAGGTTCTAAGCCCGCATTCGAAGTTGTGTTTGCATTCTCTTGATCACCATTCTCACCATCTCCAATACCATATACTAAGTACTCAAACCTTTTTGCCTGGCTGGCGGTCATTGACGATCTTAGCCCTGACTGCTTCAATCTGTAGTGTGCACGTTGACGGGACATCCATGCACCTAAGCCGTTATTTCCCTTTTCAAACTTTGATGGAATGTTACAATGGCCATGTTCTAGTTTGAATAATTTTACTCGGTGAAGATTCAGATCCCAGTCTTTTCTATGTTCCTCTTCGATCATTTTACTAACATCCCAAACAAACCCAACACTATTCAAAAGCATTATCCGCTCATTGGAGATCTTGGCTGGTTTTCCTTCATTTAGAAGCCTATATTGATACCTTTGCGTTTTGACCCAGATCCCCAACTTAACGTTTTCTGAACAATAGTTTGGCACAAGACAATTTCCGTATTTTTGTTTAAATACTTTCAAAGCTTCAAACATTTCCAACCATTTGCGCTCATTTTTTTCACTTTTAGGCCGCTTTCGTGGCATAATGCTAGTCTGCTTAGGAACGACAATCGCAGAAGCACCGGAATATATCCCATTCTCTACAGTCACGTCCAAAGCAGCCGCGCCGCGCTTATGAATCTGCGACGAGTCATTTATAACGGCCTCCATCGCTTCATTAGCCAGAGTCACCTCCACCGGAAGCGAAGATTTGGCATCAGGGTGATAACTTTCGCCAGACATAGCGTTTCCCGCCTTAAAGCATTCCTCTCTCATAAAGATTGTTGGTCTTTGAGAGGTCAATGCAGCTTTTAGATTAAAAATCTTGGACACTTGTAAGGATGAATGGTGAAAGAAAAGTCTTCTACTACATGTACTTCTATCGATTTTCATGTGTGGTTCGATCACTTTCTGCGAATATTGCTAAAAAATACTCTTTGAAAAATCAAGGTTCGCATGATCGTATTTTGAAATGTTTCCATAGTTGTAGTTGTTTCAAGAGAATAATACATGGTTTTTATTGTGTTCATACTCGTTACTCATAACTCGTAACACTCACCTTCGACAACAAGGTGTAATAACTTCTCCGTAGGCATTGGCCGTATAAGGGCGAAGCAGATCTTCGGACTGGGAAATAAAAATATCATACATGAATGGTTGGCGCTATTGTCCAAGAAGTGAGAGCTACATCCTAGCATTTCAGCATTTTACATTTGCTCTTTTTCGAGAGTCTATAGAGAAGAAGAGAGAGTAGTACGCAAAGAAATATGAAAAAATATGTAACTCACCTTTGTATCTACCGGTATTGAACCGCAAATAAATCATGAAGTATTTCAAAAACTCACGATGGGGTATTCAATGTGCCTCACTAATTCGAAAGAGTTTCACTAATGTTGCAAAAATCATTTTCCACAAAACATGGGAGGCATTATTACTATTCCTCGGGAGCATCCGCAGATTCGAGAGAAAATGAAAGTACCTGGGACGAGCCAATACAAAGTAAAGGGGTATCTGCAGCGATAGACGCAGCATTGGCGCTGCGAAATCGAAATCAAAAAGAGGAAAGGTGCGATGAGAAAAAAATTTGTATGCAAAAGATTCAAGAGTTTGTGGCTTCGCGCAATGCGCAGTGGTCCCGTCAAAAAGATAAAGAAAGTACTCTGCTGTTGGCAAGGCGCTCTGAGGAAGTGGACAAATATTGGAATGATGTATGCTCGCTCGGTGCAACGACAGGATGTGTTCAAGTTTTGCACAAGTTGCAAGGTACATGTGAACACATTTTGGTCGGAGATGGCCTTGATGAGCTACCGGATCATATCGTTAGATTTGAAAAGATGTACAATCGGTACTTAGTACAGTTGAACCTTGTAGGGATTGGTCTAATAAATAAGTCATTTCAGAATAATAGGATTCCATCCTCGTTGGTGGAACTCTCATTGTCATCGAACAATCTTACATCACTATCATGTGGAATATTTACCGAACAAATGAAAGCTTTGAAGAAGCTTAACCTATCATATAATCGGCTTACCTTCTTACCCGAACAACTAGAAGAACAAATGCCTGCTCTTGAATGGCTTCATGTTGGGAACAATGATCTTGTTTGTCTACCAAATATGTTTTCCTTGAATAGTCTTCGTTCTTTTAATGCCTCGTCCAACCAAATTCAGTGTTTGAATAACGTAGAGCTTCCTGTTTCAATAGAAAAGATAAATTTGAGCTGCAATATCTTAGTTGGAATGCCAAAGAATATTCACGAACTGAAAAATTTACAAAGTTTAAATCTCAACCAAAACTGTTTAAAGTATCTTCCCGGAGATATTGGACAACTTACATCCCTCAAAGAATTGCTTGTATGTCGCAATGATTTGAGAGAATTGCCAACTTCATTATGCTCGATTACCTCGATTGTAAGCCTAAAATTCGATTTTAATAAGAAACTTGCTGCTTTACCTGCAGGAATGCACTTGCTGAAAAATCTCCAAGAATTGAAATGTGAAGGAAACATAGATATGGTACTTCCAACGTTGGCATTAATTAGTAAAGGAGTGAAGGATGTTTTACGATGGAGTGCGTTACGTTTCGAAAGCAACGTAATGAAGCGTCGAAGAGATATTATTATGAGGGTTCAGGAGGTTTTGGGAAAGCAACCTGATGGTTCAAAATTGCACAAGTACAATTTTACATTAGACGATCGTGAGTTAAATGCTCATGAGTTTCGTTTTTGATTCCTTGTAAATCTTACATTATCAATTTTTAGGGGCGGTGATTCATTTCGAATTTGACACTCAGTTGTTTTTTAATATTGCTCTTGAAGATGGGGATTTTCCATACGAAAGAAACCAACTAATTGATGCTCTTCAGCATTACTTCGATGCGTAAGTGAAACATAATTGGACAATTACACTTACTCCGAAAGCTGTGCAAACTAACACTTACGTATGAATCAATGCATCAGAAAGGGGAAAGTAGCAAGTCGAATTTATAATTCAGCCATTGGAAGTTGTTGGAGACTTCGCTCTGAACTGTTCTTAGAACAGCAAATTACTGAAGCGCGTAGGAAGAAAAATGAAAATAACTTAATTCGAAAGTCTATGCTAGCCGCGGAAAGTGCCGCATTAACTTTACTCAAATCAGAAATGGGCGATAACTCGCTCACTGTTATATCTGTCTCATTAAAGAGCGCTCTACAACATAACATACTTCGTCAAAGCTCTTTTGAAATAAATTTGAATACTATTTTGACGGCCACCGAATTTTCGGAAAGCTCAGATTTGTTTGCTTTCATGGAAGCTGTCATCAAGGAAGATGTCACAAGTTTGAATGAAGCTTTTTTGGGTTGGAAATTTGAAGAACAAATTCCCGAGAGCTGCTATAAAGTAATTTCGTCGTCAACTGCAAGAGATTACGCCCTTGGTATCCTGGCGGACGCTATGACCAGAATATGGTTGTCTCGCAGAAAACGTGATGGAAGCGAAACTAGTGAACACCTTTGGATTCTAAAATGCTTAGAATCTTACCTTTCACAGTGCTTCGTAAACCATAAAGTTTCGATTTGTAGGGAAAACGCCATTGAAACAAATACGAAGATGCGCAAAGTTCTTCGAGGATGGATGGGAATAGGTTTAGAGCAAGCATTCAAGGAATGGGGGAAACTGGCCATAAAGAATGCCCACCAACGCGAGAGGGACAAGCAAGAGAAGATAAAATTGCGAGAACATGAAATCGAAGATAAGCAATTCCAACATAAATTAAAATTAAAGGAATTGCGCGAATGGAAGAAGAAGTGGGATAAGTTTTCTGGGAGGAATTACTGGGTGAATGCGAAAACACAGGAGGAGAGATGGGACAACCCTCATTTGAATGACGAAACGATGGCACTTTCCATGGAATAGTTGATAGAACATCCTATCATGAATTTATTTTTCAGTAGTCGATCCAAAAGCACTTTTAGGTGGATACAAATAAATACATAAATTGGTTGATTTTTTATTGAATTCGTAGTTGGTAAGCTTTTGAGAAAATATCTTGCAAGGTTATCAATTGCGAAGAAATGCCATCAAGCTTTAACCGATTCATCAGGGTATCCTATACTAATGCAATTCTGTCCTATTCCAACTTGGAAATTTATTAACGAATTACTCCTAGTCAATGCGAACAGTATTTTTTCAGAAGGAAATCCCAATGCGTTTGAAGGCGGGTACAACAAACTCAAGTTCTTCGAAAGTTGATTACTCGTTATTGTTTTTGTAGTTGGTAATCTTTTGTAAATATTCCTTGCTCGGCGGCTAACTGAGAATAGATACCACCACGCTCCAGTAGAACCTCCGGATGTCCAAATTCTGCAATTCTTCCCTGCTCCAATACTATCACTTTATTTACTTTAACAGAGCGAACAACTCCCAGACGATGCGTTACCATGAGCATACATCGAGAAGCTTTCATTGCATTTTTTAACGCCTCCACAACCATTCCTTCTGACTTCGAGTCCAAGGCAGCTGTTGGTTCGTCCAATAATAATACATCCGGACAGCGAACTAGGGCCCTTGCTATAGCCACTCTTTGCCGTTGTCCACCGCTAAGTGTCCTTCCACCATCCCCAACTCGAGTGTCAAGCTCTAGATCGAGATCATTTTTGCCTCGAACAGATAACCCCGCTAGATCAAGGGATTTAAGGGCTTCTTCTCTTAACCCAGAGGAATATGTTGATTCGCCTGTTACTGGATGACGTTCGTCCTTTTCAATTCCATATAAAACATTATCAAGAAGTGAGATTGGGAACAGGTGAGGTTCCTGTTCCACTACACATATTCTCCCAGACAACTCTTTACGGGTGAGGTCCTTTAGATTAAATCCGTCCAGGGACACACTACCAGATGAAGGGTCATAAAATCGCAGAAGGCTTCGCAATAAAGAAGTTTTTCCTAAAGCAAAAATAAAAACGATTTTCATGTAAGGTATTTGCGTAGCGCCTTATCGGGTTGCTTGCAAAACTTACCTGAACCAGATCGACCAACGATCGCAACACGATCCCCAGAATAAATTTTCAAGTCTATATTTGTTAAAGCAGGTGACGCGACTCCCTCGTACGAAACCGTCATGTTGCATATATTTATAACTTCGTCTATCCCTCTCTTCTGAGAGCCTAAAACTTTAGCGACAGAGGAATCAATGATTTTTGGATCCACAATCTTAGGTTTTCTGCGCAATAAATCAACTACGCTCTTCGATGCCCCAATAGCCGCCTGAATTTTTGCCCATTGATCTCCAACATCTAAAGAAGAATCTGACACAAAATTTATGTAAAACAAAAACCTCGTTAATTGAGATTGGTTCATTCCATCTCTTGACCCAACTAACCAGCATGCGTACATGACTACGCATTTCATCATCACTTGCATGGTCGTCGTTATAAACTTATGCAGACCATAAGACCAAGCCTGTACTTCTTCCAACTCTAACGCATCGCTTTGCGCATTTTCGTATTTACCTGATTCAATATGTACACCATCGAATGCTCGGATCGTTTCGCTCATCGTGAAACTTGTTTCAGCAACCGCTGTACCCTTTGCCAAGGCACTTTGAACTTGATCAGCCAATCTGTTTGCGAAAGATCCATAGACCGCAGACACAGAAGTGATGGCAGCCATTCCTGCGTATGCAAGGAGTGACAGCTTTCCAGTAGTGCGAATCATGTAGATCGAACCAAATAAAACTTGGGCTAGCTGTCGTAGCACTACATTTACATGAAATGATATCACCATCCCGATTTTATTCACATCACTGTTTAGTCGTGAGATGAAAACACCTGTTTCGTTTTCATCAAAGAAGCCAGCTTCTTGTTGCAATAAATGCCTGTGCAACTTTACCCGAGTGCTATAATTTGCTCTCGATCCTATGTGAAAAGACGAAAAGTTCAACGGAGTTATTGAAAATGGAATAAAGACTAAGAAATATTACGATCATCTACTCACCTGCCATCCAAAAGAGGCTTCCCCGCATTCCAGTGAATAGTCCAGCAAGGATGCTCGTTATCACCAACCCTGACAAAGAATTGATCAGTGATAAACGGCTTGTTGTCATGGCGTTTGATACACAATGAAGACATTGACCATAGAAGTGTGGTATTGTACTTTCCATTGCCGCTCCAAGCATAAGGAAAGTGAGACTGCTTTTAATTATGGTATTGTCGTAATTAACCAAAGAAATAATTTCAGCAACAGAGCTTTTCACCGCCGATATTGTTTCACGGATCCCTAATTTTTCTTCGGTTGTAGAGCTGTCAATCTCAACATGCGAAGGTCTAAACAACTTAGAATTAAGATTGGTATATTGTTCTGACTGCAGATCAAAGTCATCCCTCTCCCTCGCATACTGAGAAACATACTTTGCAAAGAATTCTGCGCTCTCGCGAAGCTTTTTGACTCTCGGCTGGAAAGTCTTTTCCCTATCACCAACCAATCCTTTGTTGATTCCAGGAGAATTCAGAACATGCTGTCGAAAAAACTGATGCTTAAGACTATTTTGTAAGTGTAGGTGCACTATAGGATTTGCTTGGAATCCTTTCGAAACATCCGAAAGCATAACAATCGATGAAGCGAAGAAGGACATTGACCGTCTCAGAACATTTCGTTTTCTTTGATGGGCCTTCATTCTATTCAACTAAGAGCTAGATCTTGACTTTTCTATACAAACAAAGAATCTCTTTCTTAATTTTGACGATGCGAGCGGTAGTCTATAGCACCAACAGCTGGTTGACCTCTGTTAAAGATCTCGATGACCTTCCTTCTTCCACTTTCACCTTCCCTTCTGTTTTTGCTATGTTCATATTTCATATTACGAAAATGGTTTTTCAGCTATACCGGTACTTGGTGATCAGAGCCTACGAACTTTCAACTTTCTTCACAATATGACGTCACAATGGGTGATGGCGATGGTTTCTACAAGATTCGGTATTATGTAATAATCGTATCGGTACAGTGGACATGTCCAATTTGTGTCCTAAATGTCGGGTATTGGTATCTGGTATTCTTTGGTTCTTGTCGACGGTAAGAAATAAGAAAGTGGGATAGTTTACATATGATACATGATACCTGTACATCATTAAATGTAGTGGATAGATCCCCAGTCATTCAATTCAATTGAACAAGTCAAATCCCAAAATGCCGAAAGAAAAGCCTTAAAATATTGTGGTGCAGTAATAATTGTTGCAGAAGTAGAATTTTTGAGCTCAAACATAGCACTAACATTAAATTGTCGACTGTTTTTCTATCTATATTTCTACTTTTTTAATTTTATGCGACAACGTAGCTAGTTTGACCGTAACATTGCTCTACCCCTCCATCTATTCCGCATTTCCATCGGCAGGCGAATAGGCCGGGGAGGTCGGACTATAAGCAGGGGATGTAGGGCTATATGCAGGAGATGTTGGAGAATATGCTGGAGACGTTGGGGAATACGCCGGAGATGTAGGCGAATATGCTGGCGATGTTGGACTATAAGCCGGACTCGTAGGTGAATAAGCCGGTGACGTAGGCGAGTATGCAGGAGACGTGGGTGAATACGCTGGAGACGTTGGGCTGTATGCAGGAGACGTGGGTGAATATGCCGGTGAGGTCGGACTGTATGCCGGCGACGTTGGACTATACGCTGGTGACGTTGGACTATACGCTGGCGATGTTGGACTATAGGCCGGACTTGTTGGACTGTAAGCCGGACTTGTTGGACTATAAGCCGGACTTGTTGGGCTGTACGCCGGACTCGTTGGCGAGTACGCTGGAGAAGTTGGACTATATGCAGGGCTCGTAGGACTATATGCCGGCGACGTTGGACTATATGCAGGCGATGCCGGGGAGTAGGCAGGCGAAGAAGGAGAATACGCTGGTGACTGACCATATGAACCACTCGTCGGACCATGACCATAACTTCCACTTGCAGGTGAATAACTTGGACTGAACCCGCTATTGTACATGGGACTAAACGCGTTGTTTACAGCCGGGCTGAACCCTCCGCCGTTGCTCATCGGATCATAGGGAGTCATCTCTCCAATTTGAACTGATGGACTTTGGCCAAAAGGAGTTTGAGCGTAAGGCGTCGCTGCCCCGTTCATAACAGCACCGCGGTCTACTCCGTACATGAGTCCATCTACAACAACATCAACTGCCTCCCTGATGACTTTTTGTTCATCGAGTAACAAGTCCATATCACCAGTGCCAACACGGGCAAGTTGGCCAAGCATAATATTCTCAGTAACACCTTTCAAAACTTCCTCCTCAGCAAACACAGCAGCTTCCATCAGCATATCAACAGTTTCTTCGAATGAACAGCGAAGCATTGGCCCACTCTCAACACGATTAATACCATGACGATCGATTGCCATGAGATGACCGTGCATCGTCATGACATCTACCAAACAAGCCAAGTGACGGTAATTTACGTAAGAACCATCAAAAGAGATAACGTTACGAAGTTCACTAAGAAGTGCCCCTCGAACTCCCTCAATCCCCAATACACAAAACACCTCTACGATGTCATTAGATATCGTGCGTGTTGAATCAACATAATCGATACCTAACACGCCTGCAAAATTTGTACCATCTGTTTCTAATACCCACTCGTCTTTCATCACAAAGCCAAGCTCATCGTCCCATACTGCACGTTTGTTCCTATCGCGCATAAATACCTTTTTCACATTATCAACTCCACGTAGTTTCAAAGTATCAAGAAGTGTCTACAAAGATATCAGGTCGATCAGTTTGTGCATCCACATATGTGAATAAATTAGAAATATTTTCGTCAAGCATACCTTCTCCAAACGTTTTAAAAATACATCATCTTCTTGACCCAATACAACCTCTTCATCTTCCATGAATGGGAGCGGATTTCCATCTTCGTCAACTCCGCCACCATGTGGAATGTCATTTACAATTCGAATTCGAGCAACAAGATCATCTGCATTGTCATCACTCACAATAACATTTAGATCAGTGCCATACTCATTATTGATTTCCGTGACAATTTCTTCCATTCTCATCTTTTTGTCATAAAATAATTGCTTGTTCAATTCTACACGAAGCATCCATGGTGATAAACATCGCAGATCATCCTCACTTTCGTCACTTAGATCATAGTAGTCTTTCACAAATTCGATATCTTTCTCGACAACAGTATTTTTGACGTCAGGGTCATAATAAATCTCTGTCAATATAACCATATCTCCAAGTACAGTATATTCGAGAAGAGAATGTACCAATTTTGCGACATCACCATCATTACTAACATGTTCTTCCAAATACACCGTTAAACTTGGCGTTTTCACTGTCTTAGCTACATTAATAATCTCTTTCAACCGAGGGACTCCCAATGTTACATTCTTCGCACTAACACCTGCGTAATGAAATGTGTTAAGCGTCATCTGTGTCGCAGGTTCTCCAATACTTTGTGCCGCGAGAACGCCGGCCATCTCTCCTGGATTTACTTTTGCTTGGAAAAATCTAGTTTCGATTTCACCAATAACCCATGATAACGCGGCGTCACTCAATCGATATTCTACTAGTACGCGTTTGCTCGCAAGCATTGATCGAATCAAAATTGAATAGTTTGTAGTTGCATTCTTTTGTGCTTCCATTGACAAGGCATCCTCACCATCCACAACAATAAGTCTACCAAGAAGTTCTTTGACCTTGCGGATAACATCTTTTGGATGTAAGTCACTTGGTTGACTTCTGTCGATTCGAAATTGATACAACGCATTTCCAAGCACGCGACGAATATTTCCAGGGGCATAAGACTTAGGATCAGATTCACGACCCGCCTCTCGGTTGGCCATCACAACACGGAGAATTTCTTGATCTTTCTTGAGTTGTTCGCATTCTTCGTCTAATAAGAGTTGAACTTCTGGGTCGTGTTTGCAATCCTCAGCAATTTCCTGCTCTAGATATGGAATTCCTTGATCATCTGTTCCAAATATGGGTTCTTGGGTATTAAGTCGATATCTTTTGTCAAACTTAGCTTTAGACAAAGTCAAGCTATCAAACTCTTGGCGTTCAATCCAAACAGCGTCCATTCCATCTTCTCCATAAAGAAATTGCACAACCTGACCGTTACTGGTCCGTAATGTTCCATCGTACTTTGCCATGACAGTTTCCATAGCCTTCACTAGACGACGTTGAATATATCCCGTCTCTGCTGTCTTACAGGCTGTATCGATTAAACCCTCACGCCCACCCATGGCGTGGAAAAAGAATTCTTGTGGCGAAAGGCCACGTAAATAAGAGTTCTCCACAAAACCTCGAGACTCAGGGCCTAAATCATCTTTGTGGAAGTGCGGCATAGTTCGTCGACGGAATCCATACGGAATACGTTTGCCTTCAACGTTCTGTTGCCCGACGCATGCAATAATTTGAGAAATGTTGATGAAGGAACTACACACAATGACATATGAGGGATTGTGACATAACATTTAAATATCAGACGAAGAAAAACGAAACGCACCCTTTACTTCCAGCTGTTACCATTGCCTTCACACTATTAGTCTCATTGATACTACTTTGCGCGCTTTTACCAGCATGATCACGTGCAGTGTTCAAAACTTTATTTACAAATTGTTCAAAACTCTCAATCATCGTTCGCCCTGGTTGAGTTTCTAATTCACCACGTTGACCTTGCTTAACGAGATCTCGCACTTGAAGTTTAGCCTGGTTGATGGTTCGCTCGATATTTTTCATCGTGTCAATATCAGCCACCGTATCAATTACTCCGATGCTAAAACTCGACTGAAGAACCCAGTGATTAACCACTCGTTGCACTTGCCCCATAAACTTTCCAGTCACTTCCCAACCAACATCGAGCCAACTCGTATGAATTAAACCACCCATACCGCTTCCAATAGTTTTTTTGTCAATTGTACCTTCCACAAGTTCGCCCTCAAGAATCGTCACCAAGTTATCATAGGCGTTAAAGGTATTCGGGCCAGGACCACCATTATTAGCTTTACTCTTGAGATTAATCGGGGGGAGAATGAGGCTCAAGATTTGCTTTCCAGACCACAATTCTTTCGGCTTAAATATACACGGAGGAGGTATTTGGCCATCCCAATTGTCAACCCACATAAGAATATTCATCAAAAGGTCACGTTCAATGAATACATCTCGTTTCGTCATTTTCTGCACGGCTAACAACGAATCTTGAATGATACCCATAACGGGCTTATTGGACTGTCCACTTACAACAACACGTGCACTGAGCATCATGAGCTCAGCTTCTGCTCGAGCTGGCAAACTCTGTGGTACATGCAAATTCATTTCGTCTCCATCAAAGTCTGCATTATACGGGGATGTGCAGGAGAGGTTAAGGCGAAATGTAGACCAGTCCAGAATCTTAGCCTTGTGAGCCATGATACTCATCTTGTGAAGACTTGGCTGACGATTAAAAATAACAATATCGTCATCGTTCAAGTGTCGTTCAACTATCCATCCATTAGAAAGCAGCATTTCGCTTTTATTTCGTACGTAACGAAGATCGATTCGAGTTCCATCGCTACGAATAATGTGCTTCGCTCCAGGGTGCGTAGAAGGACCATTCGACACAAGATTAGATAAATGAAGCAAGTTGAAAGGAGTGACGCGTTCTGGGACTGTTAAATTCATCGCAACGGATCGAGGCACCCCCACCTGATCGATGCCCAAATTTGGGTCAGCCGTAATGACTGTACGCCCACTAAAGTCGACACGTTTCCCCATCAGATTACCTCGGATGCGCCCTTCTTTTCCTTTGAGACGTTGTTGAATGGTCTTCAGGGGTCGCCCGGATCTCTGCGTTACCTGAGGGACTCCCCTCAATTCGTTGTTCATAAAAGCAGCTACATTGTGTTGTAGCGCTTGCTCGAACTGCTCCGCGATGATGTTTGGTTCTCCATTTGTTATAGCTTGTCGAAGAGCAATGTTGCATTTGATTACATTCACCAACTGGTGAGTTAAATCATCTTCACTGGACATAGCTCCTCCCCCAACTGTGACGCTAGGCCGAACATGGATTGGTGGCACTGGTAATACCGAGACCAGTAACCATTCCGGCCTAGCCCAAGTCACATCCAGCCCAACTGCTTTGATATCTTCATCGCGCATTCGTTTAAATATTTCATAGGTTTGTTGGGCACTCAAAAACTGCTTACGATCACTACTACTTAATCCGCTAAGGGCTCCCTCCTGTTCCATTTCCGCTGGAAACTCAACTTCAATGTGTAGACCAACTTTAGTATACTTCGGCTGGTAGCCTTGACAATGATCACATTTCTTCTTGTCACGTAGAAGATTGTGCAAAGCGTCCAAACGCTTCTTACGATCTGTTGGATACAGCCTTTTTACTATACGCTGAAATTTAAACTCTTCTTCGTCCATCACAAGTCTGGAGCAGTGATAACAAACACATCGTAGGCACTTGAGCATTGGATTGAAGAAGCCTTGGTGATAAACGGCGCGTGCTAGCTCTATGTGTCCAAAATGACCAGGGTCTGACTTCTCATGCAAATCTCCCATTCGCGGATCATTTGCGCCTCCGTACACAGGTTGGCCGTTCACTTGAGTTTCATACCGGGTAATACCGGCAGGAATCTTCTTCCCATTCACAGTTAAGGCTTGTGTTACGCTGTATTGACGCTGCAACAATCATTTTTTCGAGGTTAAGCAGACAATAAACAGCAAACACAAAGTTTATCAGTCAATCATGATATATCACAATTTGTAAATAAGAAAGTCTGACAAAGGCAATTTCTTCAGGCAAAATGGAGAAATGGAGAAGATTTTGAAATAATATAGAGAGGAAGAGGCGCGCGCCGTAATCATGTATGTGTTCACTGAGTGTGGTAAGATGTGCAGTAAAACACCTTAAGGTGCAACAATGCATATACAACTTAAACGAATTTAGCCTGGCTACAGTGTGTCCGCCACTTGCGGTTTTCATATGCCTCCAAACCAGCACCCCGCAATGTCACACAATTTGCACAATTTTCGTCGCGCTAGCGCAGCTTACCAGCTCGTCGGGATTCACGGCACCAAATTGTAGCTTCTTGACTCGACGTAGCCGTACACGTGAATATCCAAAATTTTCACTCTCCATTCCCAGGCTCATGCCTCCTGCTGCTTGCGCTCCCTTGCGTGCCATTATGCGTTCAGTTTTTAGATTAATTAAGTGTGCTTGTTAGTGTCGTTGTTGGCTGTGGTGGGTGTTTTCCTCGGCGAAAACCCCGAGAAATGCTTCGATCTGGTTGGCATGGCATCCTGCGCGAGGCTAACTTTGTCAGTTGGACGGTTAATGAAGTACGTGTGATTGTACGGTAGTCATGTAAACCACAGGTGGAGGTTTTTCATCTCAGCCACACATGTACACAAAAAATGCTGCGCGCACCGCCCTGTTTCATTTTTGTCAGGATCATAATGTTTGATGGTAATGATAGAGGTAACGATGCTATTCTTCTTCGTCTGACTTTTATTACATGAATTGACCAAGTCTTTCAATCCTGTTTAAATTTCACTATATATGTACACAGCAACGGAGAACGATTGAGTTATCATCGATAGGTCCCCTTTGCTTCGATTCGATCTTCTTATAGGCGTGTGTGTGTGTGTGTGTAAGTCTGTTGTAGTAGGTA
>Ga0209092_10002658_pt1 | contig 16269 bp, 7 predicted proteins | sample FraStrMetagenome_FD_187446 | JGI IMG/M metagenome (GOLD analysis project Ga0209092, IMG submission 187446) | Marine eukaryotic phytoplankton communities from Arctic Ocean - Fram Strait ARC3M Metagenome (SPAdes) (version 2) | ecosystem: Environmental > Aquatic > Marine > Oceanic | place: Fram...
ATGGAAAATCATGTAAATACGTATGCATTATGCACGTATCTCAGCAATTATCTTCCAGTTGGAATCCTTGTCAATATTCACAATTCATTATTTATATTTGTGGAAGTCAAACTCGTACGTCCGTAAATTTATTTGTTCTCGTCGTACTTTGTTGTGAGATACCAAATTTTGATCCTTTCACAAATTACCAAATCCCATTCAAGAGCAATGAGATATGATTATTGTTATTATTATTGTTATTATTATTATAGAGCCTATCATGAGGTATTTCATTCCCTTTCCACAGGGGATTTTCAGGAAAGGAATATGTGACGGATTTGCAAACTATTTTTGACTGATCAGTGGAAAAAAGCATATACTACTCGATTGTAAAATTGTTAGGATGCAGGACGTTCATTCATTTGGGGTTTCGGTTTCGGAAAGAAATATTGCAAGTATGGTAGCTGCATCAAACACAGGGAATTTTCATAGCAGGTAGGAAAGCGATATATGATGGACTCGCATACTACATAACTAGTTTTTATTGATCAAAATGAAATACCTATCGCATATGCTTGCCAGATAAAGCAAGCAAAAATATTGATTTCATATACCTCTAGAGTAATACTGCTTTAGAATCATGTTGTGAGGCTACCTTTATGTAATATGTAATAACTTTTGCTTTGTTGTGCGCCCTTATTTAATAATAATAATAATAATAATAATAATAATATTAATGCACTTAAAAATCGGAATATTGGTTACGTGGATATTCTACTATAATCATTGGATGTATATAGGTGCTTCATCATACATTTCTCCTAATCGATAATTTATCCAAAAAAATGTGAACCTTCTGCGCGCCACAACCACAATAACAATTCAAAAGGGACTCATCGGCATAATTTATACTTCTTCAATAATCGATTGGAGAAGCATAGAAGGATTTAACATCAAATGTCAAGCAAAATAAGAGAGAAAAGAACAACAGTGATAGGCGAATTATGCGACACCAACGACGTTTACGATGGTGGTTATGATGAGAAAAGCGTTTCATACAATGCGAAAAAGAGAAATGCTGGTACACTGAAAAAATTCCAACGCAAACCAGAAGACCTTAAGAAGAGAAAGAAAAATTGGAAGCATGAAAAGACTAAAAAAGGCAAAACTTCGGATTCGGACATTTCTCTTTGTGGTGATTTCAAAATAATGTTATCACGGCTTATTGGAATGTGTCATAAAAAGGTGCAAAAGGAGCATCGGCTAGAATGGAAAGAAAAGCTACGATCTAATCTTCTCGAAAGTCGCGATAATATTTTGGCACGTGCAAGAGAAAAGAGGCAACTTGCGAGAATGAATGCTCAAATTGTAGATCTCATACCATCTAACAGTTGCGACGATATTTCCCCTTTATCATTCTTTCTTCCTAAAGATAATAATGACATCCGTGTTAGAAAAAATGCAAATCCCAAAGCTGCAATAATTTGCACTGATGCTACCCAATCCCCTGAAAGACCTGAGTCAACCACAATTACTAGAGAAAAAAGCAAATGCCATGACAAAGGAATAACGTTCAAGTTTAGAAAAAGTAATGGTTCTCAGTATTCCCAAACAATAGAACCTTCACTATATTTAGAGGGAACTCATCAAGCCCGACCTCCCCATACAGCTACTGTATTTCTTCGTTCTCATTTTTTCACGGAAGATGAGCAAAATCTAACTTACGTACCCTATTTTGGTGATGACGATAAGGAGGACGTTGTTTCAGATGTATTTGATATAAACAAACGAGAGGAAATGTTGAAGAAAGGCCCTGATTATCAGGCTTCCTATATTAGCTCTATTATTGACGAAATTATAAAGCTATTTTGGACAGAATATAAAGAAAAACGATTTGATAGAAAATACATTTACAAGAAATACATGATCCAGGAAGAATTCAATGATATTTTGGCTACATTTATGCATTTAGATAGTGATCGAATCCATGATCGCCACTGTATTTTCTTCGAAAATGAATCAATGAATGGATTTAGAGAAGATGAACAAAATAAAACAGGGGATTCTCAATTAGAACAGAGTGGCACATATGTGAAAAAGAACTCAAATACAAAGACTATGGTGGAATATCAAGACCTTATGGACTCTTATCGAAATTTATTTTGTAGGAGATGCTTTACATATGATTGCAATTTCCACGGGAATCTGGAAAAACCTGATATTGAATTACAAGGAGAATTAGCGCTTGCAAAGGAGCGGGAGGGCCACTGGGATAAGTTAAATTTATCATACGGTCAATGTATACCTATTCAAAAAGAAAAGAATGAAAGCATTGTTGATTCAAATTTGGATAGCTCTGAAAACGAAAATGAAAATGACGTTTTCGCCAAAAATTCTGCCCTTGATCCTTTTCAAAAATCAGCTTGCAAACGAATCTTCCAGATTTTTCAGGGTGATATATGGAAAATTGCCAAAGTTATTGGTGCCCATCCTGATGTAGTCAAAAAATTCATAGCGGAACAAGATTACAAATTGAATGCGCCAAAGCACTTGGACAGTATAATTATGAAATTAAAACAGAAAAAATCAAAAGGAAAATATGATAAATGGTCCATGAGAAATTATAATCCAAAATGGCTACAACGTATCATGAAAGCGGAAATTCATCCAGCATTTCAACCTTGTAACCATACAGGGCCATGTTCGGAATCGAATTGTAGTTGCGTTCAAAATTCCTACTTCTGTACGAAGCATTGTGTATTGGGTGAGAAAAGCAAAAACTTCTTCAGAGGATGTAACTGCAAGAGTGGATGCAATACAAATGCATGCCCTTGCTTTGCAGCCGGTCGCGAATGCGATCCAGACTTGTGTCATTCCTGCGGAGCTGGGACTGATCCTCCAAATGCTCGAGCAGTCGCGCAACTTTGCCGAAATGACAATATAGGTATGAGAAGACATGCTCATCTTTTGTTGGCAGAATCCAGTATCAAAGATGCCGGGTGGGGAATTTATACAAAATATGCTCTGAAAAAGGGTGACTATGTCCATGAATATATTGGTGAAGTAATTTCACAGGAAGAAGCCGAACGAAGAGGAAGAGTTTACGATAAAGTAAATCGTAGCTATCTTTTTAATCTTACCTCTGATTTTGTTGTGGACGCTTCAAGAAAGGGAAATAAGACAAGATTTATCAATCATAGTTCCAAACCAAATTGTCGTACCAAAATGATGAATGTGAATGGAGATATTCGTATTGGTCTATACGCACAAGAGGATATTGAGCCACAAACTGAGGTAAGGTTTTTGACATTATGAGTTATGATTGCTTTGGTTTATGTTTCCCTAACTGCTCTTTCTTTTCCTCTATCCATTTATCCGTTTTTGCAGCTCTTTTTTGACTATCGCTACAATGTTGGAATGGACAATGATTTGATTTTAAAGCCTGGAAAAACAGTCGATTGGATGAAAAACCCAAAAATGGCAAATCAAATTCGAAAGACGGCATCCTAAAACTTCGGATTTTTTCGATGATAAATACGTACTAGGAATCAAACAACATAGCAGCAACACTTATCTTTAAAAATAGAATAATAGAACTTCGATTGCATTACTACATCGTATGCGTATAATTGTCGTGCTTTATAATTTAGCTTTACTCCATGGCATTGATTTCTTCCATAAATTTATCATAATCATCTTTTACCGAAGTTTTACTTGGTTTTGTTTCATCATCCTTTCCATGAGAGTGGATAGTTCGCAGGATAGTGGCATTGTCATTATTCAAATGAACATGTTTGACCTTCAATCCCGTACGTCGTTTTTTACGCATTATTGCATCATTGGTTGTAGCAGGACGACGCCGTTGTAAATTGGAAGGTACTAATCCTTTTAAAACTGTTTTATCACCTTTGAATTCTTTCTTTTTCGGTGTTGTTGCAGGTGCCTGATACGAAGGGACAAACGCTTCTCTCCCCCCTGCAGAAGAATTTTGAGAAATTCCATCCAATGGAGGAGGAGGATACGAGAGATCTTCTGCTGGATATGTTCCAATAACAGGATATGAATCATCCGTTTCTTCTGGTGGATACGATGCTACTGCTGGATAATCATGATTTGGATATTCATTATAGGAATCATGCGCCTCTATTGGATAATCTCCTGTGACGGGATATGCCTCTCCGTCTTCCTCTGGTATAGGGTAGGAGGCGTCTTCCACGGGATAGGGAACATCCTCCATCATAGAAGGTTCTGGAATTGGATACAGTGCTTCTTCTCCTTCTTTTTGCATAGAATTTGCAGATGATTGTTTCAAGCTTGCTATTCTTGCAGCTACTCCATCTTCACCTCTATTTCCAGGTGCAGCTTTTGATGGTTGTTGAGTATGAGAATTTCGTAATGCATTGATACGGTCCTGTACAGAAGATCCAGTATTTATGGGAGATGCTGCAGGAACAGGTGGAGCAGGAGGGGCCGGTGGTGGTGGTGGTGGTGGCGGTGGAGGTTGGGGCAAAGTAGCTGATTCCGTAGTCATAGAACCTTGTTTCAATGCAGCTATCCTTGCGGCTACTCCATCTTCACCTGGACTCTCCAATACAGCAGGTTGTGATGGATGTTCAATATGAGAATTTCGCAAAGCATTGATACGGTCTTGCACAGAAGATTCTGTAGGAGCTGTCGGTGGTTCAGGCGGAGGTGGAGGTGGTTGGGGATATACTGTTTCTTCTTCTGTATCATGAGATTGTGATTTCAAAGCTGCTATTCCGGCAGCAACGCCACCATCATCATTACCATCCTTCCATTCAGTAGACTGTTCGGTGGAAGAAGATGGTGGTATGGGTGTTTCCCAATTGATATTGGAAAGAGGTTGGTAGTTTCCATGGGTTCCATTCCTTACAGGAGTTGTGGGAGGAAAACTAGCACCATACAATAAAGCATATCGTGAGAATTCAAAAATCCGAAAAATCCAAAAAAATTATCTAAAACTTATTTGAAAGGTTATTGATCTTTACTTACAATCCTGCTTGACTCCATTGTTTCATTTCATCTGTGGTAAATGGACCTTGAAGAACTTGTTGTGGTGAATTATCCTTATAATACCATTCATTGACAAATTGTTGTTTCTCTTTAGATTTATGTATGCGAGGGTTCGAAATAGGCAATTGACGATAATCGGCATATCCTTCCGAATTGGTAGAACATGGATCTAAAGCTTGAGCTTGTTGAGCTAACTTAGCTCTTTGTTTGTGCGATGAATGTAGAGTGGTATTGGTGGCTGGCTTTGGAATTTGGGATGGTATATCGGAGATTCCTTCCAGACTTATACCATTGGATTGATATTCTTCATAGGCAATCTCATCCGCAGATGCCCAAATATCGGCCATGAGAGACTTTTTGGTTTTTTTAGAAGCTCGTTGCACTGATAGAGAAGGAGTTGGTAGGGCTGGTGGGAGTGTTGGTTTAGGTTGAGGTGGTGGAGGCGGTGGGGGGATGGAAGGGGGTGGAAGTGGTGGAAGTGGTGGAGGAGGTGGTGGAGGAGGGACTGTAGTTTGATTCCTAAATGATGGTGGAAGTGGTGGAGGGCCTGGTGGAAACCGTGGTGGAAACGGCGGTGGAGGTGCAGAGAATTGAGATGAAGATGGTATTGGTGGTGGTAGGGGAGCTTTTATTTCGTTTAATGGAATCAGATGTTCGTGTTGATTTACTTCTACTTTGAATTGATCTTCTGGTAAACACGCTTCTTTTAATTCCATAGTAACGCCTCCACCTTTTTTATGATATAATGTTGGTTTTCCTGGAGGTGGAGCTCCATAGGGATTTAATACTTTATCATAGTAAACACTGAATTTTGCGGTTTTCTCCAATTCTTTGGTTTGTTTTTGAATTTTTTGGGAGCTTTCTTTCGTATCCTTCACATCGATAATTCCCAAAAGACGTTCTTTTTCTTTTTGGGCCTGTTGTCGTTCTTTGGCCTGTTTGACAATTTTTAATTCCTTTTGCAATCTCTCCAATATTCGCGTATCATTCGAATCCAAATGATCATTTTGATGATCTTTTTTGCTTGTGAGTTTATTGATTTCAGTTTGAACTTGGGAGATAGTCCGTGTTTGTGCTACCCTTTCATCGCGGGCTTTGATTCTGGCGGTTTTGTTTTTTTGTAGTGCCCGTTTTCGTTCTTGACGACGATGCACGTCCATTGGGTTGGCGGATCGTTTCCCCATTTTGGATTGTTGTTAGAAGCAGTAGAGATGTCAAAGGAGTGTGAATTATAGTAGGACGGATGCGGTTTATGAAAGTTTGGAATGCGTGTGGTGTTTGCTTGCACCACTGTTGTGAAAAATAGACACACCAAATTTATAAAACCTAAAAATAATAAAAACTCAATAATAAAAATAAAAATAAAAATAAAAATAGTATTTTCAGCAAACTCCAAAATGCTTTTTTTGCCTTAGGGCTTGTAATATGCGAACATTTCACAACTTCATATTATTAGAATTTGTCGCCTTTCTACTAGAAAGGATGCATAGCTCATCAATATTGTTGAAACATTGATAAAATCGATTTTTAATTTTAATACTATAACCTGAATTTATATCATAAAAGTGCACATCTTTTTTTCGATAATACGGACAGCAGGTGTTAATTCTGTTTGTCACTCTTACTCTGGTAAGATAGAGAGCTCAAATAATGAATTTAAGATGGATATTATATTAAGAATTATTCATTTCAGGGTCGACTTTTGACCTACATCATATCAACATAAAACGGTTTCATACACAATAAATCATGCTCCTGGATTGCATAACTATTTGAACAACAATAAATTTATAGATTTAAATCTAAGATCATAGAGAGTATACGTCAATCAATTGGTGAGATACTCGGCACTGCAGATAAGGTTGGTTCTAAAGTTGCACATTTTTTATTTCCATGAAAGATTCTGGACAAATAATCTTTCATTCCGTGCATCTAGGTACGGTACATTCACATGATTTGAACAAAACGAACTGTAAGCAAATATGAGCCACTGGATTACATAAAAATATAATGATGCACTTACAGCTACTACATCCATAAACTCTTGCTCTGCAATTTCTCCGTCACCATCGAGATCATAAGCATTTATATACAAGTTTTTCTCCCTCTCCGTGAAGTTGAATCCCATATGTTCCCAAAACCTTTCAAGTTCGATTCGTTCAATAATATCGTTATCGTTTCTGTCAATATCCCATGGGTTTCCTGTAACATTGACAGGATTTCTCCCAGTTGTTGCATTTACCATTTCTTCAAAAGAAATTTCGCCATCTCCATCTTTGTCATAATAAGAGTAGTTATTGAGAAAAGTGATTCCAAGCCTTTCACATGCTTCATCAAATTCTTGTTGGCTGATTTTTTCGTTTTCGTCCGAATCAAAACGAAATCCCTTTCCTTTTGGGGGGTCAGGTGCTTGAGAAGGAGTTCCCGTCGGCATTGATGTGGGCTCTTCAGTTGGCATGTTGATGAAGCAAGCCAAAGAAGAAAAGATTCTCTTGAACATACTGACATTGTCGGTTGCTCTGCGTCTAAGTCCAATTTGATCCTATGTTTGATTGATAACATATTAGTTAAGTGTGTACAACGAAAGTAACAAGTTAAATATCATCAAATCATACCTTGACATCCGAAAGAGCTGGGCATATAATACTGAGCGTAAGGAACAATAGAAAAAGTGTCACATGTGGAAACGAATTCATTTTGAGGCCAGCTGTCCGATGATCTTGCGCAGATATTGTGATTCAAGAGTCCTTGAATTAAATTGTTAGAATTCTGATTGGAAAATCAGAAGGATGAATCTTGTATTCCACTCTGTCGATTAAATCAAGAATATGAGTAAAGGGAAAATAATTTCAACAATACGTACTAATGTTTGGATTATTTTTAATTAAATGGGAACCATACATTGACCTAAATAAATGTACAATCGTGCAGTCAATTTGACTTCAGAAACAAGATCTAGAAACTATAATACTACTTTAGCGAATTCGTGTGCAGTCTTCCGCCGTCCTTTGCATGCATCGACCTAAATAAATTTACAGCTATGCAGCCATATAAGACTTCACGCATAACATCTTGAGAGAAATAGTTTTGCGTATTTAGTCTGCATGCGTGAAGTAAACTGCTGATTCATTTTCCATACATTAAATATATTGATTTATTTGATGTATGGAAAATATAATCTAGAACAGCTGTCAGAATACCCAACCAGCGTATAGTACAACAGTTCTCAAATAATTTTATTTTTTTGAATAGTGGCCATTCTAACTAACAAAATATTTTTATGCAAGTTTACTTTTGTTAAGCCCTTTCGATGATCTTGCGCAGATATTGTGATTGAATTTCCTTAAATGAAATCTAGAAAAGGGACGGAAAATAATTGTGTTTGCACATATTAACCTAAATAAATGTACAATAGTGCAGTCATGTTCGACTTCATAAATATAATCTATGGTAGAAACGGTTCCACATGTTTAGTCTGCACGCGTGCAGTCATCTGTCGATGTTTGCATGCATCGACCTAAATAAAAGTTCCATTATGCAGTCATATGAGACTTCATGCATAAAATCTAGAAACAGTTTTACGTTTGTTTGTTCTGTTATGTTTGAAAGAGTTTCTAGGCAATTGTACGCGGACAATATTTGCAACACTGCACTCAAACGGAGCCGGAATAGAAATCAAGACTCATAAGGCCATTTGAGTTCGTTGCGTACATGAGCCAGCATACACTAAAGTATATGTAGTACGGTCCTCATGTTTCCGAATGTCAACATCTATTGCAAATATGATTCGGAAAAAAATCTTAGTCTTAACAGTCATAAAATAAAAGTCCGTAAAATTTGTGTTTGAATTGCTTGCTGATTTTGCCCTCAAGTGCTAGCTAAACTATCGAGGCCAACAAAAGAAATTAATTCAAGTTTTGTGAGTATCTTTTTACTTCTAATACAGAATCAGTTCAGCATTCCGAACATAAAATATATTCATATGACGTCATATTTCTGATATCTTCAATTTCATCAGATCGGATACAGGTACTGCAAAGGTTATCATCTTAGAGTGTTTGAAGAAGTATCTCCTGATACCACTTTCACCCCAGGTCCATCATGATATAATTTCAATTCATATGTAAGCACACCGTGGTAACTCCAGATCCAATACTTCCAAAACAGAAAGATTTTAAAGCAGGCAAATCATATGGAGCAGAGAAGCAACTTAGAGTTTTGAAAGTTCACGGTGCAAGAAATAGTGTAAATGTTTGTTGGGATAGGTACACAATGCTCCTCTTGTATGATGCAACTGCTAATACCAGTGCCGTATGCACTTTCTGAACTGTGTTTGCTCCTAGAAGTAGAAGCGAACCCCAAGGTAGTAGGTCTGGTTACATGATGAGCTGGCTGTCTTCGTCCTGGAGCGACGATGGAGGCCAACTTCATGAGCTCAGAATTCCGCAGCCTCACCTTCACCACTGTTAGACGATCCATCCCCCGTAAGTCACCAGGAGGGGGGCCTGGCGAAGCGGCTCTAAATGAGTGAGTTAGCATTCCGAAAATATCATCTACGACAACTTTGTGAGCTTGATTTTTACCTCCTTCAAAATATATACGTGTGTGCAGTATTCATGACGTCAGCTCCCATGACAATAAATTAAACTAAAAAGGTTTCCACGCGTAATGATAATATCATCTTACCTGTAATGTACGTTGAGGTTCTTTATTATAATAATGCTCGTTATTATTCCTCGCGACTTTAGTTCTATAATTGGGCCAAAAGAAAATATTTGATATTCCATTTTACAAAGCGGCTCGGTTGAAGTGGTTTCATGAATTGATTGCAGCAATGAGCACTAAAAGTGGAAACCACAAAAATAAAGCACCAAAAAATCAGGATCACAAATTCTTCGTCAGCATCACTCCACTTTTCATCAGTTCCAACTACTTTTCCAAGTTGACCGTCAACCCCACACGTCATCCATATAATTATAGTATAAACCCAAAGGAAGAGAAGTGGACAGTCCGGATAGGAAATGTAGTAGCTTTTAGCACAAATGATGATTGTCCAAGCTACTCATGGGATCCATTTCAGATTGCATGGAACGTAGGTCAAATTCTGCACATTTATGCGGACGAAAATAACACTTTACAAATGGAAATTCTATTATTTTATCGTTCTCATCAATTAGATGTTGAACCAGAATTCAAGCAACCAAAATTTTTATTTTGGTCTAAAGAACTGATGACTGTTCAAGCTGATAAGCTGCTAGGGCCCGTACATTTGATAAATCCTGATACGCTTTCCGGGCAAATTTGTGAGAAAACCGATATTCCCATCATACACTTTGACAATTCATTTGAAGTCATATTCCAAAAAAAAAAGCTTGAAATAAAAAAGAAAAAGTACACAAGAAGCAAATGGGGGTCATGGCATCATTCGTTGATAAAAAAGGACCTGATCAAGAACAAAGAGTATGTTTCTGCAATGACAATTTTGATTGCGGAACGTAAAGATGAGGAGATTTTTATTCGAAACTCAAAAATAATCATACCCAATATAGACATTGTCAAAAAAGTAATAGCGAAGGTTTCTGCATCTTCTTCGACAAAAAAACGAAAAAAATCTAATTATCCAGCTGCTAAAGAGAAACAAAAAAGAAAAAATAATAAAAATAAAGACAAATCACCCAAAATAATCTCACCAGCTACACAAATAGAGGCATCGGAGGAAAGCGAAAGTGGATTGGAATTAAAGAAATCAGCATCAAAACAACCGCATATTCTTTCTTCTCGAACGATAGATTATTTTAGATCTGCAGTCACTAAAGTCCCAAATTCAAGCGTTGAGTGGAATGTAAGAATTGGTGATGCTGTAGCCGTCCACATAGATTCTACCATTACAAGAGAAGACAGCATCCAAAACCATTTGTTCAAAGTTCCATGGAAACCTTGTCAAATTTTGAGTATTCATAGAAAAAAAAGTGATAATGAGGATGATGAAATGATGCTAGAAGTGATATGGTTACAAAGTTGTACAGATAATCATCCATCAAAGCTTCTGCAAATGGATGATTATATTCTACTGAATTCAGAAAATTCTTCAATCAATGAGATCTTTCTCACTGAGGAAACAACTGATAACATACCCTTAAATATGCTACTCGCACCAATACATTTGATCACCTACAATCATGAATATATTCTATCCAACCGAACCTATCCAGAAACTTTTCCACACATTGAATATATATGCGACTATATAATAGAGTCAAAATCCAATACACAACTATTCAAGTTCATTAAAACGCTAGATAGACAGCCATTAGGGATGTGGACATACTCAGTGCATGCTTCTAAAAATCGTCAATTGGCAGCGGAAATAAGGAGATCGCGTTTGGAACTCAATGAATTAGTACAAGCTAAAATTCGAGAAATAGAGCAATTGAAAATAAAAACGGAAATAAAAGAACGTGAAATCAAGGAGACGCTTGAGTTTACAAATTGTGATAACGGTATTGATGAACAACCTGTATATACACCTAGTATTCCAATCCATGTAAATCTTTCCTCAAAGCGAGTTTATTTTGATATCTTAGAAGCTTACCCTCCATACTTCAACTACATAAATCAAAAAAATCCCTGTCCCCTTAAAAAATCTGGTCGCAAAAAGCAAAGTCGGTGGCAAGTAAACGTTGGAGATTTAGTAGCTGTCGAGGTCTTTTCTGAGAATCAAGAAATGGCTTCTAATTCAGTATTTAATGTAGCATGGAGTCCAGTTGAAATAGTCGCAATTTGGAAGGAAACCGATGACCCAACTGCGAATGAGCTACGGTCAAAAGTGAACGAAAAGATTTCGAACAAGAAGTATAGACCGAGCAAAACCTATATTCCTAATAATGATGTCATGATTGAAGTTCGTTGGTTTTATAAAAAATCAGAACTCCCACGTGAATTCACATCCTCCAAAAATGTCAAAATACAGACGACTCAAACTGCTAATAAATGTCCACTCGAAGAAGTATTTGAAACTGATCATCTGGATGATATACCCGCATTGTCAATCTTGTCACCAATTCAACTATTCCATCCTGAAGAATCAATTCCTTTAGGTGCAACCTCCATTCAATATAAATCTCCTCTCCCCAATATGCCAACTTTGAACTTTTTGTGTCATCGATTCTATTCCGTTCATTATCATAACAAAGGATCACTTCTCCCATGTGGCCCATCCAATAAACGAAAGGAACGAGGATGGATGTATTCCAATCATTTTAAAAAAGATCCTGAATTAAAACTCCGTTCGACACAAATGCAAAGTGCTTCCCCCCCAAAAAAATCCGCTGTCAAGAAAGAAAGATTGAAAGATGTATTAGAAAAAGTACGGCAACGCTTAACACTTGCAGAAGCTTCTGAAGACACTCAAGCACGAGGAATATCTCTCAAATGTCGTGAGAGGGAAGAATCTAAAATCAAATCATTTCTAACAGATGCCCTCCAAGGACAAAAGAAAACTCAAACAACCTTATACATTGCAGGGCCACCCGGTACAGGGAAAACTGCAACAGTACTTTCAGTTATTTCCCAATTGCGTCAAGAACAAATTTATGGAAACATCCCTGATTTTGATTTTTGCTGTATCAACGCTATGGAATTACGACAACCAAGTGAAATGTTTGTAGTATTATGGGAAGCGGTCAGCACTTTTTTGGGACATCGGGAACGGGTGAAGGCGGATCAAGCAGCTCGATTGTTAGCTCGCCATTTTTCTGGTAAGTCGGCTCGAACAAAATATCCCATGACGATTTTACTATTGGACGAAGTAGATTATTTAGTGACCAAAGATCAGGCCGTGCTGTACAATATCTTTGATTGGCCAAAGCAATCGGGAGGGACGGGAGATTTAGTAGTGATTGGGATTTCAAATACAATCAATCTTCCCAATACCTTAACTCCTCGTGTTCAGTCACGCTTGGAGGAAAATACATGTATTTATAGTTCGTATTCTGTGGATCAAATAGTGTCAATTATTACCGATCGATTGTCCTCTGGTGGTGAAATGTCATCCCATGTAAGTGCGACCTAACAAAGTAGCAACAAAGAAATCATTTCATACTACAATCTCATGCCTTGATTTTGAAACATAAATTTGAACCCCAGTACTGCTCTTCGGTCTTCCACAAAGATGCCATCCTTTTCGCAGCACGTAAAACCGCTGGAATATCTGGAGATATCCGAAAAGCCTTTCAAGTGTGCCGCATCGCCATTGAAAATTATCTCCTACAAAATCCTAAAGCGAATTTATCATTATACTTATCTGAATGTACACTTAAACTCCCTCTCATAAAGATGAGGGATATTCAACAAGCGACACGGGATATGTTTGATTCGCGTTTTGTATCAGCATTAAAACGATGCACACCCTATGAAGCATTAGTGTTTGTATCCTTGGGAGCTTTAAAACGACAATATGGGAACGTGAGGGATGTCGTTTCTATGGAGGATTTGTTAATTAAGATGGAAAGTATAGTGAATGGATTGGGCGATGATCGATTTTTACCATTGATGAATTTAAGTGATCTTATGGAGTTATTGAATCGCTTATCTGAGGTAAGTAGTAGAAGCTGTAAACACAAATATTTTAGCATAATGAATGCATTCATTTGGATATGTCTGTCTGATTCGTTATCGTATTTTTTTAGTCTCGATTAATCTTATTGCATCATCAGGGATGGAGTACGGTCTGGCCAGATATCAATTTACAGGTGGAAGAATATGAGATTGAAAAAGCACTTCGAAGCACTCCCTATTCCAATTTGTCCGAAAAATACCTTCCAAGCACAACTCAATTCTTCTAATCTCAATCGTAGCATATTATAATAGAAACAAGTTGACTAAATAAATTACAATTACATTTATTAAAAATTATCTTTCTGAAACATCCTGAGTATCGTCATCATCATCACTGATATAATGCTCACTCCGTTTTTGTGTAGATTGATTTGCAGACATAGCTTCTCTCATGGTGGAAGACGCACTTATTTCAGGTGGAGATTCCGATGCTTGTGTCGGACTACTCAATTCTGAAGCAAAGGATTTGGGTTTAGGTATTCTACGCAAATTATGAGGTGGAGGAGGCGATTTTTCTGACTGTCGTTCTACTTCTTTTTTGATATAATCAAAAGTTTTTTTTCCTGCTGAAAAACTCATGCGTCCTAAAAAGGACGCAGCCTTGTTAACTGTCTTAGCAGCTGGACTTTGTGCTACATATTCCGCTTGTTTTCGTAGTTTATACGATCGTTTGGAAAGTCGTTCTTTGGAAATATTCGTTTTATGCACAGCACGATTGTCAAATGTAGGACAATAACTCAATAATCGTCCATATTCATCCGTCTCAAAAACGTCCATAATAGTCATACTGACCAAGTCTTCAAATTGCACTGGGAGAGAATCTTCCTCCTCCTCCGAAAATAAGTCATTGTACCATGTCCATACCACCCGATGGGCCGCTGTCACACGAAACCGTCCTCCAGCAATGCGCATCATCGTCAATCCGGGTGGATCGACTATATTCATATGATCTCCCTGAGGCATTAAGGCTAGCCAGCGTAGGAATAATTGAGAGATGGCTGGGATTCCAGCAGCTGCCTCTAGTTCCACTCCAGTAATAGTTTCTATGCCAAAGAGTTGAGATGCAGTGTGTGCTTGTGGCAATACAACTTCAGCATCAGGTGCAAAGACTATATAAGGAAGGGGGACTTTAGGTGGAGGTGTTTCTTGAACTGATTCAGATTCATTGTATAATCGTCTTTGCCAATCGTCCAAACTAGTAGAGACATCAATGTGAACAGTGTGTGGTTGATTTTGTTGTGATATGGCACGATGATATTCTTCTGGATGGGACATGAGATATAATAAAGCATGGTGCATTTCCTGTACTGCCTTAGTTCCATCTTCCATCCGTGTTGCTTGTGTATATTCCGTAGCAGCTTGAGATTGAGAATCCGTGGAGGCGTTATGATAATAGTATTGCTGATCTGGAATCAAACTTTGATTGTTATCATTATTCTCGGAATTAGAATTCTTTATCGAATCCTGTGGCATTCCGGACATTGGAATATTATTATTGGATATTGCAGTTTCTTGAAAGCTTGTCACGAGATCAGCTGATGTGATTCCAGTTGCGGATGAAGCTGCCGATGTAGAAGAAAAAGTTTTTCGTAAATCAGTATAGGTTAATAATTGATTCTTAGGACTTTCGCTCATGGGAAACAATTCTGAAAATCTCCCAAACTTTTCAATACACGCTGAATTACTTGATTCGCAGTGTATTTAATAGAGCGTGGAGGGGGGGGGTATGATAATAATGTATTATAATTTCTCAATGTTATCAATTCCACAATTCTAATAGAGGATCGTGAGTAATAGTTTCGCTTCTTCTTCTCTTCTATCTTGCCAATTTTTGTTGATCGCCGAGACTATCCACACTAACACAAAATGGTACATACTGTCACACATGCATTTAAAATTCATGCATATAAAAATAGGAATACATCGACATCATAATCGCTAACCTCTATGTAATTTTTAAATACGAATTTCGAACCAATGGTTCTTCTAATTATAGATTCCGGGATTTGTACTTACGCATTGGGACTGTTACAAATAAGCACAGTCATCTTAAAAAATTCGCCGTCGCTAATTTGAATCCTGTATGTGACATCTTCACTATGATGTAATCGCCGATTCCCGCAACTTCATGAGTAACACGAATTCTTGAATTTTTCAAATAATTGGCATGATAATCGTATATATTTTCCGTTGAGAGTAACTTCATTTATTCTATAAAAGAGTTTACATCCTTTAGTAGCCTCAAATATCATCTGCTCCTTACAATTAACTGTATCATCATATAATCCAATCTGCTGTACAACTATACTGTAACTTTGACGTTTGATGACGTATAGTTTGCATCATAACTTCAATCTTCAAATCCCTTTATCTGCTGTAGACATCCTTAAATTGTCAATTCACTCTCACGTTTCTCATCTAATAAAATTTGAATATCCACGAATAAACTTTTTTCTATTATTATTATTATTTTATGATTGATTTCGATTTTATTATAATGCAAAAAAAAAGATGATGTACTTTTATCTTGAGTTTCATTTCTGTAGAGAAGCTCCGATCATCATCGGGTGGATTTTTTTGGAATCCAATTGACTACCATTCATATACTTCTACTTCCGCTAGACTCAAAAACCTGTTATT
>Ga0209092_10002659_pt1 | contig 16267 bp, 7 predicted proteins | sample FraStrMetagenome_FD_187446 | JGI IMG/M metagenome (GOLD analysis project Ga0209092, IMG submission 187446) | Marine eukaryotic phytoplankton communities from Arctic Ocean - Fram Strait ARC3M Metagenome (SPAdes) (version 2) | ecosystem: Environmental > Aquatic > Marine > Oceanic | place: Fram...
TATCATGAGGCAGATCCAGATGGTTATTCTGCAGGACAAGAGCTTGATAGAGCTATAGATAGAATAGCTGATTGGTATGAAGTATTCCCAGTTGCTACAGTTATAATTGGTAACCATGACAGAATGGCTTATAGAAAAGCTACTACTGGTGGTGTATCTAGAAGATGGGTAAGAGAGTATGATGATGTACTTAATACTCCTAACTGGACATTTACAGAAAGTGTAGAGTTATTTAACATTAACTTTAATCACGGAGAAGGCGGTACTGCAAGAAACAGAATAAAGAATGAATTACAATCTCAAGTACAAGGACATTTACACTCACAATTTTATTGTGACTTCCTAGCTGGAAGTAAGTTTTTAGTATTTGGAATGCAAGTTGGGTGTGGTATAGATAGAACTGCATATAGTATGGCATACGGAAAGAACTACAAGAAGCCTATCATAGGTTGTGGAGTAGTGCTAAACAAAGGAACTTTACCTATTGCTATCCCAATGGAAATGAAATAATAATTTAACTAAAATACAATGACAAAAAGAGAGCTTATATACACAGTTTATGAGAGACTCAACATAGAAAATGATGATACGAACTTAACAGAAGAGTTTGTATCATCATTACTTGATTCTACTAGAGCCAAACTAATCAAGCAAACATACGGAAATAAAGGATGGAATGCTCCAATTGCAATTAAGCAGGAACTTTGTCTTGGATTAACACCAGCTTCTACTATAGATGGTGAAACCTGTGTTGGATCTATACTTAGATCTGATGATGTTCTACCTTTAGGTATAAGTATTAAGGGTCAAGATGGCGCTGTGCTTGCTATAAAAAGCTATGACAGAACTATGATTAGAATTAACATGATACCTATGGAGAGATTACCTTTTGCAGGTGCTGATCAGTATACTGCTGGTATGTTATTTGGAGCCATAGATATTGACAGAAGGTTGTATTTTGTATCTCAATTAAAAGGACACTTATTATTAGGTGGCGTTAAGGTTGAAGGTATATATGAGAGACCAGAAGATGCTTATCTATTAACATGTGGTAAAGCTAGTTCATCTGTAAAGAATCCTGTACACGTGTGGGATACAGAGTACCCACTAGAGTCTGCTATGCAAGATGATCTTATTAACATTATCATTCAGGACCTTGCGGGAAGCATGAATGTACCTAGCGATACTACTAATGATTCTGCAGATATAATCTCTAGACCAGCACAACAACGATAATATATGGAGAATAGAAATCACTTAGTAAAGTCTGACTATGGTGCTAATGATTACTACAATCATTTCATAGAGAATAGTCATGAGAAAGTATCTAGATCATTGTACGGACAAGTGATTAAGGAATTCAATAGCTTCTTGAGAGATAGAATGTCTGAGAAGGGTGCTGATATAGTATTCCCATTTAGACTTGGTAGAGCTGAGCTAAAGAAGAAAAAGACTGAAGTAAAGATAGATGAGAATGGAAGTGTGATAAACAACCTTCCTACTAACTGGAAGGCTACAAGAGACTTATGGAAAGAAAACCCTGAGGCAAAAGAAAAAAACATTAAGATTAAATTCACCAACGAACATACTGGTGGCTACACTTTTAAGATATCTTACTTAAAAGGTAGAGCTACTTTTAGAAATAAGAGTATATATAAAATTAGATTTAATAGAACACTTAAAAGAAACTTAAGCAAAAGTATTTTCAAAGGAAATATAGATGCTTTTATAAATCCTTACTAGAATGCAAAATGGAAAGTTAGTATCAATCAAGCAAGTGGCAGACAGGCTACTTCAAAACCCAGTAATGAAAGATGTTACATGGGAATTCATGGTATCAAATGCTGTTGAGTGCATGAGAATAGTTGGAACTAAACCAATGTTTGTTTCAGCAACAGAAACTATTGAGATAAAAAACTTCAGAGGAGAGCTTCCTATCAATATGATTAAGCTAATATCTGCAATGCATGTTGTTGGAAACACTATGGTTCCAATGTCTGCAAATGAAGACACTCTTAGTGCTCACTATGCTTCATTCTCTTCCTCTCCAACTGATTCAGGAGGGAACACATACTCATTAAATAATTCAAAAATATTTCCTACATTCGAAGAAGGTAAGATTGTTCTAGTATATGATACAATAGCTACTGACGAAGAATGTTTCCCATTAATACCTGATAACCCAGAGCTTCTTAGAGCTATTAGACTCTACATAAGATACCAGTGGTTTGATATATTAAATGACATGGATAAGATCTCTGCACAGAAGCTTAACAAAGCTGAAACTGAGTATGCTTATGCTGTTGGGCAGGCACAATCAAATCTACAGATGCCTAGCATAGATGAAATGGAAGCTTTAGTAAACTCTATAACCCAAATTTTGCCATCTAGAACTCAGCATTCTGATAGATTCAGATTTCTAGGTAAGCAAGAATTTATGAAAGTACAATAATATGACAAAAGAACACTCACTTGGGTATGGTGGAATGAACCAGGATACTGCTAAGTCTAAAACAGAAAACTCTACATATTTTTCAGCACTAAACATTAAGTTACTTTCTACTACTGAGCAGGCTACATTCGCACTGTCTAACTCAGCAGGTAATGAGCTTTTATATACTATACCTACAGTAACTATAGACAGCATTAAAACCAGGTTCTCTTACACGAAGATGGATGCTGATGGAACTACTGCTGGAATAATGCAATACCAAAGGAAAGATGGATACTCTCAAGTTGAGGACCTATATCTAGACGGAGGGACTATTGCAGTTTCTGGTAGTCAAAAGATAATTGGTACGGTAGACACAAGAGGTGGAGCAGTTATTGTTACAACTGACAACAATGGTTGGGATTGCTTCTGGGAACTAACAGGAGTAGATAACAATGATGTAAAGCTTAATCTAATATATGTTAACAACTTAGGGTTTAATACTGATAGTCCATTAAGACTAATATATAACTACGAGAATTCTTTAGTTGAGAAAATATATTTTGTTGACGGAAAGAGACAGCTTAGTCACTTCAATATGAGACAGAGTATTGAGAATGGCGACCTAATAAACCTTGCTGATACTAGATCAGAAATAATAAGTGCAGTTAGTGAATTCACTTTTAATAGTCCAAAGATAAATTCTGTTATTGGTGGTGGCGGTCACACTGCAGGAATGATTCAATATGCATATAACTTATATGTTCTTAATGGGTCTCAAACAACTATATCTCCATTGTCTGAGTTAGTACCTTTAGACAGAGGTGAAGGACTAGGTGGTGGTACAATAAATGAAGCTCTTGGCAGAGCTGTTAATATAGAGATAAATAATATTGACCAAGACTTTACTCATATAAAAATATACGCAATAAAATATACATCATTTAATGAGATACCTTCTATATCACTTATTGCTGAGAGAGAAATTGATGGAGAGACTATAAATTATTATGACGGAGGAAGTATAAAGGACTCACTTAGTCTTGAGGAATTCTTATTCTTAGGGTCAGCCCCATACATACCTGCGCATATTGAATCAAAAGACTCTAGGCTATTCATGTTTAACATAAAAGAGAAATACTTTAATGTAGACTTAGACGCTAGATGTTATGGCCATGATACTAATGGTGACTCAAAGATATGGGAGAATGTTAGTCTTGGAGCTACAGGACAAGGTGGCGTGCCTGTGTATGCAAACCTAACTGGTGCAGAACTTGTTGTAAACACATCTACATACTCAGTTCCTCTTAAGCATGATTCTGTAAATAAAAACTATGAAGTATACAAGTATACTCTTGATGGACAAACTTATGGTGCTGAAGGTAAGTACTTTATATTAAAGATTAATCAAACAACTAATTTGCCTGAAGGAACAAAAACTCTTAAGGATAATGATATATATAGATTTGGAATAGAATTCTATAATAAGCTTGGACAGAAGTCTGAGCCAATATGGATGACAGATTTACGTGCTCCTCAAGGAAACTTAACTGGACAGCTTAGTACTATTGAGTTCGAAGTTAAGCCAGCATTCTTTACGTGGCTAGATAGCACTGTATTCGAAGAGGATCAGAAGCCTGTTGGATATAGATTGCTTAGAGCTAATAGAACTGACGGAGATAAGCTTATAGCTACTCAAGGTATGATAAACCCTATGGTTGCTAACTACAAGAGTACTAGCCATAGCAATACAAGTAATCATTACGGGCAAGAATATTACGGAAATAGTGATGTATCTAAAGTACCTTCAATGGTTAGAGTATTTGGATACGGAGATTCAGATGTAGATAAGATTGCAATGAGAGCTTGTGATGATGGACTAAGCCTTACTTATAATCCAGGTAATTTTGCATTCGACCCTGATGGAAGAATAGGATACACTAGAGGAAGGTTTTATCCAGTTGAAGTGCTCAGGTCAAAAAGTTCTGATGATACTAGATCTGCTAATTTCCAGTTCAATAAACTTATGCAAGTAACTAGTCCTGAAAGTCTATTCAGTACAGTTGACGTTGATGGATCTTATGAATTAAAGGTTGTTGGTGTTGCTGCACAAAAATACTTAAAGTCTTGGGGTGCAGAAACTGACGCAAGAACTACAGAGAATACGGTAGAGGCTGTAATTGATGGTAACTTTACTCACCATAATCCTGGTATTGAGGATTTCGTGGTTGACGAAGTGGTTGGGAACGCAGGTAGTTTATGGGATTTTGGATTCCTTGGGCCATCAAACTCTGATTCAAACAATACTCGTAATCAAGTTCTTAGAGACTTTACTGCAGGATTTACTTACTCTAGTCTAACTACAGTAGGAATTCAACAATTATGGAGAATAGCTATAACTGGAGGTCCAGCTACTACTGGGGGAAACTTTACACTAACAGTTGGAGGAAACTCATATGAGTCTGCTCAAGTTGGAAGAAATTGGACTAAGGTTGAAATAGCTGAAGCTCTTGACTCTTCATGGTCTAACATACCTGGATATACTTGTCAGCGCGCACAAAACTATTTATGGTTAGCTGCTGTTGAGGCTGGACCCCAGACTGATATAGTTGTGGTTCAAAATAATGTTCAAGGAATAACTATGACTCATTCTATTGAGATGACTGGATCTAACGCAGGATCTGACAATCCAGCAAGTACATTTCAAATATACGGAGCTCCAGAAACTACAGAGAGAGGAGCTAATTTCTCTAACTACAATAATGACGCTGAGCTAAGGTATGGTAATACCATGCAGACAATGCAAATGGACGGCTTCAATGAATGGGATGTTGTTAATGATGATGGAGGGAGAACTCTGTGGGGTGTTAATTCATTTGGATCTAAATGCATTACTCTAGCTGAAGGTAGTGATGATTCATCTACACCTTTAGATCAAAGAAAATCTATAGAAGAAATATTTAACCTATCTATGGGTGACAATCCTAACCTTAAACAAGGTATTTTAATTGTTGAGCTAATAAAAAATATAACCTATGCTTACGTAGGAAGTCTATATGGAGGTAATACTTATGAAGATAAGTCTAGTGCTGACTATATTTCCGTTGGAGCATACAAGGGTCTTGACGCTAATGACACTACGTTAATAGCTCTTGAGCCAGGAGACACTTATGTAAATGATTTTAAGTTTACTAGATTATCTAAGACTGAGGATGACAATTCTTCGGAGCACTACACTGAACTAACTGAAATAGTTAACTTCAGAGTAGAAAGTTCTATAGATCTATCTAACAGGTCTGATATATCAAGAGGTGATTGGAGTAGTAAGTATTTCCCTGACTATGAGGAATTCCAAGATTACAATAGAGTTTACTCTCAACAACCAACACTTATTGTTAATTCTGATTTAGGATTCAAATTCAAAGCTGTAAAGCAGTTTGACACAAAGATAATATCATCTAAGCAAAAGATATCTGGAGAGTACATAGATTCATGGACAGACTTCCTGGAGAATGAAACAATGGAGCTTGATGGAAAGTACGGATCAATTAATGCAACAACAAACTTTAATGATGAGATCTTTGCTTGGCAAGATAATTCTTTCGCTAAGATAAACATTAATCCTAGAGTTCAGATTTCAGGCAATGACGGAGCAGCTCTTGAGCTTGGTACTGGTGGAGTACTGTATGATTATTCATACCTTACTACTCTAGCAGGAACATTGAATGACTCGTCAATAGTTAAGTCAACTAGTTCAATATACTTCTTTGATATTAATAATGTATCTATATTTAAGTACTCTAGAGATGGAGTAACTAACTTAACTGATGCTGGAGGAATGCATACTTACATGAACAACTATGTTGATATCAGTAGCTTGTCTAAGGCTAACGTATACTTAGGAGATGGAATATCTTGCGGGTATGATATGACAAATAATGATGTTTACTTTACTTTCTTACAGTCTAATTTTACTGATCCTAATCCAATTGGAGCTACGGGTAGAAGAGCTGAGACTGGAAAGAACTTTACATTAGCATACAATGAGGCTATTGGTAAGTTCACTTCATTCTACAGTTTCACACCATCTACATACCTTACTGGAGCATTAGCCATGGTTACTTCTGGGACAACCAATTCAGACCTATGGATACATAAAAATACTTCACCTAAAGGAAACTATTATACTAAGGTATATCCATCAACTATAGATTTCAATATAAATCCTATGGGATCTAAAAATAAAGTATACACAAATCTTTCTTACAAGATGGAGGCTAGGACTGACGGACTGGAAGACTTGCCAAACAAAACATTTGACCAGGTATTATTGTGGAATGATTACCAACAAAGTATACCTACCGCACTAGTGCTAAGAAAGAACATAAGAAGAAAAGATAGAACATGGAATGTGACTCTACCAAGAGAGGCTTATACTAGGAATAGAATAAGGTCACCATGGGCTAGAATGAGACTATTATTAAATAACTCTGAAGATATGAATATAGTCGCTCATGACTTGATTGTATCATATACAGAACACTAAAACTATATTATAGGGAATAATGATTAACTAATTGTTATTCCCTATATTTGCAAATAACACAATGAACCATGGCTGATATAAAACCAATTACACCACAAGAAAGAGCTCTTCTAGATTACATAGGAAAGTTTGAATCTAAAGGAGGAGACTACAATATACTTTATGGTCACTATAAGGATACCCCTGAGAAGAAGCCTACAGACATGACTATAAGAGAGATATTGGCTTTGCAGGAAAAGATGATAGACTATGACTATGGTAAGGATAAGAATGGAAAAAAGATAAGAGCATCAAGTCCAATAGGAGCTCATCAAATAATATCAACAACACTTAAAGATGAGATAAAAAAAGAAGGATGGTCTCTTGATGAAAAATTTACTCCTGATATGCAGGATCGAATTATACTGACAAGACTTAACAGAATGAGAGGTTTCGATAAATTTCTTTCTGGAGAGAAATCAACAGAAGATTTTGCTTTGGCACTAGCTAAGGAGTTTGCTTCTCTTCCTAACCCAGGAACTGGCACCACATATTATGGGGATCCAGAAGGTACAGTTGCTAATAAGTCTCTTACATCAGTTGATGATGTGTTCAAGAATCTAGAAAGCATAAAAGATATGCCAACTTTTCCAGATTGGGATGAAGAGGTTAGTGGACAGATAGCTTCAAGTGAAACAAATACTCCTATAAAAGATAATAGAATAGCTGATACTACAGATCCTGTGGTTGATAATCCTATGGATCAATGGGCTGACCCTAGTAGGGAAGGTAGAGATAGTATTGATGAGTTCGCTGATACAAATCAAGATAAAGAAGAATACAATAATCCAGGCCCTTCAGGTGATGTTCAATTTGCACAAAAAGGAGAAAGAGCTTACAATAATCCAATTACTGGTGGTACTGATCGCAACATTAATGCATTAGCAGCACAAGGAGCTGCAGAATTACCTAAGCACATTATTGACAATACGCCAATGATTGCTTCTGCTAAAGCTAAAGCTAAACCTGAGCCAGGTGATGCTGATTACAGAGGAAGTTTGTCTCGTGACTTTGAAAGAAAAGAAGGCGTGGAATATCTTACTTCTGCATCAGACGGCATCAACAGTAGATTAATGCAACACACTAGAGCTGGATATAGTAACAAACATGCTAACGGAGGATTACTTTCTCCACCAGCTAAGATTAAAGGAGAAGGAACAATAGCATATTATAAGAAATTAAATAAGTATAGTGAAGGCGGTATCTTAAGAGGTGCAGGAGGACCTGGTCCTGGAGTACCTGGAACACCAACAACTTCAACTACTACTGGTCCGACACAAGTGAATAGATCTATAACTGCTACAACAGGAGCTAATGGATTACCTTCATCAACTAGAACTACAACAAGGACTACTCCTACTAATACTAGGACGGAAACTCCTTATACTCAAGCGGGTAATGATGCTTATGCAAATTTAGATCAATCAGGTAGAGATGCTCAGGATAAAGCTTGGAGTCAAATACAAAATAAAAATAGCCAAAACGCATCTACTGAAACAGAAGAGGCAACTCAGTTGGGTATGAAGCCATTAGGCATTGACTTTAAGCCTGCAGGATTACGAACAGGTCCAAGCGAAGCAATACAACAAGTACCAGTAACTCCAACTAGAGCTCCTTTGTATCACACTGGAGGTTCTAACATGCACAACATGAGGTTTGCAGGAAAAGAGCAAACTATGATTACTGATGATCCAAATGCAGTGCCAGATGCAAGTTTCACAACTAATCCTGGAGATATATCTACAAATTCTCCAGTGTCAGGAAGAGATAATATAGCTTATAGAAATCAATTAACTACTTTACAACAGGATGCTGCTGAAACTCCATACGGAAAAAGTTGGAATACAGTTATACCAGATGACATAGCTAACCAAATGTTAGATAAGCAATCTAGTAAAGAAGCTAAATTACGAGAAAGAGCTACTTCAGCTCATCACAGACAACTTGCTGCGAAAGAAAGAACTATGGCTAACAGAGAGGCTAATACTAATAGAAGAAATCAAAATCAAAACTATTTTGGAGGCTCTATCAATTCAAATGAAGATCCTAATAGTGGACTTGTTGAATTTGAAGGTGGTGGTACTCACGAACAAAATTCTTTAGGAGGAATTCCTCAGGGGATGGGAGCGAATGGTAAATTAAATACTGTTGAGGCAGAAGAAACAAAATACAAATTTAAGGATGGGGATTACGTATTCTCTAACCGTATAAAAATATAATATGGATATCATAAAAAAACACAACCTTCCTTCGTACATTAAAGGAAAGACTTTCTCTGAAGCAAGTAAACTTATTCAGAAGAAATTTGGAGATAGAAATGATCCTGAGTCAATTCAGACTAGAGATGAAATGCTAGGAAGACTTAGAGATGCACAAGAATCTGTTAAGCAGGCTCAACAGCCAGCTCAAATGGAAGGTGCTCCCAATCAATCTATGGGTTCTAATGAACTTCTCAATCAACACTTTGGTGGTGGATTGATGGGTCTTGGTAGTGCTGCTTCAGGTGCTGCTACGGCTGCTAAAGGTGTTGCTGGAGCTACTAAAGCTGCCAGTACTATTGGGGCTGATATTGCTGGAGGAGCTGCTGATGCTCTTGCATCTTCTGATGGTGAAGGAGTTGATCCAATGGGATTAGTTAGTATGTTTACTGGATCTGATATAGATCAATCAGGAGATGTATTGCCTAATGTTCCTAGTGTAGGGAGCTCTGTTGCTAGTAGTGCAATGGCTGGTGCTTCAGCAGGTGCAAGTTTTGGACCTTATGGTGCTGCTATTGGAGCAGTTGTTGGAGGTGGTGCTGGTTTAGTTACTGGACTTAGCGATAAGAATAGAGCTACTGACATGACTAAGGTTTATGATATGAAACAATCTAGAGCAAGAGAGACAGATATAGGTGATGATAATGATAACGGTGCAGATAATACTGGTGCAGAGAATCAAAATGCTTTGGCAGGTGGAGGTTATGTTTCAGGCCCAGGCCCAGGTCTTGGTATGCCAGTACAAGATGGATCTCCATTGTCTAACTATATGAATAAAATGAGAATGCCTAATGTTAATCCTGTTGATCAATTAGGAGAAGCTAATGATATTCCTTGGGATGCTCATAACAAACAAGAGAATTCATTCTCTGATATGACTGAGCCTATGCAGAAAGCACCTGCTATCCAACGAGAAGATGGATACAACGTAACTGCAGGAGGTTCTATTGATGGACAAGATGATGGTCCAGTTGACGCAAAGAAGAAGAATAAAATGCCATTAGCAAGCTACTTAAGATATGCTCCTATAGCATCCAATGCTGCTCAACTTCTCGCATTAAAGAAACCAGAAGAAGTAAGATCTGGAAGAAGTACTGCTAGATATGAAGAGCAATTGGTTGATGAGAAAGCAATGCAGAATGTTGTTGCTCAAGGAAATTCATCTAACAGACGTGCAATCATAGCTAATTCTGAAGGGTCAGGATCTACAGCTAGAGCTAACTTACTTGCTAGCGGTGTATCAAATACGAAAGCTTTATCTGACGCACATGCTCAAGCTGCTGCAATGAACAGAGCTGAAGTGTCTAAAGGACAAATGTACAATGATAAGGTTGATGACTACAATAGAAGTAGAGATGATCAAGATAGATTAGTTAATGAGCAGAATCAAGCAGGCTTTGAGAATCAACGTAGTTCTTTAATAGCTGGGCTAGCTAACTCTGGAGCTAAGGTTGGAAAAGAAGAGCTAATGAAGAAGTATCCAGAATTAATGGGTATGGATTACGATATGTTAGCTAATTACTTGGCTAAAGCTAAGGCAGCTAAAACTGAAAAAGCAGGAAACTAATAAAAAAAAACACTAAGATGCTAGTTTTTTTGAATCAAAAAGACTATCTTCGCATTAATAAATAATATTATGGCAAATAGATTTACAAATATAACTCAAGCGCAATTTGACCCTCTATCTATGCAGGAAATTATGGCTGTTCCTATGGCTATGCAAGCAAAGCATGATGCAGCTCTAGCCCAGGATGACGCTACTCAACTATTATCAGCAAAAGTTGGATCAAATGATCAAGGTGCTATTGATAAAGAGCTAGGTGAATTGAAGAGTAGATCTGCTGCCTTATCACAAGACATTCGTGACAATGGATACAACAGAGCTTCTAAAGGTAAATTTTCAAAACTAAAGAGAGATACTCAGCAAGCATTTTCTGCTGAAGGAAATATTGGCTACGCAATGGGACAATCCCAAGCTAAGCAAGCTTACTTAAAAGATTTTGATGATAATGGTTGGGGTAATACCGCAAGAAATTACGCAAACAAACAAGTTTCTGAACACAGCTCATTCAATGAGGATGGTAGTAGAAATGCATTTCAAGGAGGACAGGTTGACAAGTTTATAGATGCTGTTCCAGTTTTAAGAACTGCAGTAAAAGATGTATTGCCTCAACTATCTCAGGCTGGAAGAGACTTACTTCTAACTCAAGGTGCTAAGGGCTTAGCTGAGGCAGCTGCAATTAAAGGTAATGGACTTTTAGGTAAAGATTATACTACTGTAATGGCTCACCTTAAAAATGTTACTGAAGGTAGCCCAGAATTAATGGCTTCATTAAGACAACAAGGTCTTTTTAATGGTGATGATAACTGGAATGATTTTGGTCAAATGAAATGGACTTCAGTTCCTCAAGATAATGGAAAGGTATTATTAGTAGCGGATTGGGAAGAAGGATATTCTCCTCAAGGACTATTAATGAACTCATTTGGAGCTCTTTCTTCCACTCCAGACAACAGTATAGCAGGACTATTTAACCAAGCTGAATCAAACTTAGAGAGAAGTGAAGAAGAAGCTGCTGCACTAAAAGCTCAAGGAAATTACTCTGTAGGTACAGGAGCATCCGATATGTATAATGAAAATTACAGCGTTGCTGCAACTAATGCTAGTATAGATAATCACAATCAAATTATAGCACAATCTAGAGGAACACTAGAACAAATTATTAAATCATCACAGAAAGCTGGTGCTTCAGCTGAAGAAAATGAATTAGCTGCAGATGAGGCAAGAAAGCAACAGCCCTATCTTGATGCTGTTGAAGCTCTTGATAATTCATCTCATAAAGTTGACTCACTTAAAGCAACTAAGGATGCTTATTGGAGGAGAGCTCAAGATAGATTTAGCTCTAATCTTTTAGATAGGTATAACATGGAGCATGAGGTTTCTTCTGGAGACCCCAAGAAGATATTTAACGAAATGATTGCTAGTGGAGAAGTAGATGAAGATGGTATGCTTGTTGCTGAAAGATTTGCTGCATTAGAGAAGGCATATCCTGATTGGTCAGAGAGAACACTTAGAAAGGCAAGAGCCTGGGAAAGTCAGGATGACTATCTTAATAGAGGAATTGAGCACTATCAAGAACAAGGATTCAATAAGGGAGATGCATTGAACAAGAGTTTGCATGATTATCAATATCAGGAATTAGTTAATGACGTTGACAGAGCAACCTTTGGTAGAAATACTGATACTGGGTTCTTTGGTGGTAATCAAGTTTCTTTTGAAAATAATAATCCAGAATTCATGGATGATTATTATAAAGCTAAAATATATGCAACTAAAGGTGCTGACGCTAATGCTGGCGTGATATCTAGCTTCCGTGGTGGTTCATTACATGCGCCAGGTGGAGATAACTTCTACAAAGCTTTTTACAAAAGAGTAAATGAGGATATTGATAAAGAAATAAGTGGACACATGAATGCTGTTGGGAACACAGACGCTATACATGAATCATACAACTATGATATATTAACTGGAGGTGAAGGTAGTCTTATAGAAAAGCAGACTAAGCTTATTAATGCTAGTAAGATTAATCCTAGTGATTATGAAGTTGTTAATCAGGGTGACACTAGTGGTACTTTTGTAACTGATAAGATACTTGCACAACTAGGTGGAGAGCCAATATTGCCAGTAGAAGGTAAAGAACCTTCAGCAGATGTTAATAGAGGATATAAAATTAGCTTTGCTATTACTGGAGCTAATGGTTATGACGAAGAGGGTAATAGAGTTATTCAAATGAATATTCAAGGTCTTTCTGGAACAAGTAGGTCAGTGATTGTTAAAGCATCTGCTGATCAAGTGCGCCTAATGGATCAAATAGTTCCTGAACTAACTTCTGACAGACAGAGACAATATGCAGCTAACAGTAGATGGATGGGTGCGATAACTAAAACTAAGATATGGGAAGATAAAGAAGAGGGGTATATTACTATTCCTGGACTTGAATTGACAGAGGAAGATTCTAAAGGTAAAACTGAACAGGAGAGACAAGCTGCATCAAAACTTAAATACATAAGAACCATACATGGAGACAAAACATACTGGTCACTAGAAGATAGTAATGGTCATAGATTAAGCGTAAGAGGTCAGAAAATGTTCAGTTCTAAAAAAGAAATGGCATTGGGTATTGACAACTACGTATTTAACGAAGAGTACAATAAAGACTAATAAATAAAGATATATGGCAGAGCCAAAAAATAAATTACAGTATTCGCCAGTAAATATAGAGACTAATTTTGCAGCAGTAGAAAATGATGTAGAAAAAGCTTCTGAAGTTACTGATGGTCCTGGTCCTAAAAAAAATAAGCTTCAATACAAGCCAAAGGGTGGCCCTATTTTAGATGACTATAACTCATTTGAGGTAGGAGAAATCAGAAATGAGCTTGGATATGATTTATCTGCTAATGTAGGTGCAGAAGGATTTAGAATGGCTAGAGCTGAGAATCAAGGCGCTGGTGAGCAGGCTATGAATATGCTAGGTCAGATTGTAGTTGGTGAAGCTTTGGGTGGAACTATCGAAGGCTTTGGTTACTTGTTGGACTTTGAAGGTATATACGGTAAGCTTGCTGGACATGAAACTGAATGGGGAAATTGGATGACTGAGTTTGGTGCTGGAATAAGAGAAGATGCACAAGAGAACATGGCTATACATCAGACTAAGCCAGGAGAATTCAATATGGCTGATTCAGGATGGTGGTTTGGTAACGGAGTATCTGTGGCGTCTACATTAAGTATTATGATACCTGGACTTGCTGTTACTAGAGCTGTTGGAATGCTTGGTAAAATTGCATCTAGATCTGCTAGAGTGATGAAGCAGGCTGCTAAAATGGGTAAGCAAGCTAAATGGATGACAGAAGGTATTAGTCAAGCAGTAATGTCTAGACACGTTGAAAATTCACTGGAAGGGAAAGGAACATTTGAATCAGCTTATGCTGACTACCAAACTAGAATAAATCCAAAAACTGATGAACTTTATACTGAAGTAGAGGCTAGACAATTAGCTGCTGAAGCTGCATCTAGTAATTACAGAATGGGATGGGCAATGCTAGGACAGGACATGTTACAATACCTTGCTATAGGTAAAGTATTCAATCCTAGAACCATGAAGATGGAAGCTGCTATTAAGAAAGGTAAAAAGCTAGGTAAAGGACAATCACCTAAGATACCACAGTGGGCTAGAAAAACCCTTAATGGAGCTGGAGTAATGGGTTCTGAAGGACTAGAAGAAGGATACCAATATTATATATCAGAAAAAGCTAAAGGTCTTACAGATCTAAGAGCTGGGCTTATTAATGAAGAAGAATACGAACAAATATTAAGCGACTCATTTAATGAAGAGATGGCTACATCCTCATTTTGGGGAGCTATAGGTGGAGGAATATTTCAAGCTGCTGGACCTGGTATGCAGAATGCATTCAAATCCAAGAAAAGAAAAGAATTCGAAAAGAACTATGCTACTATTCAAAAGAACTTTCTTAAGAATAGAGGCGCAGCGTATGCTGAATTTCAAAAAGAATTAGATGCTGCTGATCAAGCTGATGATCCAGCAAGAAGAGAGCAAGTTATAGGTCAGATGATGATGACAATGACTGAAGAGGCTATTAGTTTAGATAGATTTGATGAGCACATTGAGTCCCTAAACAACATGCAACAAATGAGTCAAGAGGAAAAGGAAGCGTTTGCTGCAGAAGGAGTAGAACTTAATGAAGAATTATTTAAAAAATATGTACCTCAAGCAATAGATCTTTCTAACAAGATAAGAAAAAGATACTTGAAGTTTGCTAACAAGCACGATCATGTACCTGCTATGGCAATGGCACGGAATGAAGTAAACATAGATATATTTGAAGCATCTATAACTCAAGAGAATGCTGCTATAGCTAAGGCCAAAGAGTCTCCTAACTACAACAAGACATCAGAGCCAACTAGAACTATTGCTGAAGCTAGAGCTCAGATTCAGGCTCTTGAATTAGCTAACACTATACTTAATGCAAATAAGAGTGCTAATGAAGAAGGAACTAAAGCTAAGCATACTAATGAGTCTATGGCAACTAACCAGGAGCAGATAGATGAATTAAATGAGACTATAAAATCAAACAAAGCTAAGCTTAAAGATAGAACTAAAGAAGAAAAAGCTGCTGACAAAAAATACGGAATTGAAGTTGATCAAGTAAATGAAGACACTTCTTTATCTAGAGCAAAGATTGCTATGTCTGATGCACATATAACTACTCTTCGTAAAGAGAATAACTTACTTAAGACTAAGAAATATCAAAGAGAACTTAGAGAAGAAGCTTTAACAAGCAGAATTGATGCTGAGGTTGATGCTTCAGGGGATCTTGACGCTCAGTTATTCAATACTAAGGTACAGCTTGAATCTATGGAGACGGAGAAAGATATCTCTAAGAAAAAGATAGATGAACTTAAAGTAAAGCTTGCTGAAAAGATTACTAAGATTGAAGCCATGATTGCAGCTAAAAAGGCTGAAGAGGCAGTGTCTAAAGCTGATCAAGAGATTTTAGATGAAGCTGCTGCTAGAGGAGAAGCTTCTAATCCTAAAAGTAATGTAGACAGAGAGGCTGAACAAAATATTTCTGATGATCATGCTGAGCCAATGGAGGTTCATGCTGAGCAGATCCTAAGTAATACAGATTCTGTAGCTAAAGCTAAAGAAGGTAGATTAGAGACTTTTCAGGTTACATATGCCTATGCCTCACCAACTTACAAGGCCTGGGTAAATGATGGTACAACTAAGATAGGTACTCAGAGTGAATATAAACTCTCAGATTATATTGATGCTAGAAATAAACAAGCCGTAAAAGAGTTTAAAGCTCTTGTTGCTGAAGGTAGAGTTATAACTGAAAGTGAGATCACTGAAGATATGATTCACACTCTTCCTATTGCTGTTGAGTTTGGTGGTAACCCTGAGAATTATACATTCT
>Ga0209092_10002661_pt1 | contig 16263 bp, 12 predicted proteins | sample FraStrMetagenome_FD_187446 | JGI IMG/M metagenome (GOLD analysis project Ga0209092, IMG submission 187446) | Marine eukaryotic phytoplankton communities from Arctic Ocean - Fram Strait ARC3M Metagenome (SPAdes) (version 2) | ecosystem: Environmental > Aquatic > Marine > Oceanic | place: Fram...
AAATATATTGACAATTCAATTTTTTTGGAAATGACCCTTACTTAGATTAATAATATTGAGAGGTCATTCAAAATTTGCTAAGTAAAAATGAGCCAAAATGTCTTTTATGGTGCATATAATCTGATCTTTTTTAATTACATCCGGTATTAGAATTCGCTTTACTGTACGATATTCATTATTTTAATGAAAGTATGTATATGTATTCTACTTCCACGAGAATTTGAATAAGGACCTACGTCTCCCAATAATAATTGTACGTTCTTGATTTTTGGTGAGTTTGTTTGTTTGTTTGTTTGTTTGTTTGTTTGTTTGTTTAGCTATATTTTTACATGTTATACCTAGTTTGCACTACGACGTATGCCGAATCTTCGCGTCCTACACTACTGGGTGGCACCGTCCGGATGTATATCCGGGTCATCGAAGGGTTTATAATACCAGTTAAGACTCAGTGACACCCTTCCTCCGAACTCCGTCTGACGTCACGAAAGGTAAGTGAAAAGAATAAATAAGTAAAGCCAAGCTCGATTGACCACAGAAAAAACAAAGAAGATAAAACAATACAAATATCGAAATAAGCAGGCAAGATCAAACGAAGAGGCGAGACCATAAAGTTTGGATATATTTTCTGATTACTGCAGCTTTTGGGTGTGTTCTACGAGGCGCCCTTTTCCTGGATCCACATCGGGCCGCTTTTGTTTCATCACCGCTTTGTCGGAAAGTGACTTGTTGCGAAGACATTTCGATTGAGTGAGAATCTAGAACCGTTGTGATTTCCCGTCTTATCGCGTTCGCGTATTGGTGGTGTGGAAAAAAATCGTTTATAGATTGCGGATGCTCGTTGGAGTATCACTAGGCTCTAGAATCGACTATTCGACAGACGACGGGTTACATAACCTATTGGTGGTGTAATTGTGTGTTTAAGTAAGATATAATCTATTAATGGAGGCTCAAACATATCTTACAACAGTGAATTAAATAAACTTATAGAATTCTATTTAGGGCGTGTATATTCAAGATTTAAATTACTTAAATAATAAAACCGTAACTATGGTTTCTGATAGTCTACATAATTCGTTCCGAATTCTTTCGCTTTAATCGTGCATGTATACATTCATGCCTTTTCATTTTTACGATTGATCCTCTCCTGTCATTCAGATTTGCATGTATTGATACATACAAACGGAATGATTGTTTCGTTGCATGAACACTTACATGCAGCATTCATACAAACATCATACATTGTTCTAAATACAATGCCGATATTTGTAGTTGATACTACAGCTACACTCTAATTCAAATTTCAAATTACTAAATTAACTCACAATTTACTTTCTCAATTAGAATTATATTGTTTTCTTGCCTAGATTATTCGCCTTTTCTCAACGCTTCCGCTTTCTTTCTAACTAGTCTCTTCCGTCCCTCTTTTGCAAGATGATCGGTTCTGAAGCGGCAATGGTCCTCAAGAATCATATTCTCTAGCCAAGGTCAAGTCCTTTCTTGATCATAAGCATCTCGAGTATGAAAATGATACGCAAGCAAACCTCCACAGTCTTTCTGATACACTCGCCAAATGAATTGATCAATGTGATGCAACTGTCAACCAGGTCAAAAGCACTCTCCCAACACCTGACAAAGTTGAAAAATAGAAGACTGGATGTTGAAATCAAAACCTTTCAAACCAAATGTTCAATCTGATATTGCAAACATTCACAAACAACCTCTCTAAACAGAATATTTTGAATTCAAAAGTGGTTTTACATCAAAATTATATTTTACAGCATGAACCACCAAACCAAATTATATTTTACATACCAAAATCAAAGTTGGTCTACCAATATTAATTTCAAAGTAATGAAAACAAATTTTGGCACCAACATATATTTCATAAGTACAAGTAATAATTTAGATAACCAAAAAATATGACATGTATGAAATCATAATCCCTATACCAATATTTTTATCTGGCATTCAAAATCAAATTTGGTAACAACAAATCATATTCTGCATACCAAAATCTATTTCCCAGTTCACAATATCACCAAATGGCCTTCAAAAAGTCATTTCAAATTACTTCCAGAAAGTCATTTCAAATTTACTAACAGCTAAATTAATAATAAAGAAAGGAAGACCGTTAATGAGTGTCAATAAAATGGCATTACTAATAGAAATTAAGCTTAATTGGCCGTTAAACATCAGCTGTATTAGTAAGTCTATCGGTGGTATCCTGTGAACCCTGTGTCATCAAAACATCAGAAAAATGATTGGTTGATCTACTACTTGAATCAGAAACAATACTCAACTCGTTACATGGTGCTACTGTTTCAAATACTACAAATGATGATGGGTCACTAGGAGTAGTAGATTCTCCTCTCCATACATAAATTTGCTTTGCTGATATTCGTTTTCAACATCTTTCCTTGTTTCAGTAGCTCTTGCTGTCTGAACATTTTCAAAATGATGATTGTATTCCTTGATAGCATCAAGATGCCATCCTTGAAATTTCTTGTTGGTATTGTTGCTTGCATATTCTGGAAGGATAACATCTTTCGTCTTTTCTTGATCAATCACAGCATGTACACATTATATAAGTCTATTATTATATTATAAAGTGAGATAGGTTATTACACTACTATCTCCTACATACGACATGTAATACAACAGAATTGTCCCATAGTAAAAAAATATCGCGGACTTATCTTTCGTATGGTATTTTACTTACTAGCTTTGAGCATACGTGAATATTGATTATTCAGAGATTTGGCTCTTTCTACGGTATATAACCTAGAGAACCACCTGATAATAGCAGAAGAAGACATATGAAAAAAGATCTTCGGAGGTGGATAGCGAACAATGCAACCTTCATCAGGACCAGAAAATCCATCATCGCCTTTAATGACCAAGACAAAAGAAAATTCAGAAACGAAAGAGAAGGCTCCTGCAAAAATTATATCAGTTTATCGTTGTATCGGGACAACTCATCTTGATAATGCAGAATTTCGAACTTCAGGAAAACCCAAATGTTATGGTATTGAACAAAAAATCAAAACATCCTTGGACCAACAGAGTTTATTACGATCTTTACTTTCAAATAAGATGAATACGAATGGCAGTAGTAATGAAGGAAGTCAAAATAACAATTTGGAAGAAGAATGGACTCTTCAAACCTTGAAACAATTTAAAGAACAACGCACTAAGGTGCTAGCCTCTCGAGAATACTATCCGGATCCAAATACGAGTAAAAACAGCAAAAATCTTGAAACAAATAAGGATAGTGATGATTTTAGTTATACATGCTTTGGAAGGACGAATTATGCCGTGTTAGAAAACATGAAGGAAAATAGAAATCTTGAAGACACAAAGTTTAATGAAAGTGATAATAATGCGCAATTCAGTCTAGACTCAATTCTTACGGGGCCTCCAAAATGTACCCCTGGATTTTCCGTCAAAACAATCAATAAAAAAACACAGCAGTACTCATTAGACTTGGGTATATTGAGGATAGAAATGCTGAATGATGATTTTGATCAAGAAGTTGAGGCAAATGCATCCTCAATGGATTCCAATACAAATAACAAGAAAGGCAACAGTGATCAATCTTTGGATAGCAAGCCTATAAACGACATATCTCCATTATCTACTGAAACCAAAACAGAACGAGAGAAAAAACGAGAGAAATTCCTAAAACAACGAGAAAAGATTTACAAAGATTTTGAAAAGGAACGTCAACGTTTTTTTGACAAACATAAATCACCCAATCATCGAAAACTTAACAAGGAGGACAAAAATCAATTGTTTGATGAGAATTCAAAAGCAAATTATCGAAGTATTCGACGAAGAACACAGCGTATTTTTGCACCAGAAACACCAGAGAGCAGACATGCTGAACATGAAGCACGACGTCGTGAACGAGAAGAAGCTATGGATTATCTGCTAGAAAAATCCAAGCAACAAACAGAGGAAATAGTGAAATTAGGGAATAAAACATTTGAAATTATGAAAAAGATTACATCTGCGGTTGCTACAGAACTCAAAGACGATTTTCCTGCAAGGGTCCTTCAAAGTTCCCAACGCATTGTTGGACAATTTGGAAATACTATGGGTCGTTGTCAGAAAACTGCTGGAATGGTTTATAGGTTTTGGATGGAGGATGATGATGACGACGATGATTTTGATGATGAGTATGATTAGGATTTCAAATGCAGTGTTGTTCAAGTTGCTTCTGGTTTAATTTTTTCTATAGGCTTTAGATGTTATAATTAATATTGTGACTTTATTATTTAGGAGTCCCATTTGATGCTGCCCTTTTCGCCGCAGTCACATATTCCATCTTCTCTCTTTCCAATTCTTCTTTTCTCCTGTCCCCGAGTTCACCCTGAAGTAACATCCTTTTCTTATGTTCAATCTCCTCTTTCATGTTTTCTTTTTTGACCAATTCTGGATCGATCTCCTCCATCCAAATCTCTGCGTTTTCTACCACTCCCCATTGAGCTAATGTACTCTCATCATTATCCAAAACGGTTGGAAAAGGATCTTTGGGATCATTTTTTAATGAAAGGGCTTGGAACACCACATCTAGATCAAATGCACGATGGCACATGATTTTTAATCGTTGAATCGGTAAAGATAATGGTAATCGTTTCTGTATTGGCTTCATTGTACAAGTAGCAGATGCCATAGATCGTATGGTTACCATTACAGAGTTATTACCGATGGACCCAAATGAATGTAGAGAATTGCTATTATTTCCATGTGTTGCAGTGAATGGATTTATACCCATCATTGATTGCGCATGAGTTTTCATAAGTTCATGAAATCGGGGATGGTCCAAAATGTGTTTCTCTTTTTGAGCCATAATTTTAGATTCATTCGTATTTTCATCACCAAAACCATTATTCAGTAACAATAATTCTCGAGCTGTGTTTCTCACATATCGTCTTTCACTTTCAATACGTTCTCGATCTGAGATACGGGAAGCATTTAAGTAGGACAATGTTGTCCCACCAATTCGTGCGATTGTAATCGCTCTTGCTTCTCCAGCTGCAATGGATTGAGTTAATGGATTATTCCGAAATCGAAGAGAGCAAAGATTAGTGAAATATTTCGATGATAGCGCATCAATAGATTCCCAGCTAGATATAGCATTAGAAGCGATTTGCAGTGTTGTGAGTCTTGGAAATGATAAGCTTGTACTGCCAGAAAATGACTCCGTATGTAACAATGAAGAAACTGAGTTTATGCGATTATGATCAAGAATAAGGGTTTTCAATTGCGGTAGATAGCTGAAACAATTCACTTGGTCTTCCCAAGATGATAAGTTACACGAAGAACAGTCAATAAGAGATAGGTGTTGCAAAAGCTTTCGGCGATGAAAAATATTGGTAGGTTGACCTATTCCAATATCCTCGCAATCTGAGCCAAATACGAACTTATCAATATTTGATAAATCGTTTCCAGAAAGATATAACTCTTCTAGATTTGGCATAGATTCAGAAACAGTAATAACTGTACCGAAAGAATGAATATTGCATCGGTTGAGATTGAGAACTGTAATGTTTGAAAATTGGTTGGATAGAAAGCATTTTTTTGGATTAGGAAGATCAAGGTCCCCTATCCTATTCGAAGCCCAACTAATATTTTGAACATTAGGAAAGAGAATTAAAACTTTTTCCATTTGACTCCAATCCGAGAATAAGTTACTTCCCAGATCAACTTCAATATAACGAGCGCTTACATTTAATAATTCAGAAGAAGTGTTAGATTCCACCTTCGCAATTCCTAAACTTCTCAATGATATGGCAGTCAAATCTTGCAATTGCTGTTTTTTTCGAATTTTTATTTCTCCCAATAATTCAATTGGTTTTGTCAATCCTTTTGCGGTCCTAGCATAACAGTCCTGAAACTTATTATTAGGTGCAACTAAGTCTGCCTCTTCTTCGACATATCGATTTTTCATAACTGTCAAATTCAATTCATTTCCAAAATCAACCTTCGATAATCTTAAGAATGATCCTGCTGTGCTTCCGGAATCGGATGTACAAAAATGTTGCACCACTTCTCCAGTGGCCCGTGACACAACAGATCCGTCATGTTTGCCTCGAGTAGGATCGTCCCATTCCACTCCCACGTATATTTCACTTTGATTTTTGGCAGATGCTACATTTCCTACATAACGAACAGTCGCAGGAAAACCATCTTGATCCTGCACTCTAGTTTTGTTTACGACTATCTGAGACAATGTATCGTGCTCTCTCATTTTGTTTTTTTAGAAAGAGCTGGGTCTTGTCCGTACGCTGATTTTTTTGGCCAATTTTGATTTTCTGTTTTGGCGCCCAATTTAAAAAGATTTTGAAGCAATTTTTATTAGAATTTTGTTATATACTGAAGTTACATGCTGAAGTAGAGATTTAGTTATTTCCTGACATTCTATCGCTCTTTTTCTTTCCAACCTCATGATGCGATCATATCTCCAACATTTTCACTCTCTTTCTTCGAATTTCTCTGTTATAATATAATCAAAAGTTGAACTTTTAATGATCACATCATACTTCAAAACGATAATATCGCTGTCCCCGCCTACGGACTCTCACCACATCATCCATTTCATCATCTTCTATAGTGATGGAATCCATTGACCAGTCCATATCATCATCAGTACAAAATGGGAAATCTCGGGTTGGGAAAGCATTCAAATTGTCATCCAAAGTGGTGGAGGAATAAATTAGATCATCATCTTCCTCCATGGAATATGGATCATAGTCTTCTCTGAACATTCCATCTAGATGATCGGGGCTGATCATAGTTTGACCTGAATAAGAGGTATTATTTAATCCAGGGAAAAATAGTAAACCTTTTCGTTTCCTTCCATAAACTATGAATCCAAGGCCTAACACAACAACGACACCCGCAACAATCGAAAATACTCCAACTAGCCAAAAATAAGAAGACGAAAATAATGCTTTGAATCGATTTGGTTCATTTGGATTTGCGTTCACGATTTGATTTCCTTCCAAAGAGAGTGATATGTTTACATGCGATCCTAAAATATTTTCTTTTTCATCTTCAAACTGTGACAAATTCGATATATTTAGGTCTTTTGATATATTAATGAAAAATTGATCATTTTTTACAATATATTCGAATTCTTCTACAACATCTGCGTCTAGCATCGACTGCATCAATTGTATAGTTTGATTTTCTAAATATTCAGTGTCGTCACTTAAAGTGTAGAAAGTGATCTCACTGGAGCTCACATAACAGGAACCATTATCTGAAGTAGTGCACAAATCTATGGAGCAGATAAGTTTCAAAATAAATATGACAATATAAATATGAATAAAAATTGAAATCAACAACATCACATACCTTCGGATGTAATATTCGAAATAGATGCTTGAAAGCCAACAATAGAATCAACAAATTCTTCCTTCAAGAGTCGATGTTGAGTTTTGTTACCATAGCTTTCTATCAAATGCATGTTCTTACAATTCAATAACAGTTCAGAATTATCCATCACGTACGAAAGAAAGTTTGATATGATGGTTGTAACTTCCGATACCAGTACTTCCATTTGAAAGACGAATAGGAGGGAGAACTCTTGTAAGATATCTTTATTTTGCCATTCTTGCAGAGTCGAAATAGAAATGTTGAAGCATGTTTGAGCAAATGGACCTGAAATAATATCCATCGTGAATTGAGAATTGTTGGTAGAAATGAAAATTGTTGGAGCAGTCGATATTTCTATGGTGGGAGAAATTGATGGAAATGAGGGTGCCGATAAAGATGCCAAAGGAGATAAAGTTGATGATGAAGATGCTAAGGAAGATGGCGTTAAAGATTGAGTGGCTTGGATATTTGATGGTACTTTTGACGGAAAACTAGATAAACCGATGGACGGGGAAATAGTTGAAATGTGTGATGGCAAAAATGAGGGGGGCGAAATTGGAGACAAAGTTTGAGTGCTTGAGGGTAAAGGCGAAGGAGCATAAGTTTTTATCGGAAATGTAGACGGTGATCCTGAAAGTAAGGAGACAGATGGATAAAGAGTAGACACTTTGCTGGGCTGGAACGATGGAAATATAATTTTCTCTTTTTGAATCGGATAGGAGTATGATAAGAGATCCAAAGTAAATTCCGTTGAATAGGACATGGACATTTCATAGAAATCGAGAGAGGGAACCATACTAGGATAGCGCGTTTCTTGAACAATAAACGTATCATCACTAGAGCTCATAGACTCTGTCTGATTCGGTAAACTAAAAGATTAAAACGTGTTAGAAAAATGCATGAAAATGAATTTACGAAAAGTAATTGAAGGTATACCTTACATATTCTGATTTTGCGATAGAATATGCGCTCGAATTCTTTTTAGTTTACCACAACGCAACAATTTAGGTTTTGTTCGAGGCACTAGAATCCTACCAAACTCCTGAAAGCTATCGGCAAGAACTGTTTTCCGTGGGGGCAATATCACAAAAAGAAGAATCAACTGAACGTGTATCATTTTTGACAAAATCATTTTATTATGCTTTACAATTTGTGAGGTATTTGCGGATTTACAAATTCCATACTAAATTGTATTTTACTCATTCGTAAGGTCCAAATTCATCATGTAAGAAAGTCCATTTTTGTGGTCAAAAGTTGTCTTTTCGCAATTTTTCTTCTCTTCATTATTCCATCAGATTTCATCAAAATATATTTTTTGGTTCATTCGTGTCAAAATCGAAATTGGGCGCGAAATGAGGTCGTTCTTTAATTTTGCATTATCAACGCCAGGCTTTCATAAGATGTTTTTGTTGGGTAAATTTCAAATGCATGCACTTTTTGTTCAATAGGGGCAGGTAAAGAGAGGGAATTCTCCTTCATTTCAGTGTTCCAGATCAGGGAACCTGAGTATCATAATGCTAGATTAAGATAGATACGGAGCATCAGAGATGGCATGATTTTACAACTACATGCTTTGATTTTCAGTAATATCTCTTGCTCACTACATATTCTATTTTCTATTAGTAAGAGCATTGGTAGGTGAAATTATTTTGACTTATAATCGACTTCACCTCCATTTTTGACGGTGGGAAAGAAAATATTATACATGGGTACTGAGATCGTCGAATATAATTGGTCTCTCTTTTCATTTATTAAGCACCCCCAAATTTTTCACAAGTTTGTCAGGAAAAAGTACTTGAAAATTTATTTAAAACCTGATGTACTTTTCTTGAGTAGGTATGATATTTTGAATTCGAAAATGGTTCTTTGCCGATAGCATCAGGATGACTTTTTAATTGGTGAAAATAGATAAGGCTTGGCAAATCATGAATAGATCATTTTTAAATGGTTGGAAAGCGCCTTTGAATCATAGGCACCCAAAATAATATTTTATTAGTCTGCACTTGTATCTGATTTATTGCAACATATTTGCTTAAAGAGAACGTTCAACTATCACTGTTTTCGGAGGAATACCTTGGATATTTTCACCAAGTTGAGATGGAACATAGGTTTGTGTCTTCACTTCAAGATAAATTCCTGCAATGAAAATTATTGCCAGACCCAATCTAAGCAAAAGAAATCCTAAATCTCGTTGTGGATCTTCACTTTCCTGAAATATTGATGAGAAGCACCTAGAATTTTCATCCACTAGTATCAGTTCTTCGTCCCTTATGAGATTTAGTAAGTCCTGGTAATGATCTTCAAATAGGGCATCAATTTCTGCATTGAGAAGATCTGATGATAAAGGATCGCTATTAAAATGTGCCCATCCTTTCACTTCGAACTCAAGCATTTCCTCTTTGTCGAGAGGAGAAGATTTATGTTCTTGCATGTTGTTCGACATCAAATTCCTCCGAATATAAGGTGAACGTACCCTAGCACCACTTTTTACCTGGTCTATACTTGACGTCTTATTCACTTCTAATTCCAGCATAGAAATAGTATGATCCTTTAAGCGTGTGTCCAATGGATGCAAAAGAAATTTTTCCAAGCTTTCTTTTATCATCTGAGTCTGTGGAGATGATATGTTACAAGAAATTGGACCCAAAGAGAAATATTGAGGTGCTATATAGACGATATTTTGATTTAATGAATTTGAATCTGCGCAAGCTTCATCAATAATAAAGGAGAAGAATATTAAGATGACCAAAAAACCTGAAGTTGTTTTTTTTCGATTGAGCTGTTCACATTGTGATCTCGTTTTTGCCAAATAGCACTTTTGATTATCGTCTCTCAAGGAATGGAAGAAGCTCATTTTGCATTTTCAAACGTATCTTGTTATTGAAAAATATATGGGATATGCATATCATAGAGAGAAATTTGAGAGGAATATAAGTTCGTGCGGTACAATGATTTGCGAATGATCTTCTTAATTCCACATTCACATGCATTTTGATTATTGAGTCGGTCATCTCATAATCGATCTCTCTATTTATTATGACCGAAGAAAATTATTAATTGATGCTTATATGATATTTAGGAACCATTAAGATGACACTAAATTCGTTCTCGGCTGCTTCGCTTCTAAATAAATTCTTGTTACCATGTGGTCTTACGGCTAAAATAGACGTTTATTTATTGAGTAGGCATCAAACTAGATCAGACTTTATATATCAATTAAGAGACTCTATTTTTACGCAGTCACGTTTTGTCTCGGCACAGTAAATTTTTCTCAGCATTAAAAAAATTTAACGGAAATGTATAAAAAGAAATCCGAATTATGGTTGTTCTTGCAAGACTTTCATGAACAAGTCAATTAAGAAAAGAGAATTCTAAGTTCTATATTTTACTCTCAATTCGTCAAATGCGCTCAGATAATCCACGAAACTAAACAGGGCTACTTGCAAAAGCTTAAAAATCAATATAAGCACATTTAGGTCCTCAAATCTTACACTCCATAAGTCATCTCATTACAGCTTATTTTATGCTTTATTATGTGGTTTTCTTGAAACTCATGGCTGTCAAAACTTCTTTATCCACTTCTTACAATGTGTTGTTATTCTTTGTTCAACTGCTCTTATTCCCGAAATAATGTTTCGTTCAAGAGGTCATCACTACATTTCTATAGCCTAAATAGGATTATTATTCCTGTTCTAAAGCAGTTTTATATTAGGATATATCTAATCCTTCATAATGAATTCAATTAGTCCAGATGTTCTACAACATAAATTAGGATTGACTCTTCACATGGTGATTATTGCGGGTATGGTAGACTCATTTTTTGTTCAAGGTATTTTATCTCGGCCACGGAGATTGCAATTATGGTACCATACACTACGTACGTTGGGCCAAACAACAGCAGACAAAGAGCATTTGTTAATTTTAAAAGTTATTTTGTCTGAGTTATATTATATACGTAGAAACATACATATATCTCCCTCTAATCACTTCTTAAGCTCACTAGTACGAAACGTGAAATAGTTGCAAATATTGTCCTCGTACAATTGCCTAGACATTCGTTAAACTAATATATCAGAACAAACAAACAAACAAACGTAGCCTATAGGTTATGCAGCACGCCCATGGTGAAGATTGAGTCTCCAACCGGTTTTACCTTCTCTAGACCAATCAATCACCATTCCAGCAGTTTCCTCAACCATTCTACTCTATCAACTAGAACAGTCCAGAACTGAATACCTGACGAATCGTCTTCAACTCCAATCTCCCAAGAGTAACTCGTAAAAAGGGAAAATTTGGGGATTTGCGCAACACATTTACAAAATAATCCAAAAACAATAAAATCGTATGAAGTCAGCAATTCTGAATGCCCAGACGAATCCCCGAAGAATTAGAAGAAGAAATCGTTCTCGTCCTTGAGCAGATCACCGAATCTTTACAAAGCAATCGCTGGTTCCTTTACAACCCTCGAACATCACGGGACACCATAGATCATTTGCTTCAAGACGACTTTTTAGACAATTTAGTATTATATTTTCTTACCGGCGCAGCCAAGCTCCTTTATACGAGACTTGCGCTACCGCGACTCACCCTAGGGATGAGATTTATTATGTTTTAACTAATATAGGAATGCACATACGTGTAACCTGCAACAAAAAAATATTAAAAAAAAATCAAAAAAGGCCCTCCAGAAATGTCGTTGTCTAAGGAAATGGCAAAACAGGATGCTGAACTAATATTAAAAAGCCCCATCAGTGGAGAGGAAGTTTACATAGCGCAAATGGATGCAGATATTGAACATAAAACATTAGGATGCTACGTCAACCCAATCGGAATCAATATCTAAGCATATAACCAAATATATGAATTCGCAAAGTCATGGAGAGAAGCCAATAAAACAGCAAACCTTCGAAACTTTGAAATCATGCACTCTTACTATTCAACTTTGCTACCAAAAATAGTCTATCGACTTTCAATTTATTCATTCACATACCATCAATGTGAAGAGATAATGAAAGTTATTAGACCAACAATCCTTCATGCAATGAAAATACAGGAGCATTTCCCTAAAATAATAATGGAAGCAGGGCAACAATATATGGGATTACAGGTTACACATATTTATGATATAATGGGCAGCGAAAAAATGAAATTCCTTTTAATGCACCTTCGGGGAAAAGATATCACAGGCAAGCTAATGGAAACATCAATGAAGCACACGCAACTGGAATGTGGATCAAGAACATTTTTCTTTAATTTGGACTTCGATGACCGGTGGGGAAAAAGTGTAGCATGGACTTGGTTGGTACACCTGTGGGAATATCTAAGTGAAAGCAGCATTACGACTGATATATCCCAATCAATAATTGTGAAACCTCTCTGAAAAAATGATGCATTTATTATGGATGTGATACATTCGTCATCGAAAGTAACTAAGCAAGAATTTGTGACAATTAATAAGGTACGACAGCATTTTAAAGTTATCCTTCTATCTGATATAGCGGACTTACAAGGGAGTACAATAATTCCAAATGAAACATTAATGGATAGTACAAAACAGTCTACGCTTACTTTTCGACCACAAGCACCAACTGCGAAAATGATAATTACCTGGATGAAAATAGCTGTTCCAATCCTCCGAAGATATCTCCAAAAACACCCATTAGGATCATGGACCCGTAAGCCCCATACAAAAACGTGGAATGCATATATAAGTCGTGATCATAATTATATCATGGACAGGAAAACCTCAATGAGCTACGAAATATGCAACCCAACATCCCATCAATTTCGAGAAATTAGACCTAGATCATGGAAAACCAAACAAATGTACCCTGCAGATATACGTCATTTGAAGAACACTATTCAATTGCAAACATCATGGAATAGGACTATGGTTACATCGGAACCCCAAAGAAGAAACATCAATGAGCAACATGGTAGGCGTGCAACGATATGCGGTAACATGTATGGAGATAAGTTCTGGGGAAAGGTTCAAATAGGAAGATATCAACACATGCGCAACATATATAATTTGATATGCGAAGGAGAATTAGTAGCTGCAACAGATGGATCGTGCCGAAATTCGATTGAAGCACATGCGTGGTGCCTAGCGGAAAAAAATGATGCAAATATGGTAGTGAAAGGGTGTGGCCCAGTGCACAATAGCCATGAAGATGCAAATTCAACAAGACCGGAGATGTATGTAATTATTGCAGTTCTTTCATTTGCAGGACATGTCATACAATACTTCAACGCAATGAAAACGCCCAAAGATATTCCAACCATAGTAATGTACACCGATAGTGAGATTTCCATAAACAATACCAAAAAAAGTCACTACCCCACTACGCGCAACGCCTTCGAAAATAACATAGATGTGAAGATTCAATTGTCCCTGTTATTGAAAAAATTACCATTCCGAGTGAAATTTGAACATGTATATGCACACCAACAAGGAAAAATTGAATGGAACAAAATGCACATCAAGACTCAATTAAATACATTGATGGATGGACATACAGCTACTTACTTCAGAAGTGTGCAATCATACCTACCACATCAGCAACATTGCGAACACCTCCCAGCACAAGTGATGAGTTTTTCCTTGCCGTTCGATAGACCAACACCAAACACATTATCGCGGCTACAAGATTTTCGAATAGACATGCGGCAGAAATGGCAATGGCCAAATCATTCCGAATCCAACACCATTACATGCACTTAATTAATTGGAAAGCCCTCCTACGAGCATTTAAATCATATGCAAAAACACGCCAATACGCAATATCGAAATGTGTCTATCGCCAATGGTGTGTCATGGAACGTGCAAAATTGTTCAAGATTGCGGATACCGAAATATGCCCACTATGCGCTAATACAGTGGAAACTTGGGAGCACGTTTTTCAATGCAAGTCGGACGCTGCCAAACTAGGAAAGCTGCAGGGAATAACAAAATTGAAGAAAGTTATGTTAGCAATGAAAACTTCCAATATATTATCAAATCGGATCATAGCGTTAGTAAGTCAGATAACTCAAGGTTTCCAAGTAAAGTTCATCCATGACAGCGATGGCGGAGAAGTCACTCAAGCATTTCGGGATATACAAAAATTGGGAGCGTGGAACTTCTTGAAAGGCATACACCCACAGAGCCTCGAGCACGCACAGCAGAAGCATTATGATACTATCCCCGATCTGCCCCAATCATTCACCGGCGAGATTTGGTCAAAGCGTCTAATTAGCGCCGTACATGAATACAGCCATGGGATGTGGACTCATAGGTGTGAAGTAATCCATTCAAATCAGATTGCGACGGTTGAGGTAAGAACAAAAATGAAAGCTCAAGAATTACTTACATTCTATAAGACGAAGCCGTGGTTGCTACGACCTAAGGACCGCCGTCTCATCAAAAGAAGGGACTTTCGCAAGAGCACTGATAGGAGCATCCGTAATTGGATTTTCAGAATGGAAGCAAGCATAGGGAGACACGCGAACCGTGAGGAAATAGCCAAGTATGACATACGTAGATTTGTACGTAGGGATCGCGTTTGATTAGCGAATAAATCCCATCTAATAATTAGGGTTTCTAGGACTAGAAACTGTGGGTCACACCGCCTCTACTTTGTATGTGTCTGTGATTTCCACATAAAATAAAATTTTTTTATTATTATTATTGTCTACTGTAGAAGTTTCTGTAGCATATTTTGCTCATTCAGGACTGACAGTACTGTCAACATAAGTCAAGTGACAAAAAGGTATCGGTTCTCCATCAAACGAAAATAAGATGAGAAATTTTGCGATTGGTGTGTGGGAACTCGTCTTCGAAAATAACCAGTAATTGGACGATTCCCACCTTTACCTATCTGTTGGGTGCGTTTAAGCCGTATGGTCTTATCACGTTCTTCTGCTAGGAGATGGAGCCATCTGGCTAATGTGACTGTTGAAGCTCTTATGATATTGGAGGAGATATTCAAATGAAGTCTCTTTTCTATCGGAGACAACTCATTGCGAGTGCATTTTAGGTACGTTCGAATAGAAGTCCGAAGTTCTTCATCATTAAGGGAGGTATGCATCGTTTTCTCCAAATTGCTGTCGAGTGCTTCAAGACGACTTTATCACTCTCTTTAACTTATTTCATGAAATAAGAGCAGTCAATAATAACCATTGGACTTGGCCGCGACCATCCCAATTCAGGAATCACAACCTAGTCTACACGGATAATAACGATCGGTTGCAATCTTACGATCAAAATGCGTATTTGCAAGATGAGCCACAACCAGCAACCGACGAAGAAATCGCTCAGACTTCAGGGTCTACCGCCAGAAATCCCAATTCCGACTCAGACATTGAGTCAAATAATGAACCAGAATTGGCCAGACCACAATAATTCCAACCAAAATTATGATCAAATGGGGAATGTACCAGATGCAACATTACAACACCAATATGCAGGACAATCGCAACAACAAATGATGAGCAATGATCCAGAGTCTCTCCAACATACGAGTGAGAGCAACAAACCCATTTCATTCCACACGGGTATAACCAACCGTTACCAAATTCAATCCAGGAGCAATACCTATCATCGAGTGAATCAGCCAGTTCCCAAGTATTTAACCATATAAACACACCGACTCCACCCCATATCCATCCAACAAATATTGTCCCCACATTAATTCAGCACAATCAACTAAATGAGAATGATAAAAACATATGGAGTGCTGTCTATGCTTAGAAATTTTATGGTCAAAAAACCCTCCCAGCATGGATCACTATAACCGAACGAGAGCATCAACTAAACAAACACAAATAAGGACCTACCTTGCCAACAATGGCGCTAAGTACAATCAAGTACGACGAAAATGGAACCCCAAAACGAGCAAA
>Ga0209092_10002663_pt1 | contig 16254 bp, 5 predicted proteins | sample FraStrMetagenome_FD_187446 | JGI IMG/M metagenome (GOLD analysis project Ga0209092, IMG submission 187446) | Marine eukaryotic phytoplankton communities from Arctic Ocean - Fram Strait ARC3M Metagenome (SPAdes) (version 2) | ecosystem: Environmental > Aquatic > Marine > Oceanic | place: Fram...
GTAGTCTAAAAATAATACCAATCTTATTCCAACACCATCTAACGCATGCTCCTTTGCTTCCATGCTTGCCAAGACGCGATAATCCCCAAATTACTTTGAACTTGAGCTCCATAAGATGACAATTTTGATCTTATAGAATCAAGGAATGATGAATAAAACTTCTAATGAAGATGGGTGTAGTGACACTTGATTGAGGATCAGGAAGAGCCCACGGTTCGAAGGACTAGCATGCATTGGTTCCCAAATATTTGGAAAAGGACAATTGACTAATTTTATGCGCTTGGATCGATATTCATGGCGTGAATATTTCATTATTTCTGGAAGTTTTTAGCGAACAATATTTTTTCCTATATATTGATATGGAATGCGGACAACTACTTAACAGGGAGAGATCATTGTTGTTCTTATATAAATGATTGTGTAACAAATTTGTATCCTAAGTAAGGTTTCAAAAATGACAATAAAATATTGTATTTAGACCATTTGAATCATGTGTATCATTGGACAAAGGGTATGTATTCAATATCCAAAAAGGTTTGGCAGATCTTTTGCATTTTCGGCGGTACCTACTTTATGGACACCTACGCAAATAGATGCCTATCAAAACCTAGTCGGGGGTGTTTGTGCGACCCCATTGACGCAAGCACCAAAATACACATTTTCAATAGTTCTTAATTTTGTGAAAAAAGTCATCCATCATCATGTCTTACGAAGAGAAGGAATCCGACTATGGATTTGTATTCAAAGTATCCGGTCCTCTGGTAGTTGCCGATGGAATGTCAGGTGCTGCTATGTACGAACTTGTCCGTGTAGGTCATTCCAAACTAGTAGGAGAGATTATCAAACTGGAGGGTGATACTGCCAGTATCCAAGTGTACGAGGATACTTCCGGTTTGACGGTGGGAGATCCCGTTTTGCGTAAGAAGCAACCCTTGAGTGTGGAATTGGGTCCTGGTATTATGGGAACTATTTTTGATGGTATTCAACGTCCCTTGGAACACATTTTTGAAGAGACTGGTGATGTGTACGTGCCTAAGGGTGTGGATGTGCCCTGTTTGACGAGAAGCAAGAGGTGGACCTTCCAACCCGGGGCCTTCCGTGAGGGCATGCCTGTGACTGGAGGAGATGTGATTGGAGTTGTATACGAGAATGAAATCATTGATTCTCACAAGATTTTGGTACCCCCAAATGTGTACGGAGTTGTGAAGAAGATCTACACCACTGGCACTGATGGTAATGAAACCTTCTTGGTAGACGATGTTGTTATGGATGTCTTCAATGAAGCTCAAGGCCGCACTCACAGCCTCACTTTGAGTCACTTCTGGCCTGTGCGTAGACCCAGACCCATCACTGAAAAGCTTCCTGGAGCTGTTGCTCTAACTACTGGTCTTCGCGTCATTGATGGTATGTTCCCATCTGTATTGGGAGGAACTTGTGCTGTACCAGGAGCCTTTGGTTGTGGAAAGACAGTTATTTCTCAATCTCTCTCTAAATTCTCCAACAGTGACGCTATTGTTTACGTAGGATGTGGAGAACGTGGAAATGAGATGGCAGAGGTATTGTGTGATTTCCCAGAGCTTACTATGACTATTGAAGATGAGAAAACTGGAGCCTTGAAGGAAGTTGGTATTATGAAACGTACCACTTTGGTAGCTAACACCTCCAATATGCCCGTGGCTGCTCGTGAGGCCTCTATCTACACTGGTATTACTCTAGCTGAATACTTCCGTGATCAAGGAATGAACGTATCTATGATGGCTGACTCTACTTCTCGTTGGGCCGAGGCTCTTCGTGAAATTTCTGGACGTCTTGGAGAGATGCCTGCCGATAGTGGTTACCCTGCCTATCTTGGAGCTCGTCTTGCTGCCTTTTATGAACGTGCCGGACGTGTTTCCTGTCTTGGCTCCCCCAGTCGCGAGGGTACAGTGACTGTTGTAGGAGCTGTATCTCCTCCTGGTGGAGATTTCTCTGATCCTGTGACTGCTGCCACCTTGTCCATTGTGCAAGTGTTCTGGGGTCTTGATAAGAAACTTGCCCAACGTAAACATTTCCCTTCCCTTAACTGGCTCATTTCTTACACCAAATACATGCAAGTATTGGAACCCTACTTCAATAACTTTGATTCTCAATACTCTTACCTCCGTAAACAAGCCCGTAATATCCTTCAACAAGAAGACAATCTTTCTGAAATTGTACAACTTGTAGGAAAAGAATCTCTTTCGGAAGATCAAAAGGTTGTTATGGAAGTAGCCAAACTTATCCGTGAGGATTTCCTTGCCCAAAACGCTTTCACAGAGCATGATTACACTTGTCCTCTTATCAAAACAGTTGGTATGCTTAACATTATCATCACCTTTTATGACTTGTGTCAAAAGTCTATTGCTGACTCTCCTGCAGATGCTAAGTTGACTTATGCTCACATCAAGACTGCCTTGGCACCCACCATTCAAAGGGTCATCGACAGTAAGTACGTTGACCCCAAGGCTACCGAAGCAGAGGTGCGTAAGCAATACAAGGAAATCACAGATGAACTTCAACGTGAGTTCCAAACTCTTACTGATGGAATGTAAGGAAAGTACTAGTGATGATCTATTACAGTGTAGCTGATTTATAATGATATTAAAATATTATTGATACTGCAAAGTGTTTGTGACATTTTTCATGGATTCTTTTTTATTCGAATTATATTACTTATTATAGCACATATCAATTCACGTTTAGGCAATTGAATAAAACACATTGTTGCTATTGCTTGCTTCCCGATGAGTTTGTTGAAGGAAGTCAACAGCATCATTTACAAAATCTTCACTATTTGCATACTCGTTCCCCGCCGCCTCATTCGAGAAAAACTTGAGACGATGTGCACGATATGAAACATTTGCCCAACTAATCTCCCACATAATGATAGGATTATCCACATGCTTCAGATTAAACAATTCTGTAAATGCGTATCCTTCTTCTTCTGTCGCAATATTTTTCTCATGAATTGTAATAGAAGCATCATTCTCAAAGGATGATCCACTCCCTATTCCAATATCACAACGTTCCATAATTCTCCATGAATTTTCTTCTTGATAATAAACATCCCCTCCTTCTCTTCCAGTAATCTCTAGAAAGTCGGCTGAATCTTGTACAAATCCAGATGCTCCTTTCCCAGTACTAGCATCGAGATTTTGAGAAAGAAATAATAATCTATGAGCAAGGAGACCCACAAACCCACTTGTTGGTGGTGTTATCATCCACATTATGATCGGATTTTGTGGGTGTTTTGAATTCATGGACTCAATGTAAGCAAATGCTTCAACTTCATTTGTGATTTGTTCATTTCGAACTGTAATTTTAGAATTCCAAGTGTAATAAGATCCAGCACCTACACCAATATCTGCATGTGTGCCCAGCTTCCATTTTCGAGGCCAAATAATATTTGGAGACGATGGCTTACTTACAGCCGAAGGTGATGGTGAAAATATATCTAAGTTAGAGGGCGGAGTTGATGGATTTATTGATAGATTCTCGGTAGTCAGATCTTCTGTATAAGCGTTGGATGGCATCGACGCTGTTTCTTTTCTTGAATTGTCCAACATAAATGCTACCCCGGCTATGATGACACAAAATACGATGCATAAAGCAATCAACATTTTCTGGAGACAAATTGACTTTTTCCTTAGTGCAGCGGAATCATCACCATCTCGATCTCTTGTTACAAGAGTGGCTACAACTGTCACTTGCTGATCAACTGATTCTTGACGCACAATTATTGGAGATTCGTTTCTCGGGCTTTGAACTCTTGAACCAAACCCTAAACTTGCTCTATTATGCTTTAGCATACTTTTTCTTAAACTTGAAGACGTTTCTTGTACTCTCATTTTATCCTGCACTGCGATTACGGATTCTCTTTGACCCTTTTCCTCATCACTTTCATCATGCTTGGATTGAATGATTGTGGGAGCAACCATTTCATCCTCACAAGTATCATCAATGCTGGAAAGTGATATGTTCTTGTTGTGAAATTGTGCAAGTTGAGCATTCGCTTTGGCCATTTTTGTAATTTGAATGAATACCTATCCTGAATTCCCTTATTTTTGAGATGATCACTGGAAAAGTTTTGTGACAAGGTTCTTGTTACATCCAATATCCACCATGTGCATCGTACTTAAACGAATCATGCCGAGAAAATTCTTTCTATTTGGGAATCGTGACGTGACTGTGTATTATGAGAAAGAGACCCTAAATATGTTTCAAGACGCAAGCAGGACCACTTTCAGTTCGTCATAGGATCCAATATTCCAAGACATAACGAATTGACCCTGCTACTGTTGACATCGTTGTAAATTCCAAAAAATGCTTCAAATGTGTTTTTACAACGAGACAGTGACAAAATAAATCAGAATACCTAGTCCATTGAATATTTAATCTTTCAACACTATTGAGTATCCATAGAAATTATGATATACATTGCATCTGTAATGAATAGTCTAGTCTAGTCCGAGCTGGATTGATATATTGAGGCCCTCAATGTCATTTTTTCAGACATACTGAACTTATTAGGAACCAAAAATATAGAAATTTATTCATTTGAAGTTATTTGAGAGCTTATGAGCTATATTCAAAGCATAGAGAAAAACAATGAGTTATAATTACACTAGCTTGTCAATATAAATGGTGACAATAACCACATTTCTAACAGTGATTAAAACAAAAATATGCGTCCTCCACGGCATAGTCAAAGAATTGAGATATGGACCAGTAAGAATATTGTATGAATCTGGATTTCAGTATACTGAGTCGGAAGGGGAATGGAGATCTTGAAGAATAGCTGCATCTATTTCATGAAAATTGATTACTGGTGCTTGACAAAATGCAGTCAATGATGTACATAAAAGGATATTCCAACTCCAAGGGCAAAAAAAAACACCAAAATACATATTGAAGCAAGTATTTTCTTCAAAATTGGCGTTTCATTCCCTTTTGTTTCGATATCACAGCACTCTTTGTCGTTATCTTCCGCCATTATATCTTTTTCTATCAAAGACATTCGTCTCTTTATAATGATCTCGGAACCAATTCTTGATCCTTGTTTTTCGTAAGGGATTTCTTCTTCGAATAGTCTAGACTGAGCTGAATTGATATATTGAGGTCTTTAATGTCAATTCTTTTTCGATACACTGAACTTATTTGAACCAAAAATATATAAATTCCTTCATTTGATGTTCCTTTAAAGCTTATGAACTATATTCCAAACACAGTTAAACACATAATGAGTTTTATTTATACTAGCTTTTGAATGTTAAGGCGACAGTAAACACATTTCTAACAACAATTAAAACAAAAATAAATGCCCTCTTACAACATTATTCTTGTTACATTCAATATCCACCATGTGCATCCTCTTAAAATCAATCGTACAAAGAAACTTTTGTTTTAGAATTCGATTTCTCCGGTATTCTTCTAAATATGTTTCAAGACGCAAGCAGGATCACTTTCAGTTCGTCATAGGATCCAATATTCTAAGTCATAACAAAGTGACCCTGCTACTGTTGACATCGATGTAAATTCCAAAAAATGCTTCAAATGTGTTTTTACAACGACACAGTGACAAAATAAATCAGAATACCTAGTCCATTGAATATTTAATCTTTCAACACTATTGAGTATCCATAGAAATTATGATATACATATTTTTTTCAGATGTACTGAGCTGAACTTATTTGGAACCAAAACTATATGAATTTATTCATTTGAAGTTATTTGAGAGCACATGAGCTATATTCAAAGCATAGACAAAACAATGAGTTTTAATTACACTAGCTTGTCAATATAAATGGTGACAATAACCACATTTCTGGTAATGTCCTCTTGCGACATGGTTCTTGTTACATCCAACATCCACCATGTGCATCGTGCTTAAATGAATCATGCCGAGAAAATTCTTTCTATTTGGGCACCGTGAAGTGACTGTGTATTATGAGAAATAGACCTCGATTTCTCCGGTATTCTTCTAAATATGTTTCAAGACGCAAGCAGGACCACTTTCAGTTCGTCATAGGATCCAATATTCCAAGGCATAACGAATTGACCCTGCTACTGTTGGCATCGATGTTAATTCCAAAAAGTGCTTCAAATGTATTTTTACAACGAGACAGTGACAAAATAAATCAGAATACCTAGTCCATTGAATATTTAATCTTTCAACACTATTGAGTATCCATAGAAATTATGATATACATTGCATCCATAATGAATAGTCTAGTCTAGTCCGAGCTGTATTGATATATTGAGGCCCTCAATGTCATTTTTTCAGACATACTGAACTTATTAGGAACCAAAAATATAGAAATTTATTCATTTGAAGTTATTTGAGAGCTTATGAGCTATATTCAAAGCATAGAGAAAAACAATGAGTTATAATTACACTAGCTTGTCAATATAAATGGTGACAATAACCACATTTCTAACAGTGATTAAAACAAAAATATGCGTCCTCCACGGCATAGTCAAAGAATTGAGATATGGACCAGTAAGAATATTGTATGAATCTGGATTTCAGTATACTGAGTCGGAAGGGGAATGGAGATCTTGAAGAATAGCTGCATCTATTTCATGAAAATTGATTACTGGTGCTTGACAAAATGCAGTCAATGATGTACATAAAAGGATATTCCAACTCCAAGGGCAAAAAAAAACACCAAAATACATATTGAAGCAAGTATTTTCTTCAAAATTGGCGTTTCATTCCCTTTTGTTTCGATATCACAGCACTCTTTGTCGTTATCTTCCGCCATTATATCTTTTTCTATCAAAGACATTCGTCTCTTTATAATGATCTCGGAACCAATTCTTGATCCTTGTTTTTCGTAAGGGATTTCTTCTGCGTGTGGTAATACTTCGTTTTTGTCAACTTTAGTTGGTATGGTAAATACATTTTCATCATCCAAATCCTGAGGTAAATCATTCTTGCATCCCTCACTTGTTTTTTGTGTGAGGTGGGACTTTGATGCCAAATCTTGAAACAAAGATTCTCTTGATCTTGAGGCTAAGACAAAGGCAGCTTCATACATATCAGCACTCATTGCTGATCTCATCATAATGCTCAAGTTTTTATTGTCGCGGTTTAGGCCCTTTTCATCTATTGTTCTTTCTTTCGTGATACAAACTTGGGGACCCTTTTCTATATCTGCATCGCATCTTGAAGTTAATATTATTCTGGGTACGATCATCTTATTTTCGTATTCAACATTTATTCTCTGTGATAGCATACTTTTGCCCTCATAATCAACTTTAATACTACGAGAAGATATCTTTTTGTTTGACATTCTTTGCTCAGTTTTACTTTTTATCATGTTTAAGCTACGACAATGGGTCTGAAGTTAGTTTTCTAACCCATGCAGTAAATTTTGTAAATTGCAAGAACTAATCTCACTTTCTCTATTGATTCTTGGAAGCAAGAAATCAAAATGTCTGTCGTGATTAAGAAGCAGGAACACTTATAAAAATCTACATGCGAAGAAAATTCTGGTATGATTCCACATACGAATAGACATTTTGAGAATTATATATAGTCCATTATTAAAGTACGTATGATTGGTTTTAGATCGGAAAAATCGTACAGTACTTTTCCGCAATAATTTTTTCATTTTTCAAGAAACAATTCCTCAACCTGTAATGTATTTAGAAGATAAGCATGCCTCATGTCATTTGGTCATACCGCACTACTGTATGTATCTTTCTTGTGTTCGTGATACTTGTCGTTGTGAAAGGCTTATTTAGTGCCAAATTCTCAAGTCTTGGTTGTGAATTTTCTTTCCTCATTTTTTATTCACGCGAAGATTTAACTTACACCCTTTTAATTCTTGCATAGCCAGCGTGGAAAAACAAGGCCGAGTCTTTTTGTCAATTACATCGTAACTGAAGTATACCTTTGGATTTGAAGAAGGAAAAGAAGCAATAATTCAATCACAAACACTCAATGATCAGAGTAGAATTCAATTATGTGTGTTTTTATGTTTTATCTACTATCTTACATAAGCGAACTCTTTAGCTTGATCGTCCTTTTCAATCAGGGGTGAAATTTGTAGAATAATCAAGATTTCGTTGCAACAGGTCAAAATTATTTTTAAAACACCATTCACAGGATTTCCTTCGGATAAAGCTACTTAAGAATAAATCCTATCAATAATCAAATTTAGAAAACAGTTCTCAAGCAGTTTTCAAATCAAGATGTTGACCTTTCTTTTCGTTTTGTTACGTGAGGGAGAAGCTTTGATATTCCATTATAGGTATGTATGGTGTATGTTTCAATACACATGTATAGATCGAAGACGAATAAAATGTTGGAACGATAAGGAATCATGGCTTGTATTATCATACTATTAATTACATCTTATTTGATGAATTGAAAGAAATTGACTCGACAAAAATGAATGAAAGATTGCAAAGTCCTTTTCTTTACTTTTAAGGGTATTATTAATGAAGCGAAAGTTTGCATGAATGTACTTGGAACCGAAACGAAGATTTACAATATATACATAGACGCTGTATAAAGATAGGAGGTACAGTTTGTTTGTTTGTTTGTTCTGTGTTGTTTCTAGAGGCAGGCGGCATTATACTTCGATAGGGCCCGCATACGCTCTTTCAAGATAGGAAGTACAGTACTACATAGAGATTTTTTCTAAAAAAGCCTTCACACGAACAGGGTGTTTCATTCTTCGGATTTTATGGATCTGGACAAAAATCCCATAACCTATCATATGCGCTTTATGAGCTAATAAGCAAGCAACAGTTGCACCAGATCTTAAATGAAGATTATTCACCTTTTTTGACTTTATTTCAGTTACAATAGCTGCACCAGCTTGCATATCATCTCTTTTCCCACCTTTCGGGCTTTCTTTTCTACTAACATGCATAATTTGCTGGGTGTCCACTTGGAAGCTAAAAAGGTCAATGCTATTTTTTTGTATAAAAAAGAGCATGCGATGCATGTGTGCCTCTCCTGGACGATAATGTCCTGAATGAGGGTAAAGCCTTTGCAAAATACCATTTTTATCTGTAATAATTATTCCAGCAGCAGCTACAGCCTTTCCCCCAAAGAATGAAGAGTGGTGAAATCTTTGCTTGGACTTTCCAGATACAGAGGTAACTTTTGGAGCTGCATAAAGAATACCGTCACGCAATACGAATATCCACCCTTCAGGTCCTGTTTCAATTGGATTGCCTTCTGTATCTACAATACTCATAATACCCTTTCCATTTTTTTCAATAGATAGCCTGTACCTCTCCGTTATATCAGGGTTTGTAATATATAAAACTGTATCCGAATCAAGCTGAGACCTAGGGCACTCGTTCAAATTTGGTAAGGGCTGTCCTGCAGCTTCTCCTTTACAATCTAACCAATCAAAAAACATATTTGTCGGATGACTCAAACTTTCCCAGTGCTTGTAGTACAATCTTAAATTCTTCCCGTAACGATGATATTTGTCGCTAACTTCTAACCAGGCTTTTCTATGCAACTGTGCGTAGTTACCGCGAGATATACCTCTTTGAGTGATTGCAGGTGGATTAGATTTGAGGCCACGATAGACATAGCCTGAGGAATCTTCTTTATTATTTTTCTGTGCTTCGTCTGTTGGTGTCAAACCATCTAATAGAGATTTCTCAAGAATAGCCTTTTTATTTGATAATGATTCAAATAGTTTAGAATGAAGTTTAAATAAATTTGATTGATTTGTTTCCTTGTATTTAAGACGTGAAGGAGTAATAACTGTTATCTGGTCGCCATTCGTCTCATCCATGTCATCCATGGATCTACTTCTCTCTCTCTTTTGTTGTCTTTCTAATTTACTTGATTTACTTTCAATTTCTAACACAGAATCATCAAATGATGTTTCCAGTAACTTTGCTTGAGTTGACTTCAAATTGGATTCATCAGGTATGTTTTGTAAATTATCATTTTTTTCTTTGAATATATTTTCGTTAATTTCATCTTCAGTCAATTCAGCTGCAGCAGATATACTATCATCATCATCATCCTCATCTAGGTCTATGATTTGTCTTGAAATTTCATCGATATTCGAAGGCGGAATTTCTCCTAAGGCTTCAGCAAATTGGGCAGCCTCACTTAGAAGTCTATCCATACTTTTGGAGTTTGGCAAGCTGCATTTTTGTACAGTCATCACTGGATCTAAATCTATTGGGCCTTTAAAATGGGCTTCTACTCCTTCTGTAATAACCTGAAGGGGCTTCGGCGAGGATTCTCGTATGAATGATTCTGAATTGTCACACGGTTCATTCTCAGAGGTTGATTGACTTGCTGATTGTTGTCTACTTTTTGAGAGACAGTCTTTATTGAGTACATCTTGGGAAAGTTTTTGATTTTCACTACTTATGCATCCAGTTTGCAGTTCTGGATCAACGTTTACATCTGCTTGCGGTATTCTAATCGCATCATCATTTTCTTCATCTAGATTCAGACCCTGTTGCTCATCGTCATACATATCGATGGATTCGTATTTTGAAAACAATGATTTTGACAAATACCGTTCCTTGGATTGAGCATCCAAAGCCACTGCACTTGGTAGTAGGGGAATTTCATCAATACAACTTCTAGATAGATTTTGATTACTGTTATTGCTACATCTAACACTATGGTCTCCATTACAGGAATCAGCATGTCTCGATTCATCCTGGTCACTGTCGATTGAAGACTGACTAGATCCTATTTTTGCCTTTTCAGACGTCAAATCTGGAGTGTCCATTCCCACACAAGAATCGTCTTTCACACCTTGCTCAAGAAACTCGGCGTCGTCTTCATCCATTTCTGTGTCCATTCCAACCAAAGATGCGCTTGATAAGACGATTGTGTCATTTTTGTACAGCATGCTTTTGTCGCTTCTTCTCAAATTGCTCATAGGAAGGGGATCACAAATACTTCAAATAAGTCAAACGATGATTTAGTGTCGAACTGATCTTCATGCACATGTATTTGATTCAAGAATTTAATCACGTACAATCAATACCAGTTTTTTGTTACATACTTTTCCTTACTTTCTACAGACTTCTACAGGGGACTATACTTTCTAATGAGGGGCTACTAGACATCGCTATGATGTTCTTCCGTTCAAGACTACATATCTAAAACATTCGTTTTAACAAAGAATATCTATACACAATACCTATATGATTCAATTAATTACAACCGTTATGAGAAGAACCTAAAATTCAAATATCTTGCTGACAGCAAGATGAAAATATTTAAACAGGTCATCGAATAATTGAATCTTCTATGTAGTTAGTTAAGAAAACAAACAAGCATACGTACACTGCTGAGAAATAGATTCTGGTCCGAGGCATCGGACAGCAAATTTGAGCTATTTCTGCTTTAAAGAAAGCGTACGAAATTCAAGAGAGAATCTCTCTTCTAATCAGCATGCGCTGAGATTCGTTTGGATTTCCTTCCACCTTTGTTTCAAAGTAAATAAGTTCCATAGCTCCTACTACTGTCTAAAAGATGCGTGACAAAAAAGTTAATTTTATTGATAATGTTTTGATTCTATTGAAATGATTGGTGTTTGAATCGAAAAGTCAGTTCCTTTTTTGGTCATCTATTATAATAATGAAAAAGGATTTTTTTGAAGTTGTTGTATATGATATTATTTTTATTGTACTATTGGCAATGTGCTGCGACAGATCCCATAGTTTCAAAGATGACGATGTGAGTGTCAGTATCACAATCAATGAAATCAATAAAAAGATTTGATCAATTCTGAAAAGTTCAGCCGTGATCCGCTCATATTTCCGATAAAGGATTTTTTGAAGTAGTTTAAATTCCAAGGAACAATAATTAACAAACAAATCAATGATTCATTTAAATATCTGTTTGTCTCATTTTTGTTTGACACTTTTTGAACACACATGGAATTGAATAAAAGAGCTAAAACTCCAATCTCTACATAAACATGGATGTTCAGATATCAATAGAAAAACATTAAGAAAATGTAAACCGATAGATTTAAATGTTTGAAACAATAAGATCAACAATCTACTCGAGGAATCTCAAAATGAAAGTGGGTCACTTGTCCCAATACAAGTGAAAAGTGAAGGAAATACCGAATGAAATTGTGTTCAACAAAAAGGTGAGACAAACAAAAAGAGTCCGTTAGAGTCTTAAAAAAATTTACACCCTGCCAAGCGTATTCAAAATTTTATCTTAGCTATTTTAATTCTACAAGTGTATCAATCACTCACTTCAGGACGAATGTCCTGCTCTTTTAAGTTTTTTTATTTGTATTGTGAAGCCCACGAGCTTTGAGGTCAAGCAATACTGTCTTCAGCTCATCTCGTTTGACAATTGATATAGCCTCTTCAATATCTAATATTTTCCTAGATCTCCCACTCTCAGGCCATTCCTCTAGAACTTCTGAAATGTAGATTACAAAAAATGTAACTCTGACAAGACCATGAGTTTTTTTTACGGTTGAAGATGAAGCATTGTTTAGTTCAGAGTTCTCTGAAATTTCTTTTGCTTGAGGAGGATCAGAAGATAGGAAAGAATCATGCGTCTGTAGCTGTAAAGATGCTGCTCGTCGCTTTTTTTCTTTGTTGGTTTCGAAGGTTACATCGTCCAGCCTTGCTCCTAATGTTCCCAAAACACCGGCTTCTTCATATGTTTCACGAACTGCACTTTCTTCGATATTTTCGTCATTTTCCCAACCCCCTTTGGGAAGAATCCATTCCTTTTTTTTTGACGATGAGCAAAATAATATCCTGCCATCATTTGTAATGGGAATACAACCAGTCGTTAATCTAATCGTTGTACCTGTATCTTTGCATGTATCAAACCGTTGTCTATCACGGCCTTGTCGAGAATCCGACGTGGAAACAATTGGAATAGCAGTCCCATTTGGTAGAAAAGAATACAATTCTTTTGAGATGCCAGATGAGTTAAAAATATCTCTTTTGGCTTTTGGACTTAGTGCATCTTTATCATCATTTGAAATGGCCCCTGGAGATGTTAAATTGAGAGGGGACGATGTGAAACTTATTTTCGAGAGCTCATCTGGAGTGGCACATTCTCCTTCAGAAAAGGCAGACTTTGGTTTTGGTTTTACACAAAATGCCTCCATTTCAGGCATATTTGGATATAGAGGTTGAGTAGAAGAGTAAGATTGGTATTTCATAAGATTTTCAACTGGCACCTTGAGTCAGTAAAATTCTTATCAAACGGTTCTTGGAATGTCTTGAGTGTTTGTATCACCATTCATTATCTATGAAGCTAAGCGTTTTCTATATGAAAATTATTTCGTACGTCTAGAGCTGAAGGTGAATATGGAAGAAACACAAATGTTTGTGAGTGCAAGGATTAATTCAGTTATTACAAGATGAGCAAAACGATAACTGCTCTTTCATGATTACAAAAACTAACTCCAAAGCTGAGTTAATCACGTATGTATTACACAGCACGTACAAAGGCAAGAGTAAAGCTATTCCGATAACTTATCAAGGCTGTGACGGAGGCATTTGAAAATGGGACAAATGACGAGAAACAGATCACATGACTACATCAGCTAAATGCTCAGCTTCACTATACGCTACATCAAAACATAGATCATTTTTACCTTTTCAGAGTCTATGTAAGCATTGGAACTGATTCAAAAAGTGTAGCAAGCCGGGTATTGGTTTCCATCAGCAGTTCAAACGATCTACACTCACCTCCTAAATTTTCATTTCCAAACTCTCTACGTAATTCAATACTGACTCGTACTCAAAAGAGTCTGAACCTCTACTTAGGAATTGATAACACTTTGTAATGTGCTCTCTTCAGTTTTGAATGCAACCTTTTGAGTTTTTATTATTTTTTTCATTTTCATATCATCATGCTTCTATGGACAATCTGATACGAAACTCTACACAAGTTCTGAAAAATCCAGCGGAGAAGGAATATGAAACGGCAATATGTAAGGAAGTGAACGGAACAGAGAAAAATAATGCTACGTAATACAAATGCCGGTTTGAATCATCTAAGTAACTTAACAAGTCTACCGTACGTGCCTTATAAATCTGATTTTAAGATTTACGTGAGGTTACGAATCAATTTGAATTTTCATTTTTTTGCAAAACAAATTCTGACATTTTCGCTTGTTTATAAACCATCCAAACTTATTTTTGAATTTTAAATGGGTCTACTGTAGAGAAACACACACCGCTGACACGATTTTGGACATATCAAGAGTCCCACAACTCTTCTTACCATACCACTGCATAAAAGCTGTAACAAACCATTCATTTTTTGCTTCTGCCCATGAACTTCCATACTTATTTTATTTTATTTTTTCTATAACCTCTTCATATTTCTATCTCCAATTCTAGATTTTCATAATACAATATGAATGCAGAAACAATATCTCAAAAAGACAGCATTGTTGCATATAAAATGTAACCCTAGAAATCCATTCCTTCCTTAAAAAGAAGAATCAATAATGATACGTTGTATTCTGATTTTACTGCAAACAATTTTCAAGTTCATTAGAATACTTTCCAAGTAGAAAATGTACTCTAGATGTTCAATTTATTAACTCAATTTAGGCAGAAAAAACAAAGTCTATTCAAAATATATATAAAACAACTTATTAAAAAAACAATAAATTATAATGTTTTGGATATTTATCAACATATTATTTTACAAGACATAAATCGTACTTAGTTAATAAATTTGGTAACTAATGTACATGTAGTCTTTACCCTGCCCTCACATGGAAAAGAGATGTCTCGGTTCTTACCCCATGAGAATGAGTCAGTAGAAACTAACAGTCGGAGTAATAGGCACACCGTGGTAAGGAGTCATCCCAATTCAGCTTGATAAAACAATGATGGGCATTCAAAAATCAATCAAATGAAATCTTCACACTATCAGCACCAAACAGTCAGCTCTGGATAAGATTAAGAGTAAATGGAATAAAGTTTAAGTTTAGATTTAACAGTAGGCATCTAAACACAAGGCAAACCTTCAAGAAATATCTACAAAAGGAACATGACCTAAAATGCTCACATAACGAGAACTTAAAGAAAAATCAGTGCCCCATTGACCTATGCTAGGAATAGGTTGTCGACAAACACACAGTTGGGGTGTGTTGTGTGGGTTGGTTGTTTGTGGTTGTTGTTTTTGAATTGTGAGCTGAAAGTAAAATTAATGTATATTAATTTTACTACGTACTACATTATCCTAACTACCTACAATTCTAATATATGATTTACAACAAAGGAACATCGAATTAATGGATGTATTAAAGGATGTAACTACAACATTGTGCTGGCCATATGATCTCTCTGGATCATTGCTTACTGCAACTGTGTCAGAATCTGTTCTTCAGTATTCTGTTTGGTTTGCTCTGTCATTGGAATTGTGTGCGCCAAAGCTGTCACACATGATTTAATTTTGCATGCTTTATTTTGTTTATTTTTATTTTTGTTTTATTTAATATATATGACGACATATATTAAATATTATCTTATTATTAATTTATTACATTTATTACGTATTGTTTAATGACAATGTCGTAAAGCTATTGTGATTATAGCTGTATATGACACCATCTCATAAAAGAAAGCATACTAGAAAAGACAACATACACACACGGTCGCAACACACACATAAATATCTCAACCACTACTCAGAACCGGGATTGTACATATATTATCTACCACAGCAATTGACACATCAATTGAAAAAAAAACGTTTTCTCTATCCAAACAAATCAGACTTCCACAAAACGCACTGTTCTTGTTGCTCCCACGCGCTCCCAGCACTGTGACTGGTCCCACAAACACTCCAAAACATACTTCAACAAACAAGCCAATTGGAAATGTTGCACAGCTTCAGAAAGATGTGCTTTTTTTTCCCTTTAGAAAAGCATCATACATTACACTTAACATGATAAGGCAAAATACACAAGATAACCCAGATCAACTTTTGACCATAAAACAGTATGTAAAGTTATTGTGCAATCATACACAGACTAATAATTCGCAGAAGAGGGTTATCGTCAGATTGTAAAAATGTACAAAATACATTGGTACATGTAAATACTGAAGCACGACGGGGCGCTAAATAAAAGCAAATGAAAATCAACTACACAGTTAGTATCCCATACTGCCGAGAGAAATAAGGATACCATGTACACATTCCTAGGTACAATGCAATCACCAAGTGAAACAATTGTAGCAAGAACCAATAAGGAAATTGACACCAAAAGCAATGGTATC
>Ga0209092_10002666_pt1 | contig 16227 bp, 16 predicted proteins | sample FraStrMetagenome_FD_187446 | JGI IMG/M metagenome (GOLD analysis project Ga0209092, IMG submission 187446) | Marine eukaryotic phytoplankton communities from Arctic Ocean - Fram Strait ARC3M Metagenome (SPAdes) (version 2) | ecosystem: Environmental > Aquatic > Marine > Oceanic | place: Fram...
ATCAAGGACAGCAAGAAGCTTGATTCAATGGAGGAGGTACAACGAGAAACGTGGTAATTTAATGAAGGCAGAATTGGAAAAGTTGAAGGGTGTGGAAGGAATAAGTGATGATTTGTATGAAATTGTAACGAAAGGATTGAATTAAGTGATAATATTTTATGAATTTACCGGAGTTTTAAAATATTCTTTAATTATGTTTATTTGATATCAATTGAAGCGAAACGATTTCAATCATTCCATTTTCATTTTTTCATGTCAAAGTGAAGAAATTATGTGATATCATACACAATATTTAGTTTTAATCTGTAGTCGTAATTTAAATTGTAAGGATTAAAGATCTGTCACTGATAAAAGATTTTCGCATTTCTTTTTACGAACTAGAATCATATACCTATACGTAAACCATTCTCCAGACGTATGTACATTTGCTTATAGAAACTCGAATAGGGGGCAGCCAGCTAAATCTGTCTCAGCGCAGGGCTGGAACCCCCTGTACACAAAAAAATATCTTAGACATAACATAACATATACGTAAACCATTAACTGTGATATTCCAAACAGTTTCAATATGTTTTTTAATTTACATAAAAATATACGCAATTTTCGCGGTTTTGTGCTGCTCTCGTGATATTTAATTGTATCATGAAAAAAGCATGACCGAGGTTGCGATTCGATATTACAATACTGCGAGGAAGTGGAACACTTTCTTTTTATTAGTATTCAGTTCTGCTATCTTATTTACTTTAACGAACGTAACAAGATCTTTGGATTTTTCTTCTCACTATGTTATCCAACCGAATCAGCCAACCAATAAACTTTACAATACATCAAATCCACATAAAGATTCATGGTGTTACAATGCAACGTGTCACAACTCACCGATTTGTGCACCTTGCAATAGACGTTTTCTTTTTATTGTTGCAACTGGAAGATCCGGATCAACTACGCTTTTGAAAATGTTGAATATGTTGCCGAATGTACGTCTGTCAGGAGAAAATAATAATTTGATTTATCACCTATCAAAGGTCATGACCATGACAAAAACACTAGTCAACGAAGCAGAAAAGGATGGACCGTGGGCACATAATGATATTCCTAAGCAAGCTATGTCGTGCCCTATTCAGAGGATCATAGAAACAATGGATATAGCCCCTAAGGCTGTGGTACAAGATATGTTTGGATCTGAAGGTGAGTCTTTGCGTATTGAAGAACAAAAGAAAATACTTGGAACAAAGACGATAAGAATTCAAATAGGAGACTGGACACCATTAGAGGCATCAGATTTTTTCAAGGAGTATTTTCCATGCTCAAAGATTATCGTAAATATAAGGTTAGATATAGAAAAACAAGCCCAATCAGGATGGTGGAAAACTCTTGATGCTACAGAAATACTACGACAAGAGAATGATTTTCTACAAAAATTTTCAAAGCATCTTGGTCACAATATGTCAAAAACCGTTGATATGGCAGAATGGACGACCAACATAACCAAGCTAAATGACGTGGTTTATTGGCTTGGGTACAAAAATTGTAATTTCCCTCACATTTTTCATGAAAATAAGCAAACAGTACATGATCATGACGAATCAGTAATGCATCTAGACAAAAAATGCCAATATATTGGAAAGTGATTATTGCCAAATGTCAATGAGTTGGTTCAAATTGAATATATAAAGAATAAGCATGGTCTTGGCTAGAGGTAATGTTCTACATAGATTAGATACTAAAACCGTTTATTGCAGCTTATGCGCCAATGACAGATCTCTAATAACATAAATGCTTTAGACTTAATTATTTCAAAGTTTACGCTGTGTAATTATTATTGGCTTGGGTGCAAAAGTAATGACGGTTGGATTCGAGTTTGAGATTTGGCAACAAGTAACAACGTCATATCAAATGTTTCAGAAATATGACATCCGAGTTCTGGAATTATATAGTCGTGCATGTTTTTTGACTTCTAATTTAAAATCTCATATCAAGGTATGGGAGGAACCAGTCAATGGAGCTCATTTCAATAATTAGATATATATATAATTCGGTTTCGATTTGAGAAACTAACAATAAATAAATCTGGGTTCCAAGGGAATGGAATGACAATCATGCTCCGAAAAAGAAATTTAACAGTCATATTCGAAAATTTAGATTGTGAAAATTTTACCAGTCAGAGATTTGCTTCAATCCGTTGTTGCTTATATTCATTTGAGACGGAGATAACATATTTACAACAATTTTTACTAATTATGTATCATTTTAATGCAATAATTGAAAGTAAAGTAACCTTCCCTCTGTCTGCATGTCTTCAGTAATTAACACATTAGGAAAGTAGCCTGGACTCAAATAGTTTATCCTCGCATGCTCCTTTTCGATTCACTCGAGTGGCACGCCTTTAATTTTTTTAAATTGTACCCGCTATTAGTCGGGAGAAAAAATAAGACCAAGCTACATGTGTATCGAATCGTGATACGATACATTGTAACCACGTTTATGCATCACTATCCCATACTCACTACATTATTTTTTTCTGAAATGATGCTGCCTATGATTAAATAGACAAAATATCATGTGCATTGAATCGTGCTACGAATTAAAATACGAAATGGAAAAAAAAAACTAGGATATTTTATGCACATTTTAACTGCATTCAACAAATATATAATCGTGCTAAATCACATAAGAAGTCTATAGTCCTTTCACCTATTCATGCATTAATCATTATCGTCATCTTATCATGCCTGATCAGAAAGGTTCCATGCGTTTGAAGGATGATACCCCTAGCCATTTTATTGAAGCATCTTCTTTCATTTTTGTTGCAATAGTACTCCTACTTTTCAATCTATATCGATTAAGAAAGAATTGTGTTCGTATCAACCTAGATGATATAAGCCTGAAAGTATTGGGATTCGTTGGAGCATTTGTTTCAATTCGGACGGTTATTCAAATAAATATAGAGAGCATTTGTTGGTGAGTTAGCAATGTCTTTTTCATGTCTGTCATATTTTCAGAAGCTATCTCTGACGAACTCTCTGGTCTTCTTTTGAAGCATATCAGGTTCTCATGACTTTTTCAATCGTACAAATCTCATAGTTATCAACTTTACATACATTTGTGTCGGTATGACTGCAATCCTGGAATCATTTTCTTTCCTTCCAAAACATGCAACGAAAAAAATCGCCACCCTAACATACTTCGTAAATTTTTCATTGGAGACTAACCATGGTGGAGATCGAGATCTATCTGTATCTACAACTCATAAACTTTTGCGATGCATTAGTTTTGCAACTTTAATTGTATTCGGATATTCCAAATATAATGAAAATGAGTTGAAGGGAGCAATTGGTAATATTATTTTGTTTCTTACGAATTGCAGTGAAGCGGTTGCTTTAGTTTTTGTTTTTCTATTCGGAGTTTGGTTTGCATCAAAGATTTTTCTAACTCAATTCTGTTAGGGGTACTCTTTGTCATCAATTTTGACTAAAGAGACTTTATCTCCCCGTCGTTCATAGAAGAGTCGTCGGGATGTGTGTTTTGCACTAGCCTGCTATAGAGATAGGTACATTTAAAAAACAAAAGTTTTCCGTGAAACCTGATTCCTCCTCTCTTTAAAGATTTTGTTCTTTATTCTACTACCTATGAATTAAACTTATTTTTCAATCGCATTGAACTTGTAGGTTGTATTCTAAAAAAGTGTATGTTTTGTGTATTCGCAACGCGTTTTGACAACAAAGTCATGCGAAAGATATTCAATAGAATGAGTAAGCCTACTTGCAGACGTTTATTTATTATCATCAAATAATGCTAGACATTGCAACAGCATGATAATACAGCCGATTCTCTTCATGAAAAAATATTCTTATTTCAGCAATGCAACTCATTTTCTAAAGATGTTGAAGTTATGATCTCTAAAACATCATAAAATTAGAAGATATATTGTTATCATGACTACGTTTTGGTATTTGATCGTTACATATCGCCATACTCAATATTGACGGAGCTAAGAGATTCTACGGAGCTTGTTTCGTCAAAATTATCCTCAACAAGTGCTTGGCAAGGAGGGTCTTGAAATAAAAAATGATATGTTTCCATAATAGATTCGCCATCGGGAATGAGAAAAATTTCCTGTCTTAAATTTGCTAGCCCTTTCGAGTTTCGCTCTTCAGAACATACTTTCTTTGCTCTAGATTCTAATTGTATTTGAGCATTTTGCGCAGAGTTTGTTAAAGATTCTATGTTCACGAGTCTATTTTCACTGAACCATTTCCATCCTGACATTTCATATTTTGAAAATCCATATCCATTTTTCTCCATGATATTTGATTCTACTTTTAGATAAAAACCGTCTCTTTTAAAAGAATGTTTTCTATGATTATTCTTAAAAGTTTCATCAATATCATGCGATCTTGGAATATAGAAAATGCTTACATTAGGATTGTAAGGATAATCATAGGAAGAATTGTCAACCGTCATACCTCTTAATGCCAATGGAAATCCACAGTTATGTGTAAAGTAGTTTTGTCCAATGGATCCTATAATTATTTTGGAAGCATCTTTGCTTCGTAAAAGTTTCCAAAACTCAACTGGCGCAGGTATTGGACAACATTTTCGCATTGATTGGCATTGTCCAACATTTATGAATGTGTTTTGTACTATATGTACAATCACTTTTTCCAGCGATTTGTTGGAATTGTTCAATACAGCAATAGCAGATCCTCTACCACCTCGAAAAATACATTTTTTGACAATGGCCATGTTACCTCCTTCAATATAAAGCCCACTTACCCTTGAAAAATCATTACAACTCCGACTTGGGTTGGTATTATGGATAAAGTTACATTTTTCCAGAAATAATTTTCCATCGCTCTCTAATTTGCATATTGGGTGGTTTTGTTCATTCCTTCTGTAATCTAAGATATTATACTCTCCGTCATGTCTTTCCTCTTCGGGAGTATCAAAAGCATATGATGTTTGAAAATTTAGGTTCAAAATTCGAACACATCCATTTGTAATACGAAAAATTGGTTCATCATCAGTGGAAGATAGATAAACATCTTTGCTGGTGTCACCTAATCCAATAATTTCCAAGCTTTTCGATATAACCATAGGAGTCAAATCCTTATATTTTCCTGGCATAAGATAGACGCGATCACCAGGATCGGATGCCTCTAATGCTTCATCCAAGCATGAATATGAGCAAATGATACCATATTTTTCATTCTGTTCTCTCGTAGGTGGAGGTGGGGGTTTGGAATGGTCATTTGATTCTTCATTACTTGTAACCGTATGTTCAATTTTATGACTTCCTTCGATAAATTTTTCATTCTGAATGGTTTCTTGGCTGCCTGCCTCTTTTGCTGAAATATTTTTATCTGTAGTACCAAAGCAATGCATTGGGTTCATTTGAGTCTGGCATTTTTGTTGGTATATACTTTCACCAACATAAGTTAAATCGTTGAATACTAAACGACCTACTCCACCATTCGTTTTATAAAGATTGGTTGGATATGAAGGACATGTACTAGTATGCTCTGGATCGGTATTTGACACATATGCTGCATCTTTCGAGGGTTTTTTATCTACTTGTTGCCGCAAACATTTTTCAAGTTGACTCTCTAAAATATCTTCCCATTTTTTATTTAATTGTGAAAGTGATTCTATACAACTATCTCGTTTACTAAGAGCTGTTTGGTATTGTAATTCATAATCATGAAGATACGATACAAACTTCCTCCGTTCCAATACAATTTCATCACGTGCAAAATTCTGTGATGAATATCGCAATGCTTTATATTCCAGTGCCTTATTGTGAAATTGTTGTGCAATTTCTTGTATATCCAAATGATTGGAATGATTTAAATGAAGTTCCAAATATTCGAAGCATTTTTCTGATAAATTATGTATTCCTAACAGTTTTGATGCTGCTAGAACAAAAGATATTGTATCATGTGTTAAAAAAGACGACTTCATACTTTCGTTTTGTTTCTGTCCAGAGCAAGATATTTTAGACTTATTTTTACATGTACCTCGTCTGCTATTCAATTGTCCTGTATACATGAAATCCAGACATGTTTCAAACGTTTTTGAGGATATTTCCTCTAGCTTACGTCCCTTACAAGGAGTTGGAAAGGTTCGAAAATAATCACTGCTGATGGATACGACACATGAGTGTAAATAGAAGGTCTTATATTTGGGCTTTTGATCAAGTTTGCTACATGAAGTATTCGGGATAGATATATCATATGGACATAGCACTTCTAAATCAGTCCCTTTTCCATCGCAGCAATTTTCTCGAAGTTGATTCATTAAAGAATTGACATGATTGTAATTTTCATGAATCATGACCGCAACAATTAAACTCAATGCTTGCAAAGAATTTTGTATTGCCTTCTCACTCATGCAAAAGAATCGTTCGATTATATTCCTATTGATATCACGTACAATCCATTACAAATATGAAGTCTACGTCAAATTTTATTTGGATTGCAACTCGAAAGTGTATCAAATGATTCAGATGATTCACACAAGATGAGGAAGAATCACGATGCAAAAGACAAGAATGTCAAATCGGCGTCGATAGTTTTACTATGTGGATTACCAGCATCAGGAAAATCAACTATTGCATCGCTCATGAAAGAAAATATGAAATGTAATGATAGCTATCGTGGCGACGGGAATGACTCGGATAATGATGACACAATTGATGAAACAAAGACTTTCTTTGATAAAGTTATTCTAATTGATTATGATGAGATAACAAAGAAAGAATTTTATGAGATGCAAATTCTTAATAGAGAAAAAATTAATTCTATAGAAACAAGTGCTACCATTGCAGATTCAAACTTATGCAATGGAAAAAGCCAGAATGACTCTGTATCTTCTTTCTTCACAGAATTAGAACGATCAGCATGGCGAAAAGCAAGACTAACAGCCTTGGAAATTTTGCAACAGAATCTAGAGAATCATTTTCATCCAAATCCACATCCAAATCCACATCCACATGAACACATAAATCAAAGTGAACCTTTGAAAAAACAAGAAAAGTTAGAAATAAATCGTTTACTAATCATAATGGATGATAATTTTCATTTGCGTTCCATGAGACGAGAAGTTTACAAAATATGTCAAAGATATGTTTTATGGCAACCTGATTTGAAAGGCACTCATATAAATGAAGAAGATATGTATACGAATAGAATTTCATTTACAATCGTTGTGGTGGATGTTCCGATGCGCATATGTTTGGAGAGGAATGCTTTACGTGAAGGAAATAATCGAGTCCCAGATCATGTCATAACAAAAATGGCGCGTTCTATAGAATTCCCATCAATTCCTAAGAAGACGAAAGAGGAAGAAGAACCAAATATTGATATCTTGAACAAAAATAGTGGTAGAAATAAATTGCACGATGAATCAAGCATCTGTGCCCTTACAAACATTTTTGAAAAGGATCAAAAAAGACTTCAAAAATTACATGATGCCCAAAATTGCGATAATGCTCCAACCAAGGGGAAGTTATACCCCTCTTTCCATTCAATTATTTTGCAAACAATCAAATCCAATCTTGAGAATAATCCTATTTCTCCACCTCCCTCTAAGGAAGAAGAGGATCTTTTATATCAACAATTATTAGCTGAACGAGCTAAAACTATGAAAAATATTCTTCATGTTGTAGATCAATTATTACGACAATTCGTTAGGATAACTTGCCAGACAAATAAAGATTGGGCCAAAAAAGCTAACATGGGTAGGAAAAAGATTCTGAATGATATTCGACAATATCAACAAATGGATCAAAATAATTATCAGATTTCCAATATGAAAATGGTTGAAGACGTGATGACAACGGTATGGGAACAATATGAAAGTCTGTTTATGGACCAGGATAGGATGAATAATTTCATTGCAGGTGGAGATGCTACTTTAAACGATTTAAGTCAGAAGCTCAAAAACGTGTATGAACAGTTTTTGAGTAAACAAAAAAGTATTCATAATTCATAAGCAAATCATGCTGCTGTGATCCACATGGTACAGAATCTTATAGAAAATTATTATCAATATTCTACCGTGAATTGTTTGATGAAACAAATACTTTCACTTCTGTTACATATTATCTACACTGATTTAAATGCATGTTTATATGCAATCTGACTCTATATCCCTACTCTTGTGAAAATGGTGCAACTCTTTTACGAAAAATGCGAGAATGTTTCAGTTTTTGAGGAAACGCTATTTTTTGTTCAAACTTTTTGAAGCTGGAACTCCAGCCTTTCTTAGAAAAGTTTTTGACTGGAGAAAAGGTACCGAAAGCGGTAAGTCGGGGGCGTTTCAAATGTATCTTAGATTTCCCACTCATGTTACTAGCTTTTCCATTCATATCAATTTCCATTGCGATATCATCCCTATCATCTCTCATATCATCTAAAATCTTTTCATTCTTATTCTTCCCCGTTTCAACTTCTTGACGAACATCATCGCATTCCATTTCCGCCCTGGCAAATTGATCCTGCACATTCCTCATAAAAGTATCCCAGGCTATTGTATTATTGTCATAATTTTTTCCTTTTATACCTTCCTTTTCTTTTTGGGGATTACTTTGGGCCAAGGAGGACCATGTGTCTGAAAGTCCATCCAAAGTATGTTTCCATGCGAAAAGTTGTATTTGGTAACGTTCTTTCTGAATTGGGTCTACCAACAGCCTATATTCTAGCTTGAAGCTGCGTTTTGTTTGCTGAGCAGATCGTAGCTTATTTTTAGCTTGATCTATTAAAACATTGCGTTCATGTGGGTCTCTAATGTTTGGGATTGTAGAGAGTAGACTTTTTATGGTGGTAACATCATCTTTAAGCGCCTCATCCCAATACTCGATGTCTCCCTGTGTTTGTGTTTACGAGAGGCAGAAGTAGGGAAAGAATCTCAGTTAGAGAGAATAAGTGGAAGATTTATACAAACGTTCAAATCTGTTTCTCACCATTTTATCTCTTTCTTTTACGAGATCGACAAAGCAGATAGAAAAATGAACTCGTGTTCTTTTTCTTATGTTGTGAGTCTTTCTTCATGAGAAGAGATATGAGTTTTGGCGATTCACACATGCATGCACTTAGAAATACTGTGACGTTTGATTTTTCAATATGAATATGTATACGATGATGTTGTACGTTGATGTAAGTTGTTGTACGTTGAAATGGATAACATTTGATCATGATTATAAAACATGATAAATAGTACAAAAAAATAAATGCAGGAAATTGGCTTTGCACAGAAAAGAAAGGGTTGTTGAAGCTGCTGATACCCTAAGAAGAGGCTAAGAATAATGAGCACCATGCGCATAGCATCAACAACGCAAAGAAATAGCATTTCAGCAGAAAATCGAAAGATCATATGAATATAAGTAATGCATGAAATCTGAATCAACCTCAGTATTTAGGAATTAAGAGTGATGTCGTGTTTTATCACTTCTCCAGGAATTTAATTCGGTCTCTCTTCTAGCCAGCTCCACTTTTGCTGTCCTATACATAGTTCCAATATTTCTCTTGAGCGTCTCATTTTCATTTTTTAAGTCATCGATTTGCTTCTGAAGTTGGTTTACGTAGTCAGCATCGAAGTAATCAACATTTTTTTCACCAAGGATGAATGGTCGGCTTTGAAACTCTTGGCTCAACCTTTCACTTACACGCGATTTTGAATCTTTGTCAGTGGCTAGTTTGGTGGTTTCCAAATCCCCGTAGAGGTCGTCGTTCGTAATGTCATCATTGGACATTCCTGCACTGTTTTTTTCAGGTTTCCTTACTGGATTGGTTACGCCGTTTCAAGAATGAATTTTTATCTAGCAAAGCAAGAGAGTTCTTGCAACAAACGATCTCTAAAACTGTTAACGTATGTATTTCTCAGTACAATTTTGGTAAGCATAGAAAATGCGATCAATCCGTCAACGCGATTTTACTTTTTCTATGCATTAAGTGAGTCAAATTCTAGAGAGAAAGCTGAAACAATAAGAGTGTGACAAAGAGTATGATAATAAGTTTGAAAAACACTATGACTAAAAATACTAACAGCTCCTAACATCGGTTGTTACCACAAGAATATAGAAACGACAAAATTTAATTTTATAAAAATCATTAATTTTCTGTTTGGCAGTAGACAGATTAATTGTATACAGCATTCGAGGAAATGACTAGAAACTGTGCCAAAAAACATATAAAGTCTTGAGAAACTTCAAGATCTTAATTGAACCTCCTCAATTACTCTAGTGGGCTCTCGTTGATGGGATTAGAACCACAAACATATGTGCCAATCTCAATATCATCATCAAAGGCAATGACATCTTTCTCCCACCATCCTACAGGTGCTTTGAAGTCCATGACAACACTCGTGGCCAAAACCTTTGCAAAATTTGATTGAGATTATGTGAGAGTCAAATTCAACTATGCTGATAGTTATTCATCGTTTGAATTCAATACTTACTGGTGTAGCAATATCATCCGCACTCAGCCATTCGTAATCTGCCAAGGCGAATTTACCGACTTCGTCACAACCTGAAGTTGCATCGATAAAAGCGTTAATCTTTGATTTTCCTAATTCATAGTCGGGAGTTCCCTTGAGAGATCCGAGAGTGGTTCCGGTTGGAACAACAGGATGGTCGATAAAAGTAGTTTCGTCAATGTCATCTTGCACATCGAAGCAGGTAACATCTATTCACGAAACCGATAAAAAAACGAAACCGGCTGAGAACATATGTATCATCTTTTTATAACAATGCTTTTCATAAGTCACTTACAATTTTTAAGAGGATCTACACATGGTGGTTGCTCTTCATTTCCAAGGGCCTGGAAACTTGTAATTGCGTTTTCGATATTATCCGCTGCCTTGACCATGTCGGATGTTGCTGCCAAGATTTCTGATACATCATCTGTTCCAGAAGGGGTAAGAGGCCCAGTGCTGCACACGTACCTCTGACTTTCAGCCGTCTTCCTAGATCTGAGCTTCCTGTCTTCCGAAATTTCTAACTCGAAGTCTTTCACGAAACTGGTTGCTTTAATCTAAAAAATAAATTAGAAGGAGCAATTCACATAAGTGAAGTAAGATAAATTGGAAAAGAACATTCTTGGACTTTCCCACTTACTTTAGTTGATACATCGTTGCTATCGAGCCAATCAAAAGTTGCAAGTCCTACATTTCCAATTTCATCACAACCTTCAGGGGTAATGGCATCGATAAGAGCTTCAATCATGCCCTTTCCAAGATCATAGTCTGGAGTTCCCATGAGGTCCTTAAGGGCAGTTCCCGCAGGTACCAACGGATGTGTAACGAATGTTGCATCGTCGAGGTCCTTAGGCGCAGTAATACAGGTGACATCTTTCAAAACAAAATAGAGGTCAGTTTCATATGATCAAAGTTTGAAAAAATACAGACAAAATATGAGACAAGCTTACAATTTCTGACAGGATCAGCACAATTTGGTTGAGCCTCATCCTGCATATCAAGTTGAATAGCTTGGATAGCATCATCTAAATTTTTTTCAGCCATTGCAATTTTAGAAGAAGATCTAACCATACTGAAGGATCCATCCAAGATAGATGAGCCAAGAAGCTCTTGTGCAGCTTCAGTAAGTGGGCCTGTCCCACAAATATACTTGGTAGACATATCACTGTCTGGATCACCTTGTCCCCAATCTGCACTTGCCATAACATCTCTAACAAGACTCATTGCGGTTACCTATAAGCAAAAAAACGAGATGCATGAGTAACAAGATCGCGAAGCATTGAACTTCGTTTTATTCGCACTCACAGGTGATGTAGAATCCGTTTCACTCAACCATGGATAAGTAGCTACACCTATGTTGCCACTCTCAACGCAATCACGTACGCTGACTGCATCAATAAATGCTTCTACCTTTCCTTTTCCCAAATCATAGTCAGGTGTACCAGCTAATTCCTTGAGTTTCGTACCAGATGGGACAAGTGGGTGCACTAGGAAAGTAGTCTCATCAATGTCGTCTTCAACAGAAATACAAGAAACATCTATTATTTGATGAAACAAAGCTTTGTCAGGTCTTTGAAAATAAAAAGTACAATTCTAAAATATGATAAAGTTAAAACATCAAACGTACAATTATCAAGTGGGTCCCCACAAGATGGTTGAAAGTTTCCGCTTTCTTTTTGAAATTCCATAACAACACTATCGAGATTGTTAGCGGCCCTCATAACTTCAAACGACACATCGATGACATCAGTAGAACGCTGCGCTTCACTGATTAAGATGCTCTTGAGCAACAAGAAAGGAGCGAGAGAAGAAATCTTCATTATGAATGTTTTTATCTGGCGCACAAAGATTTATTTTTGTATAATAGTTCTTCGAAAAATTATGTGATGCATTTATGCAGTTTTTGTGACGTTCGGAATGTACATGAGATTTGCGTATATTAAAATCAATGCAAAAGATTTGGTGTCAGGAAAACGAAGTTTCAGACGCACCTTGATATCCTTATCACATAATGTGCTAAACGTACACAGATTTGTATGAAGAATACGTACGAAATGGCTGTATCATTAAGCATTAAACGGGCTTAAAGAAAAAATAATATACCTAAGTGAAACTTTCCTATACACGCATGATGTTTTCAATGAAAACAGAAATAAATAGATGAATGTGCTATTCAACGGTAAAAAAAGAATTCTTATATCTTGAAATTGAGAAGGTTTATTAGAACAAAGTAACAGAAGTGAAAGTACATTTGAAATTCAAATGAAATTATCTTATTAATTGAAATTAGAGATCGGTAATTTGATTTCCAACCTGGATTGAAAATACGCATGTAGCTATTCCAATATATTGAAGAAGCTTTGGCTTGAACGTAAATGAATATGTGTTCTTACATATATGCATTACCAACATACGTCATATTTTGCCGCTCAATTCTGATTATGTTCAATTTTATCTTTTTGGCATAAACATGACATAAAAGAACATTCGACCGGAATATAAGTCGGGGTATAAAATAGATCGATTTTGGGACAACTGGGTATATGAGTTCACTCATAATAAGAGAAAATCAAGGACTGGAGAATTTGCCATGGCAAAATGTAATAGGAGATATGTGGGCATGAAAACAGAAGGAATCCAAAAATTTAATCCTCTAGCACTTGAATTGAAAGAATTGTGTGCAAATAATGAAAGAAGATTAAATTTTGAGACTTCTTATAGAAAAAAGTATGCAACAACTTCAAACACGTCATTTCGAGACCAAGAAGATGGAACAAGGTATGAAGAACAAAGCCAACCAAAGCGCCCTAAAATAATGGCATAGTATACTGATCTCTCTGAGGATGATGAGGATGATGAGGATGATGATGAGAATGAAAGGCATTACATCAATAAAAAAATCAGCGGTACAACAAGAATGCAACAAAATCCCATGCACCAAGTTTCTATTGAAAATATAACATCAAATAAGAATACTTTTACCAAACATAATATACCAACTATTCCTCCCATGACAATTGCAAGAAATAGATATTGGCAAGGTAGCCCAAAAGATAAAGGAAAAGGAACCCCTTCTCCTACAACAAGATGTAATATTGAACAATGTAGCTTTCGATCTGGAGAAATATATTCCACTCTTAGCAATTCAGCTCCCTTAGAAGAGTGTGCACAAAAGATGACTGCAGCAGACAAGAATGAGGTGGCTTATACGCATTAAAAATATCAATATATGATTTATCGCTTCTATTTCAATATTTGAATTGTTGATATTTCAAGAGTACAAGAACTACGAAGGTACAGAATCATCTGCTACCGAGGAGTACAAACTGCAGAAGTCAGCTTGAATAACAATTATCAACTGATATACGATTGAATTGAGAGAAGACAAATCATGTAGATGACACCAAGGGCAACGTATTTTGACATGCTCTAGAAGATTGAATGACTTAAGATAATCTTTGTTCAAAATTTCGTCAGTATTGTCTGCGAGTAATTTATTTAGAATGAAAAAAATTGCTGCTCTATTGTAGTCTGAAATGTTATAAACAGCTCTCGTATGAGTATTGGAAAGATAAATGAGGAATCTACGCCAGCTGGATTTGAACGGCATAATGCTTTTTTTGTGCAGTATTGATAGCAACTAAATTCAAATTCGAAATTTCAAGTTGAGCAAATAGATCCCCAGGCCAAAGCTTGAGAAATAGTTCTGCAATTTTTGAATCAGATGAGAGAGATTCATCTAGAAGACCAGCATATTGTTCTTCTTACAATAGGTCATCAGTAGCATCAGTAGCATCAACAACTGTCCAAATAGTACAAATTTTATCGCTTGTTATCACAACTTCTTCTCCTGTTTAGCTCCTAATTTCATTCCATGTTGATTCATACTACACTGTAGCATGCCTATCAGATTCAGATTCTTGATTAAGCATGTCAAGAAATTCATCCGCCAATTCCCAATCTCCATTGGGTAAATTTTCCTCATGATCAGAATCTTCATGATCTCAAATGAAAGAATCATCGGGTCCCTCATTAATGGTGTTACTAGTAACAGGAATCTCATTTATAGCCAATCCTTTGTCTTCTCTCACAACCTTCAACAACCTTGCTGCGCATTTTTTATCCGTCTATCAACATCAAAAACGACTTCCCATTTATTACTACCTATTGCCTTTGAAACTCTTCCATAAATAACATCACGAAATTCTTCAATTATGACCTCTTGGATTGGGTAGGAAGTCTCCATGAGACCCCTTGACCCTGTATCCAGGAGTAATGCGATTTGTCCTTGTCATTGAAAAAATGGGCAATTTTATGGTTATGGTTATTCATAATTATGAGCACTAATACAAGTGAAAAACATCAGTTGCACAAGTGCTAACCTAAGTTAAACTTTTCCAAGAATATTTGGCGCGTGTTTGCTGCCGTTTCATCATTGTTGATTATCTTATCATATTGAAACGTACTTCTGAGCCTACGTAAATGTATGTTCAATGATTGACACCACGTAACTTCTGAAATGCTGAACATATCAAAATCCTAATCAGAGAAGGATTAAGCAAATTTAAATATATGCACTTTACGTACGCTAGTTCATAGGGGATGCTGTTGTATATGAAAGGAGGTTATGTTCCAAGTGGAGGGAATAACGAAGATGTCAGAAGTTCTACATCGAGTGAATCTGAACCACGAATAACGCAAAATTCATTAATTGTGTTTTCACAATTATTAACGAATCTTTGGTGGAAAAGACGCTTGGCCTCGTCAGGTCAACCTTAGTGAGTTAATTTTTTTCTCCCACCCTCCCTGCCCGGTTTCTTTCCTTTGTTTTGTAGAGTTACTGGGGTTTTTGTTGGCTTGCTCTAGTCTGAAGTAAGGAAAGGTTCACATTTGGAATTTCTTGGAGTAGGAATAATTCTACTCTTAAGAATCCAGCTATCTTACATGGATAAAGCACACCAGAGCGCTTCGCCAGGTTCGCTTGTTCCACTTCTCTCATTAATCCCTTGGATATATAGCTTATCTAGTGGTTATTGTCCAATATAGTTTAAATCTTTCTAGAGTTTCGCTTATTAACAAACTATAAAGTACTAAAGGTAAGAACTTGGTTTTCTACGTACGTGAGCAAATTACAAAAGTAATTTGATTTTTACCAAGAAAACTGAGGAGAGCTCACAAATTTTCCTTGGGAAGTGGACCAAAAATGGTGGCACCTCGGGTGAAACCAGTATTTTCTCTTATTACATCGGCACCGAAGTAATCCAAAATTATTTTAGATTTGCTTTACTGTAGGGTCCCAGCTATATAATTAGAGTTAATTAGAGTTAATTAGAGTTCATTAGAGTTAATTAGAGTTCATTAGAGTTAATTAGAGTTAATTAGAGTTAATTAGAGTTAATTAGAGTTAATTAGAGTTAATTAGAGTTAATTAGAGTTAATTAGAGTTAATTAGAGTTAATTAGAGTTAATTAGAATTAATTAGGTTACGATATAAAATCCACAACCCACCCTTTAGCCAAATTGCTGCCGTAATCCAGGCAGACCATGATTATGCTTAGATAGAGTCATTTAATTAGGATAGAAGGTGCGCATACCATAGAAGGTGCGCATACCATAGAAGGTTCGCATACGGCTGGGGAAACAAAAGTTGCTTTTTTGGTAGGATTGTACATAATCTAGTAATGTGCGTCGCGCTGCCCTAAGTATTTTTTTATTACTTTTGTTTAGTTTTTTGTTCTCCCTTCCAGAGGGAAA
>Ga0209092_10002667_pt1 | contig 16224 bp, 20 predicted proteins | sample FraStrMetagenome_FD_187446 | JGI IMG/M metagenome (GOLD analysis project Ga0209092, IMG submission 187446) | Marine eukaryotic phytoplankton communities from Arctic Ocean - Fram Strait ARC3M Metagenome (SPAdes) (version 2) | ecosystem: Environmental > Aquatic > Marine > Oceanic | place: Fram...
TGCATATATGCGCACTATAAGGTCTACTAAATACAGACAAATAATGACAGCCTTCCACGAGGAACTATATATGTACGTGATTAAGTACATAATTCACAATGTACGTGATTAAGTACATAATTCACAAATTGCACCGTGGTTGTCCTCCTGGGAACACATGTCAATGGATACGTGATCTGACACCAGAAGACCGTGATATTGTTTCAAGATATCACAATGTTCATACAGGAAGAGCAGGTAGAAATACAACAAAAACATCAAGACCAACAGGAACTACATTTAGTACTGGTTGCAAGACTACATCTAATATATCTACCAGCAGGAATAAAAGGAAAATAAGTGATTTAAATGTTAAGAACTCTGCTGTCGAATCGGTTAACCGAAGTGTGCAGAGACCCAGGTGTCATCCTAATGGTTTAGGACTTGATTTTTCTATAATTGGAGAACAAAAAAACGGATGAAGGAATCTCTAAGGCGTCTAGCAAGAGGAGAGGATATTAGCCGTCAAGATCTTTTTTTAACCATATGACATGTCTTGGGTACTTAAAAGAGGAGAAAGATGTGAGAATAGAACCTCATTTGGATGAAGAAGATGTCATTACTGCATTGTTTTTTGTTAAAGCAACACCACCTGCTTTTAGTTTTGGCTGATAGCTTTACCGTTCATTATCAAAAATGTACCATCAATTTTTCTTAGACATGTACCATTCTTTACTAACATGTAACCATTACTGATTCCTTTGTTACATAGTTCTTTGCATAATAAGGAGAAATCGTCACTTTTGAAACCATTTGTGACATTGAATTTTTTCAAGTCAAAGTAGGATTGTTGAGAGTTGTTCCCATGACTATTTAAAAGATGTATAATATCAACACTTTGATTATGATCATGCCCCTTTTTGTGCGTGTCCATGAAGAGCTTGCCATCCCAGTTTTTATACAAAGCCTTGCATGCACTATCAACAGTTCTACATAATTCTTCATCATAAGAAATGTGTTCAGCTTCGACTGGGATACAGAGTGACTCTTCATCAGAGTTAAAAGACAATGAGCTGAAATTATCATCATAATGAGGTTTACCTCCGCTATTGTCAGAGTTCCAATGGACACCACCTTGATTGTTCATCTTCTTGAATTGAAAATCACCCATACTATATCCGAAATATCAAATTAGATTGTAAAAAGCGGCGCGCAAGATATAATGATTACTATAAGCCCTACAGTACAATAGAATACCAAATCCAACAGGATCTTTCCAATTTCAATTTGATGGCGCGATTGGATTGAATAATGCAGAATTATGGAAGCCTGTTGATCAATATCAATCAATACTCTAATAATTATATATATATATATATATTCATTCCTAATATAGATATAAAGATACTTAGGAGAATAATTCATGACTTTTTTCAATATCCAAAAAGTAAGATTCCGTCGGCCATTTAATTTCAATCCCGTTAACAGGAAAATTGAATGGCCTAGAACAAAGCCTAAAAACGGGGCATATACGGAACTAAATTTGTATGTTGTTAGCCACAAGTTGGGTTTCACCTCATCATAACTCTAATGAAAAGAATGAATACCAACAATGATGCATTCCTTCAGCATTACGGTAAATTTTATGGAAAAGCAGAAGCAGTTCTCTTTTCTTTGAATGAAAAGAATCAGAAACTACCAGTAGAAGAATTGTCAAAACAAAGTCAAACCGCAAGTACAGTTATATCTACATTTCACCGTCTTCTTTTTGGACTTGATGAAAATCAAAAATCAAAAGCAGTTTCGTATAAGAATGGTGCATTAGAAACAGTTTTACAGCTTGCGACTGCAATAGAGCAGTCTGAGGAGACTGTACTAGAAACTTTGAAGACAATCAAATGTTGTGTTGTACGTTGTGCCAGTGGAAGAAATCGTTGTAGAAGTGCTGGAGTATTTTCTTATTTACAAAGTCGTTTGGATAAAAACGAAACAAACGAAGTACTAATGAGTGAGGCGTTGACTGTTCTTGCTGCTATCTCATTGAATAATGACCTTAATGCTCTACAGGTAAGTTTACATATGTGTGGAAAGTTGCCCTTTCAAATATATGTAAAGGTTCTAAGCAAAGGTACAATATTGTTGCACTTCGTCCAATTCATTTATAACGAATGGCAAAAAATAGATCAGAGTTCAGCTGAAGAATTCAATTGAAAAAGTCTCAAAAATTCACTCCAAATCCCCTCAAATTAAAAAGATGTGTACTTATCTAGATGCATTATTTGATGCTGTATCAAAAGAACAAAATAAGTTCGAGAAAATCCATTGTTCATCAGTGTTTTTTGATCATTTAGAAAAAGCTCAGAAGTTGCAAATTGAGGCATTGAATGAAGCAAATTCCGAGAAAAACTACACGAATGCACTAATTGAACTCAACATAGCGAATTCAAGTACAGAAGATTGTGTGAATGAGTTCGAGATGTCTGGACTGTCAAGAGAGACACTCCATCCTCTCATTAGAGATATTATCGGGGATATCTATCAAAAAAGGAGCTCAGCTCGATACGAACTAAAAAATTATGAGGGTGCAATTGAAGATGCAAAAAAGGCAATCTTCTGCTTGGAAGGCAATGCTAGTGCCGTTGAAAAGGCTGAAAAAGTAAGGATTACGTCATTGGTTGAATTAAAAGATGAAAATGTGGAAGGCGAGATTGTAAAGGCCAAACTTTTTGTTCAAGATGTGAATTTTTTGGAAGAAATGATGTCAAAAGTTAATTTACAGAAACGATGATTTTATTCCTTACAAGAGAAGGACTTAAATCTAATAAAATTAAAGAAATATTCATATCTTGTATAAAAACGTAGTGGGTCGTATTATAGGAAGGATAGCTTGAAAAATAAACAATTCCTTAAACAACATTCTGCTCATCTTCCCATCCAGCTGTTGGTGCTTCGTAGTTTTTGATAAGATGAGGCCTCCAAAAAGCAACAAAGATATGTAAAACAGCGGCTTTACAAGGATGAAGAAGCACGCATATTCAAATCCAGTCAGAATTCATTATCGTAAAAAATATATTCAAAACAAACATAAATGAATTGATAACTTACATACAAGCCAAAGTACCCCAGTGGAATACATTAAAACTTCCAAATTCTTGAGCGATTCTAATCCAAGACATAAGAAAGCAACAAATGTCAAATATGCTGCTTTGCCTCGAAGCCCATACATGAATCCGAAATTTTTCCTCAATAGTCTATTGATAGAATTTACACTTTTCCACCACATAGCTTCATATGCCAATAAAAGTGCGGAGAAAATAAACATGTATATAGTCACGAAAAGCTCGGACAAAGTACTGAATCCAAAAGTCATTTGTAGAATTCCCATAACACCAAGCCAGATCATCAAACCGCATATTACAACGTTCAAGAGAGATAATGCCACCTGGACCATAGTAGACTTCTCGGCCCTATTTAAGAAGCAATGTGTGATGAAAGAATAATGTCATATTAGTCAAATCGCAAGAACCAAAAATGTAAAAGCATGAAGAATTTAGTCTTGCGCAAAATACTAATCTTATGTAACATTGTACGAAACACAACAAAATGAAAATGAAGGAAGAGTTCAGTCTCTTTCTCACCTGATTTCTCTTGCCGTTAATCCGGTATTCTGTGCTGGAGCTGCTTCGGTAGATGTGAATTCGTTAGGAGATACGTCTGGGGCGTTCGATGGCGCATTCGATGCGTTTGCCCATTCTGGTTCCCCGTAGCTTGCCATCGTTACAAAAATTCAATTTTAATCAATGCCAATTTTAATTCTATTAATTAGATTCATAATTCGATTCATCTTACATAACCAATCCAATGATATCGCATATTTCATTTAAAAAAAACGTTACATCCTACATTTTCATTTCCTAAGTAAATCAAAAATTTACAAAGATACCGTTATACGAGAGAAATTATTTAGCTCATACTACTTCATTACTTCCTTTATCTAATGTTTATTTACAACGCATGAAAGAAAAACGTGATCGTGCTTTGAACTTGCATCCTAATATGTTGCCTACTGCAAAGAGGACTTTGGTTTGAAAAAAGACTCATCTCTTGCAAACTTTTCATACTAAGCTGCTACACAGTCGGGATCTTTCGTTCCTTGTGCTTCTGAGCTGCTTCGTAATCTTACTTCCAGTGAATCTTGGGTATCTATTCAACTCTTACACTCAATAATCAAGCATTGTGATCACCACGAGGACGAACACGCTCTATCTGATCTTGTATTTATTTCGAATAAAGAAAACCATGCTCTTTCTTGTATCCTCCTTCTTCATCTCCACCCTCCCCTTGATTCCCGCAATTTCCAGTAGCTCTAGTAAGACTATGCCGCACTTGTCATCGACAATAACAAATGAGGTTAGAGACGGCATTTTAACTCTCCCAGTACTGCCTCATCAACATGTGTTAACTCGTCATCTCAATGAACGTGGACTTGCAAATGAAACTGATACTGATGATGCTACTGATGACATAGAACAAATAACCGCACTATATCAAGGTTACGGAACCCACTATGTTGACTTATGGATAGGTACACCAAATCCTCAAAGACAAACTGTCATTGTTGACACAGGATCCCAAATCACTGCTTTTCCATGTGTTGAATGTAAAGATTGCGGAGAGAATTTTCACACTGATAGCTATTTTGATTTCAAAAAATCGGAATCGTTTGATAAAGTGGCTTGCGATGAATGTAAATTAGGTCATTGCTACACCAAAAACAAAGATGATGAATGCGCGATGGGCCTTAGCTATCAAGAGGGTAGCAGTTGGAAGGCTTATGAATCTATTGACGTCACGTATGCTGGAGGATTGCATGAAATGGCCGTTCAAGGAAGTGAAACAGTACCTATGGGCGAGAAAGAAAACCCCTATGGACTTATCAAAGGGCAAATGCCTCAAGGTGCTTCAGATTATAGTTTTAAGTTGCACTTTGGATGTGAAAATCACATCACTGGATTATTTAAAACACAACTTGCTGATGGTATTATGGGAATGAGCAATGATAACGGAGCTTATTGGAAACAAATGTATGCTGCAGGTGCTATATCGAAACAACAATTTTCATTGTGTTTTAGACGTGAATCTGAAAGCGCGAAAGATGGAACTGCTGCGGGTGCTATGACTTTAGGAGGCACAAACAACTTATTTCATGACACTCCAATGGTTTACGCCAAAAATGTTAGATCGAGAGGATTTTTTACTGTGCAGGTGAATAAGGTTTACATGCGGACCAATGGTGGGCTTGTAGCATGGGAAGAGGATGATGTGGTTCACCAATTGGATGTAGCATCGAGTGCATTGAACACAGGAAATGTTATTGTAGATAGTGGTACAACAGATACGTATCTAAACAAAAATATTATGAATGCATTCATGAAAGTTTGGAAAGAGATTACAGGCTTTGACTACAGGAATGATGGACTTAAGTTGACCGATGAGCAGCTCAACCTACTTCCCACCATTTTGATTCAATTGGAAGGAGACGAAATTAATGAAGAAGTAGCTGATCAACTTAGTCAAGCACCAGAAAAAATCCCTGGTCTCGCTGCTTCTGTTGATCCTGAGAATCCATATGACATGCTGATTGCCATTACTCCTATGCATTATATGGAATACGATACTGATGATAAAGCTTATGCAAGTCGCCTTTATGTTGATGAGCGGTCAGGTAGTGTTTTGGGAGCCAATACTATGCAGGGTCATGATGTTTTTTTCGATATTGATAATTCCAGAGTTGGTTGGGCTGAAAGCGATTGTGCTTACATGGAACTCACAGGCCAAATTGAATTCGCTGAGCAATCTCAAAAGAAAGTTGAAAATGAAGATGAAACTGAAACTGAATCTTCAACAAGCCAAGCCGGAAAACCTTTCGGCGAAGAAAAACACAAAGACGCAAAATTTTGTAGCTCCAGTTATTGTAGAAGCGCTTCTTTCATTGGTCTTGCATTGGCCGCATTCCAAGGTGTTGCTGCATGGAAATGTTTCCGATCTAGAGTATCAAGACAGGCTATTCCAACGGAAGAGACGCATGATGTTCTACATGATTTTGATACAGATATCAAAGATGAGGACTTTTCCCCTGTGGAAGATAATGAACTTCTATAATGGACGAATGTAAAGCATAAAAACAAACACATGTACATTCAAGATATAGTCATGACAAATATTAAATATTAATATAAGTGTGTGATTATTGCATTTCTAGTGTATAAAAATAGAGTATTTACAATTTTATCGCTTTATTCGTAACCGAATAGAAGTAAGTAGTTTACTTCGACTTTTGTTATTCTTCAGGTGGCTGTAGAAGGATTATTAATAATTTCGCATCTTGAAAGATCACCTGGAAACCAGGCATTTTTGAAGCAGGTAGACACATCAAGTTGTTATTAAATCCCAAGGATGTTGGAATCTCCTGCTACATCAGAAATAAATTTTATAGGTGCATCGAACTCTAGGTTGAACCAAAATAGCGGATGATATAGCAAAGGTGTTGGTTCATGCTGAGGCGATGAATTTAGGGTTTAGGGGTAGTTTAGCATTATTACCCCGTAAAAATTTGAGGACTAGTGGAACGATTACTTCACTTCCACTTGTTATTCTTGCCTCTCGCAAAAACTTGTCTCTATCAAACTCATGTACCGAGAGAGTAGAAGCCTTGACTTGTTGCACTGATGAAAACGAGCTTCGTGTACATATATTCGTTTTCCACAAAGCCATCTCCAATAAAGAAAGTTTCTCCATTGTTTCATACAAGTGGAGTCTGTCCAAAACGTATTCTTTTGTCACATATGCTCCATACATTAATTCAACTGTTACAAATCTGTACATTAAATGGTGCATTTCGAGTTTCCATTTCCGTAATCCTAGTTGGGCAACTCTATCATCTAGACTCTTCATGTTATAAATAAATTGCATTACTTTTGCTCCAAACTCAGCTTTCCCACGGAGGGCATTTCTTCTATTTTGCTCCTCTGATAGTAATTTATAGTTCTTCGCATGGCGTGAACCATGAAAATGATTTTTTCTCGCACGATCATTCATCCATCCTGTATTACATAGATTACACATGTATTTATCTTCTTCCTCATTAATTTCCACATAAGATGCATCTCTGTAGGCGAATCTTCCTTTCACTGGTTCCTCGATCCATCCTTTTCGTAGGTGAGAGTTGCTCATAACTAGATTTCTACAGCATTTATCTTTTCAATGAAGTAACAATCCTCCGCTTTTCAAATAAAAATTTATGAAATGAAAATTGATCCTAAAGCATCCACATAAAATAAGAACAAATTTCGAACAAATTCATAATTAATTTGAAAACACGTATCAAAGTGACTTCTCAGAAACAAGGAAGACATTGCTTTGTTTATTGATATTAGGTTGAATATTAAGTAAAAGGTGAAAAGAGAGCAATGCTGAATGAGCTTAAATTAATGAAGAAACCGTCAACACTTAGCGGAACTGACAATGAAATTACTCTTCGATAAAGAAAGCATTTGGAGTCATTTGATAAATCTTTCTGAAAGCAATAATACGACCAATAAGAAGAAGTCAGTTATCTATGTTTGAAATTATTTGGCTTGGAGGACATTTACTCATTACATTATATTATATTTTACTTCTGCGTCGTCTACGACGACAGAAAAGAATGTTTTTTTTTATATAGAACGTGAAATTTGAAGTCACTTATTTTGCTCTGTATATCATTTCTGGCGTTTTATTCTATTCTCTAAAGAAACTTGGCTAATAATATCAAGGTCATGAAATCAAATAGACAATTTTCTTTTTAAATAGATCATAAAATATGACTTTGTAAGATGAAGACATTATGACGACTTCGGCATGTTAAATTTTGTTTTTGTTGTGATTTGCTAAATAAAAAAATACGATCCAAGAATTGAGATTATTTGCATACCGTCATTATATGTTTATTTATCCTATTGGAACCTATTTACATTACATGGAAGAGAATTTTGATAAATTGACAGCACATAAAGCACAAGCGTGCGATTTTTTTCTGACTCTGTTGACAAAATTACGTTTCTCTCTTTTTTGTTTTTGTTTTAGTCATCATTTCCTTTGCGCCCATGATACATTTTGATATGTGATAGTACTCATAAACCTGCGAGATTTTTCAAAGCTTTGAAAGTTTTTTTTCTTGCATCAAGTTGTAAAATAATTTCCCGTTTTGACAGGGATTTTTTCTTTTTACTATGTTCGTCTTCGACGAATCTTTCATGTTTTCAAATCATGCGACAAATCTGCCCAAATTCAAGGTTGTTGTCGGACAAAAGATTTTATGCATGTATTGATGCAGGATTCTTTTTGTCAATCGTGATGTACTCAAATGACGTCACGAAAGATAACGGTAAACTGCTTATTGAATATGAATGATTTGAGGATACATATCTCATAAACCTGATGACGCAACGTATTCTCCATTAAGATGGTTATCTGTTAGTACTAAAGTTGAGAGATGATGACGGAACGAGTGAAAAATATAGCAGTTGATTCTAAGGGGTAAATTTTCAAGCACGACTGAATGAGAGAAAACAATTTGATACTCTCGACGCGTCCATATCATCTTCTATTTGTTTTTGATTATTTACAAGTGCACTTAGAACAATCAACAAAAGAACAAAGAACAGATGAACAGATGAACAGGTGAACAGAATTGCATCTACATATAGAGGAAGTGAAACGATTCTACATAATTGTCTTATCAAGATACTAGTTAGTCTACAGCGATATACATAGAAGAGAAACACAACAAAGATAAATTCTGAACACAATTTTCTTAATTGCTGGACCTTTTGTGCTGGCCTCTTACGAATAGCTACCGTTTGAGGGTTGGATTTAAGATATTCCAACAAGAATAAAGTTTTTTCACTTTTTCTATGCCTATCAGTCTTCTCGTGCTCGTACCATCTCTCGCCAAATCGCTGAACTCTCTGCTGAACTTGATCGTATCCTCCGTCTGGACTCCCGCTCTCGTTTCCCTTCTCCTCCTCTTGCATCTGTTCCTTCTTCCACTGGCCATATTCAAGTCGGCGGGGTTGTTTTTATTACCAATCGTTACGGAGGTCATTTTGGAAAGCGTGCCAAGGTTATTGGTAACGTTGGACGTCAAAGCTTTTCTTTTCAACTCCTATACATGGGTGAAACAATCCAGAAACGCTGTAGTAACGTCAGTCGTCTTTGTTAAAGCCTATAATAGTTGTCACTGGTCGTGCCCCTTTGGAGGCTGTGCTGGAGGAGTTGTCGTTGGCGAGCCCTGCTGCTCGCGACAGGGGGGGGGGGGTTACTAGCATGGAAACATCAACAAGACGGTCTGATAGTTATATGTCGTCTGTGACACCGTCTAGAACATATCATCCTCTTCGAGGTGAGTCCCCTTCATACTTTAATGAACTTTTGGTCCAAGCAACTACCGTGCCATGTCAAGGAGGCAAGAAGTATCGTTTTTGGTGTGTCCCCATAGACATGAAGGAAGTTTGTATGGAATATATTGGGCAGGGGGCGTCCTTCCGCACAATCAGAGGATGCAAAAAAATCATCGAACCCATTCTTATCATTATCAGATTCAGCTGTTGTTGAACCGAAACTCAAAACTCAACATCTAATTGATGATCTGCTGCATAGTTGGGAGGACCTTTTAATTACTCTGGAGGAATGGACTTCTTTATTTAGCTTAGCTCAAGAAAGAACTGAAGATTTGACAAGTGGGGTTAAATTCTCTTTAAAAGACATCAAGGTCAAGGATGGGGAGGAGACAACTGCTTTGGCATTTAAGACTCCTATGAAGAGGAAGTACATGGAAGATCCTTGAACACCTACGATTTTGATTCCTATATTTGACTAATTGTCTAGTAATGAAGAGAGGTCCTTTACATTGGAGGCAGCGGAAGCGTATGTGAGTGAAGTTGGCAAACGGTCAATTCAGATAAGGGGAGTCATCGCAGCTTGGACGGCAAGAACTGACCAAGATCAAAATGAAGCCATGCCATGTTATCAAAGTTCCGATGTCAAGTTCACTAAACTATTCTCTTCAGTTGGGACTAAGCATGTCACCATGAACCCAAGATTTGATGCACCTAATGTGTGGCTTTCTTTGGCCAGCGTGGCGGATGAAATTAATGCCAGGAATGAATTGCAATCCAAAGAAATCAAGGATTTGAAAGTTGATCTGTCCTCAAGAGTAACCAAGAATACTTTACTTATGCAGCAACAATCTCTATTCCAGAGAATGGCTGAGTTAGAGACTTTCGCTGTAGAGTCTGTGAAGAAGTTGCAGAGAAACTTTTTAACTATGATCAACAGAGTTCCTTCTATATCGTCCCGTCAATCACCATCTATTGATGTCCTTCGACGTCTGGAAAAAATGGAAAAGGAAATGACAATGATCTGCTCTATGAATGATGAATCTGCTGTGAAGTATGCCTATCTAGGTTTTTCCTCGCAGAGAGAATCAGATGCTTGGATTGAAGCAAATCTACAGTCGGGTGGTTATGGTTTGCTTGTGACCACCATACCACCCGCCACCATTTGCGATTACGATGCCAACTGGAATCATATCTGTAATGATTTCTTAATTGGTCGGCAAGATCCACATTTCCCATGTTATGATTGTAGAAATCCACAATGTTAAGCCGATAAAAAGGCAATTTGAATTTTCTTCCAAGTGTGGGACTGTAGACCTACTTTTCCTTTTTAATCCAATTAATTTCCCCACATGCACTTGTCAAAAAATAAACTGGCTTTGTGTCATAAAGGGAAATACTTACTAAATCTTTTGCAACCTCATCTCCTTTTAGCACTGCCGCTTTGACCGTGTGTCTTGCCTTTTCAAGCTCCTTTTTCTTGCCCACTCCATCTTGCTTAACAATTAGAGGGATTCCTTTTAGCTTCAGTATTGTCACTCCATGGACCATCACGTTTTGATCCATTGCAAGAGCCTTGCGACACAACTTAGCAGAATTGAACAAGTTGTCCATTCCAAGTATGTAGTGCGTATTGGGCAGTTGAGAAATGAGTCCTAAAACTCGTGTGTGTATTGGAGAACAATTGAAATGGTCCATCAGTTTCTGTGAGGCTTCCTGATGATGACGGAAGTGAAAAGCGAATGTAAAACCGTCACTACAAATGCAGTCAGAGAGAAAACCATCACCTTTCTTTTTGTAAGTTATTCGTTGCTTGTCTTTGTGTTTACCTTGGAAGCCCACAGTTTGTTCGCCACGGGAGAGATTTCTCCCCATGAAGACTGCTTCTTGATATATTTGTCGAATGTGTTTCAAAAAAGGTCCGACTTTATGGTTCGGGTATTTGCTTCTATCCAGGACGGGATCGTATAGATTGTTGGCAAAAAAAAGCTTTGAAGTGGCGATGACGTCGCTCACTCATGGTGGTTGGTCTACTTCCGAATGAAGAATGAGCAAAGTCGCTTCCATTTACTGGGTAGTTGCATTGAGAATAAAATTTCATTTCAACCTGTGGAGCTTGTAATAAATAAATACCAACATGTTGTATTAGTTCTTCAAGTTGAAAATTTTTAAATTTCTTCCTATACTTAGCCTCTTGAGACGCCCTGGCATTTGTCCATTCCAGTGAGTGCTCCATGGAGTAAGCCACTTCATTATTTTGCACTTTTCTCATCCTTGGTAGAAATGCATCGAACCATAGAGCTGGGTGAGAGTCCACGTCCAATTTATGCTTTCTCACGAAAGCCATTTTAACTTCTGTTCTATCGTGTGGTCTTTTTTCAAAAACAACTTTACCATCTTGTTTTTTCAGGTCGCCTCTCTTGTTTTTAGTTGCAGGTAATTCAGTTCGACCACTGAAAACCATCCTGTCAAACTTTTGAGTGTAGTTTCTTTTGTGAACCGAATAATTTCCCCCTTGATTAATGGTAGGGGCGCGATAACCATCCGGATTTTTTTCATCTATGAACTCACCATCGCAATGCAGTTCTACCCAATGTGCACCCAGACTGAAACCATCACCTACCATATTACTACGCTCTTCTTTAATGAGGAGCTTTGCCTGGAAAGGCATCCCTTTCTCCACTGCCTCCTTCAACCTTGCAACTAATGCCTCTTTTTTACCATTTACACTTAATTCTCTCAATTTTAGTTTGGTTTTCAGTTCAATAACTTTCATCTGAAGCATGTCTTCCACGGTGCATAATTTTTGCGCGACAATTTCAGGGGAGGGCACCGCTGCCCAAGATGGTGGAGGACCGATGGGAAGATCGTCCTCATTCAACTCCAGGTCATCAAATTCTATTCCTTCACTCTCTTCCCAAGGTCCCCTTTGTCACTCAGAGTCGTACCCATCCTCAAAGGCCGTCTCAACGATGGCTTTCACCAATCTTGCCTGTAGGGGTCTTGGGTGACCCAATGTCTTTGAGTCCAATCGGAGAATATAGTTGTGCCAAGCCACCAGTTGAAGCCTGGGAAAGTTGACTGATGGTATCAGAAGGTGATTTGAGCTGCTTGGAGACATCAGCAAGCTGTACTTCGCCAGGTACTTGTGTCTTTTCGCTTTGGGGCTGTGGGGACTGCATCAAAAAAATTACGCGGACCCTGACGCAAAAGATACTTTATCTCAAAAAGTATTTGTGGAATACAAGCCGTTGAAAGCTTCAAATTCATCTAAGCAATCTCTTCTTTTTAAATATGTTCTAATTAATAAAATCGCATTTCTTGTTGATTACTTATGAAACATTGAAAAAAGGGCCTGGGGGGGGGCTATAGGTGCCCATTACCAATAAGGGGATAGTCAAGCTAGGTACTCAACAAAGAAAGCTTGGCATGTGACAATTCAATTGGCCGTGGCTCTGATGGAGTATGTCGCAAAAACAACAATTTGTCTGTGACCAAAGCAATTTCTTGTGCCAATTTCAGATCATTGGACTAAATGACCAAGATTGATGTGTTGAAATTTAAAAATTCCCCTGTGATCACAACAGAACTGGCAAAATGTTTAGCTCTCAATTCCAGCTTCGAATCTGTTGAAAAACTACAAGGTTCCGTCACAAGTAATACAGATAACATTGCCAAGGCAGTGAAGGAACCTGCTGCAGCAGCAAAAACTGCAAATACTGCTGGGAATATCGTGGACACTTTGAAGGGAGATCTCAAAGGTCTGGCCAAGAGAGTTAAAACTCTTGAAGGGAATAGGCCGTGATAAGATGGAAGGTTTGGTGATACCTCATTGGACTTGAAATTATAAGTAAATCACCCATCAGGAGAGGAAAATACTGATGTCAAACAATTTTTAGCCTTTCAGCATGGAAGCGTGTCGAATCAAAAAGAAAGCCCTCCAAAATTTCAGATTTGAACACCTTACGTTCTCCCTCTACAAATAACCCTTACAAAGAGTTGCCGGAGAAGCAGAAGAGATGTGAAAGTGGAAATCTTCATCAGTTTCGACCTACTTCCTTTATTTTGCTCTTTGAATCTTCACCAATCTGGTTCTTATCTTTGCAACCATATTTTGTGGAAAAAAATTGTTTCTGGCAATTTTCGAATTTCAGTCAGCTACACTCCAAAATTGTGAAGCAGGGTTTAGTTTTCGTTGATTTGATTTCCAAGTTTGATATTTCTAAATTTAATTTTAATGCAAATTGTGTTAGTGATCAACATACATCAAGAATAATTCTTGTTAGCGGATCTCTTACCTTTTTGTATTCAGTGTTGTCCCTTTTCCCTGTTCATGAGAATTTTCCGATGTTTTCATTGTAGATCAACATTGTAAAATCCGAAAACTATCAGATTTTCATCCTAATCTGCGACGTGTTAAGCATGAAGACTTTGGAGGCAGTACCAAATTTGAGACGCTATGGACTTCTTTATACACGGAGCTGGTTCCTCAGTTTCAACTGCTACTCGTAAAACTTCCCTCGCCAAGTCATCATCACATTGGAGAATGTGATGTGTTGTTTCATCATCCTTCTCACATCTTGGACAAAATGATTCGTTTCAGCATCTATTGATTATGAGTCCCACTCAAAATTTAGAGCTGAGTTGTGGGGCTAAGATTCAGAAGACGAGTCGTCGAATTTTCGAAAGTTCAAGAAAATTGTTGAAACTATTGAAGAAGAAAAATGAATAGGCAGTTTAAAGGACGTTACCTTGATATTGGCGACCGACAATAGCACAGTTAAATCCGCTCTTTATAGAGGGAATTCAACTAGTCTGGAACTCTTTGACCTAATTTTGAGGTTTAGGCATGCAGAACTGAAACTGGAGGCACCTTTTTAGTCACCCATGTCTCAGGCAACCACATGAAGAGCCAAGGAATGGACGGCATTTCCATAGGAGAAATGAGGGAAGGAGTATCAGTTGGGGAATATATGTTAAAGTTCTGTCCATTAGTACAGGATGCATTGCAACAATCTACTCACCTAAAATCCTGGATTCTGGAAAACTTTGGAGAAAAAGTGAAATTCCCAACAATCCACGCATATCATTATCATCCCCAGGCTTATGATGACACTGTGGTTGAAGCAATTACATAAGGCTTCTGATTTAATTTTTTACTCAACTAACCAATTTACTTACTGGCATCATGCTATTCGTGAACCTCTTGTTGTTGCAATTTGTTTTCCTTTTTAAAAAAAGTACAGACCATGACAGGTCAAAGGGACGCCGGAAGTGAGCTCACTTTTCAGGGAATTGCAAAAACTGTCTAAGGAGACAAACCTGGACACAGGGAGTGTTTTGTATGAATTTTACCACCTCTGTCAAAGGCTACCCACCCTGTTAGAACATGTGGTACAAAGATTGCTTTATTTCAGACGATTGCGTCTAATTCCATAAACACAGTCCTTACCAGGACCCAGAAAGCGACAGCGACCCCAACAGAATGGAAAATGCTTGGAGGAGAATACACCGTCACAAAAAAGCATTTGAGGTAGGACAAGATGGCGAACACCTTCTTATTTCGTTGGAATGCGAGCAGTGTGTATTTATCAAGTTGCGAGGACACCTCCCAAATTATCACTCTCATCAGGACAAACTTCTGGTAGTTTGTACCCGGCGCATGAATCTGGATGCATGTTGGAGCAGGGAACTCAGATGGTGAATTAAAATTCGAAAAGGGCAAGAAAACAAATATAAATGTGTAAATTAGTGGGTTTAGAAGGCCCATTTGTGCAAATTGGGAACTTACCTGACCATGATTACTGTGCTTATGAAGTTTGAATCTCTATTTTATTGTATTCCAGAAAGCATGGAAGATATAATAGAGATTACACGCAATATGACACAATTCGTCAATTTTGGTCTACATACAATAAATATGTACGTGCATCACCTCAGGGAAATTCTGAATTATTATGTCTTAGGGACTTTAATGGAAACTAATCCTGACTGGTGCTGGATGGATGCGGACCTCTATTTTTCAATAGATTCATGTAGGATTTGAAGAGGAGAATGGGACAGAATTGGCTTCCCAACATTGGATTATCAACATATTTAATCCTTGAAATTCTATGCAAAGCTGAAGATGAAATTTTGAATGCAGATACAACAGAGGATACTCACCTTTGGATAGTTTTTGTTGCATATGTCACCATCTCATATATCATTTCACTTTGAGGATCAGAAGGTCTTCTAATGGATTTGCAGGGTTTGATGAAATACTGGCGCAAAAATGGTGATTATGTCGTGATCCCTTTACTAGGAAGAGTTAAAGGTGAAAGTCATGATCTTTTGCATCTCATTCATTGCACTATTAAGACTATATCAAATATCAACGTAAAGAAAATTTGAAGCGGTTGATTAGTGAGTATCAACGTTTGGGATTCGCTCATGGTCCTGCAATCTCAGACATTAGAGGAATGGTGTTAACTATTTCAACCGTTAATGAATGTCTGCATAAACTGTTATTTGATTTTCTTGATGAACGCAAGGGTTCATTCTCTGGCAACATCACTGCCAAAGATGTGATAAGAGAAAGATAGCAATGCTTCCAATCATTTAGGAGAGCTTGAGATACCAGAGCACTGGAAATGAAGGTGATAAAAATGATGTGAATATTGTCAACAGGTGGAGGACTATTTGTGAAATATGTACACTTGTGTACACTTTCGTACTCTGAATTATGTACACTTGTACACTTTCGTACTCTGAATTATGTACACTCGCGTACACTTTCAATTATAGTTCCTCGTGGAACGCAATCATT
>Ga0209092_10002669_pt1 | contig 16219 bp, 15 predicted proteins | sample FraStrMetagenome_FD_187446 | JGI IMG/M metagenome (GOLD analysis project Ga0209092, IMG submission 187446) | Marine eukaryotic phytoplankton communities from Arctic Ocean - Fram Strait ARC3M Metagenome (SPAdes) (version 2) | ecosystem: Environmental > Aquatic > Marine > Oceanic | place: Fram...
CCTAACAAAACTCGGGCTGCGCAGGGAAAATAGCGGTTTGTTACGAAGGCGTGGCACTGTCAGCGAGAATAATTCCAGCTCCTCAGAATGTGTATGTTTCTTGATTGTATTCCTTTTACTCGTCATAATTACTCTGCTGAACTTTATCTACCGAGTATTTTCAGTGTATAACATTCCGATAGTTATGAGGTAAGGCAGGCTCTGTTGCTTTGTGGTTTTTAAATGTTGTTTCATGGTCAGCAATATGTCTTTAGTCCCGTCACAGGCATTTCTGTGAATGGAAATAATGAAGTTACGAAAGTTTACCATAAAATGTCACACGTGGAGTATTTGGATGGATCGCTGAAAGTGAAGGTAACTGACAAGATGAAGAAAGAGAGTGATCTTCTTGCTGCCCAACGAAGAGCTGATGTAAGGTAAGGCTTCGAAACTAGTTTGGGAAAGGAACATGTTGGTTTGTGTCATGTTATCATATATATATATATATATATAATCGTATATTTAAATGCATACAACTGACGTAGGGATGCAATGAAGTTTGGATGGGATGGATATCGAACATATGCAATGGGAAAAGATGAGCTTCTTCCTTTGAGTAAAGGTGGGCGTGATAATTTTGGTGGTCTGGCGACGACACTCGTTGATTCACTTGATTCGCTTTGGTTGATGGATTTGAAAACCGAGTTTTATGAAGCGAGGGATTTTGTTCGAGACCATGTAGACTACAGTCGAGTTGCAAGTACCGTTTCCGTGTTTGAAACTACTATTCGCCATCTGGGAGGTTTATTGGGAGCATATGAGATGAGGTGCGAGTTTTCTGGATTTTGAATATTAACAATTGCGATAAATTGTTTTTGATCAAAAATTTCTTCATATTTACAGCAAAGATAAAATTTTTCTCCAACGCGCGGATGAGTTAGGAATAAAACTTATTCATGCTTATGATGAAGGTGGCATACCAGATCAGCAGGTATAATGTATAATTCCCTTTTCAAGTAATCAATAATGTATATCTAATTAAATGATTCTACATATTCAATAGGTTTCTTTGCGACCTGCATCAGAAAGAGGAGTGGTGGCAGATTCTGAAGATGTCTCGCAACCTGAACCACAAAGAGAAGGGGCGGCAAATTCTAAAGATGCTCTTGTGGGTGACGATGATTTCATTTATGGAAACGATGTGGGAGAACGTTACAGCAATTTGGCTGAGGTTGGTTCATTGCAACTTGAGGTAATATTGAAAATTGCGATAAGTATTCTTCTGTATAATACAAGCACTAATCGGCTATTTCTTATTTTAGTTTCGTTATCTTGGCGAAAAAACAAAGAATAATGCTTATATTGAGAAGATCATGAAGGTATTTGATAAGATTATTGAGCGTCAGCCTGATAATGGTTTGTGGTACAACACAATTGTGTAAGTCTTTAAATTTTTCTTTAGCAAAAAAATTATCTACTCGGGATTCTCATAATCGCTGAAAAAGTGAAGGAGATAATAGTGAGGGTCCTATACATAACTTTGGCAAGCTGACAATTGGCTCTGAAGTTGACTCCTTTTATGAAACTATCCTCAAGGTATTATTTTCATATGTCTTGAAACTTGTAAAAAGTACTTCAAGTAATTAATTTTTCTTTTAGATATGGTTACAATCTGGAAGAAGCTTGAATATGTCGAAATATCGTTTAGTCTACGATAAAGTAATCGAAGGTGTTCATGAGAATTTATTGCACGAGTCATCGCCATCAGCTTTAAGATATTTAGCAGAGGTAAATTTATCTTTCTTCCGAATTTTCATTTTTGATCATTAACATAATTGTTTACTTACAATAAAGCAAACTAGTGATCACATCACGCTTGATGAAATGGAACAGTTATCTTGTTATACCGGTGGATTGGTATGATCATAATATTATGGATATTTCAGTCTTATTGAGAATGTTTTACTTATGTTTGGTTATTATATGGTACAGATCGCGCTGGGTGCGTACTACGACCCAGATGGCTTTCAATCTGCTCGTGCACAGAGAGATCTTCAAACAGCAAAAGCGATTACATACACTTGCTATCAGATGTTTGAAAGATCAGGTATGATACTAATTTTTTCGCGATTATTTATATAAATGCTAAGATTATTGAAATATTACTATACAGTTACTGGAATCGCTGGGGAGAAAGCAACTTTCTCCGTTGGCAATGACTTCTATTATCGCGAAGAAGATTCTAAGTATATTCTTCGCCCTGAGTTTTTTGAATCTTTGTACATAATGCACGAAAGTAAGATTTATTTGACCTCGTGTGTTCAATGCACGTTTCCTTTACTTATATTCTTTTGCAACATTATTCCAGTTACTGGTGACCCTATGTGAGAAGACATCGCGAATATAACAGATAAAACATATGATTAACTCATTATTACCTTTACCATTGCAGGTATCGTGAATGGGGATGGGAAACATTTTCAAATATTGTTAAATATTGTAAAACTGATATAGGTTTTGCATCGTTGCACGGTGTTCACAACCCTAGCCCTTTCAAAGAAGATCACGCAGACAGCTACTTCTATTCAGAAACATTGAAATACTTATATTTGCTATTTGGTGGGGGTGAAAAAGGAATGTTAGATAAATATGTCTTCACAACAAGAGGTCATCTTTTGAAAATTGAAAAATAAACATGTTTCAAATTCGCACTTTTGCGCTAAAGAAAATGCGAACGCTCTTTTCTATGCATGACAAATATTTTGTTTTCTAATTGTTTTATATGCCACACTTTTGTTGCAATAAAGCGAAATCCTTAGAATTAATACAACTTATTAACATTTATCAACCTGTAGTGTTTTAACAACTACAAAATTATAAAAATGACACAAGCAAAAGATATTATCCTTGCACGTCATGATTATGATCAGTCAAAGGAAATTCGTTCTGCACTTTTGAACAATTACACTCCTAAAAGCATTATTCGAATTTTTGTAACAGAACCCTGGATTATCGTGACAACAAAAATTGGTATTTTCGTATGCACCTGCACCACAAGTCAAAGCCCACCGCATTCCATACTCTTATTTTCAATTGCATACTTATTTTGTTTACATCTACTCTTATAATCATGGACCCAAGTCAAAATGTGAATTAAAAAGAGAATTTAACACAAAAATGACTTGAGGAAATTTAAAATTTTAACTGAAATAAAATTCAAGAACCTTAACAATACAGTTCTGAAACTTCGCTAGTGATACCACCATTTACAAGTTTGTGCATGAATTGTTCTGGAATCGGTTTTTCAGTAAGTTCATCGTCTTTATCACCACTGGGCCAACTCACATTCATCTCCGAAGAAGTCGAAGTGACAAAGGTAGTCACTGGGGCACTTTCCTTGCTTAAATAAACCATACATCCAGCCGTTTTATCAATAGCGACATTCGGTACAACACCGCGCGTCTGAATGGCGAGATTTTTGCCATTTACTAGCTCGACAACCGAAATGATATTATCAAATAGAACATTGACTCTCGTGCAACCATCTACCACAATACCCTTGCACTTGCCTTTCACATCAATTGTTACATTGGAACACTTATAAATATAAACCTGATGCTTTGGATCCTTACACTCAATCGATATAACACCATTGCTTGAAGCTGACGTATTTTGTTCTTTAGTCTGATATTCTATAATCCACTTAGAACCGATACTTTTAAATTCACAAACGGGTGCTTTATTGCTGACAGCACTTGCAGCCTTTTTAGCAGTAGGTTTCTTTACAGGAACACTAGACGTTACGCATTTCGAGGTACTGGTATTCGCATTATCCGTTGCCTTAAACTCTTTTCGCCAAGTCTGCATGTCCTTTGTAACTTTTTTCAGACCAGTAGCAGCGCTGTCTCCCGCACTACTCTGTTTTATCTGCAGTTCTGCCATAATAGCATTAATACCTCCAACAGCAGCTGGAGCTGACTTTGCGGCTGGTGCAGTAGGCGTAGGTGCAGGAGCAGGAGCAGCATTTGAATCGTCATCAGTAATAGTTGCGACATCAAGTGTAAAAGGACCACCCCGGGTATTAAACGATAGTCCCGTCAAATGAAATTCCTTGACATAATCTGCCAAGGCAAGCACAATCGATTTTAGCTGATCACAAAACGTAATCTGACTTTTTCCTAACTTATCTCCATTATTCGCCTTATTTTTGAACTCTCTTCGAATCTTATTGCTGTCAGAAGAAGGAGAAGAAGAAGAAGACACGAAAACGAAAAAAATAATGAATATAATATAACTTGGTTCACATTCCACCCATCCATGCATCCATAACATCAGCTCACAACTAACCAACTAACCAGCTAACTCACCTATAATACTCAGCACTCGCAACAACCTCCTTCACAAACGGCACCGGCGTCTTCTCCACAACTACCCAACTCAAACACGCCAGCATCTCCTCCACACACCTCTGATTCAAATCCAAATCCCGCGGCAAACGCAACTTCCGAATCTTAGCCATCTCTTCCTGAACCGGTTTCATTAACGGAAGCAATGCACCAGGAAAATCCTTCGGCTTTTGACATTTCGAAGCAACGATTAAGATCGGTGTAATATTCTGAAATGCGGCACGAATCGGTGTGGTTAATTTGGTGGCATCGGCGTGTATCCCGTCCAGATTGGTTAAGAATGGGTCCAATGACTCGGTTAGGAATTGGTCGTATCCTGGGATCGAGGGGTGTACGTTATCATCATCGTTGGTGGTGGTGTCATTGTCATTGGAAGAGGAAGCTGAGGCAGAGAGTTTGGTTTCGATGGCATCCAATCGAGTGACGATGGAATTGAGGAGGGCGAGAATCTGTGGATCGTTTGTGTTTGTGTTCGTCATGATGATGATGAAGTTTGGAGAGGTTTGGAGAGGTTTGGAGAGGTTTGGAGAGGTTTGGAGTGGGACTGTCGATATTCGGATGATGTTGTGTGAGTTTGTGAGTTTGTGAGTTTGTGAAAAGGTGTAAAAGGTGTAAAAGGTTGACTTTGCTGTTGGTGCTCTGCCGGGTGGCTTTCGGTCCAATGCTGTGATGGTGATGGCGATGGCGTATGGCGTATGGCGTGCAGTGCAGTATGAACAGCGTGATAGACGGACTGACATAATTTATATGCAATTTATGACTGTGTTTTACAAGAGTAATACATTATATGTACTCCGTTCCATTGGTCTACTAGACAAAGAGAGAGAGAGAGAGAGAGAGAGAGAGAGAGAGAGAGAGAAAGAGAGATATAAACTAGTTGACAGTACCGGCTTCATCAGGAGTGGCAGGAAGTAGTACTGTATGCGTATGTTGGAAACCGGTGATTTCAATCCACATAATCACGATTGTCATGAGGTTTGTATACACACGCTGCTCAAAATGATTAACATCTTATCTAATTGCAACTGACATGTAAAACGCAAAATTATACTACGACGGAAAAATTTGCATTATCTTACTTTCTCTCCTAACTACATCCGCAGCACGACACAGTCTCAAACTGCAGTCAATTTTCGCTCAATGCCCAATAAATCATCCATTGCAACAAGAATGTTTATGTTGTCTCCGCGAGATTTCCAGAATACAAGCGCCATTTTTGTATCAACAATAGAACGCTCGTAACCTTCCATAACAACAACAAACGAGCCTTGTTCCAGGATCTTTGCCTTCTCAACAAAAGCATCACTCAATGGTTCGTCCAAAATAGTAGGCCCTTGATTGTCACCTTCGACCTTACTTGCATCGTGTTCAAGAAATATATTTAAATTGTGTGCATGATTTTTCGATTCCTTATTTCTCTTCAGCAGAAATATTGCCTTTTGGACTAGAAGCTTGTACTCGTCACTGGAAACGACAATTTTTCGCTTTAAAGTAAAGTAGGGAATAAGAAGATGGACTCCTTCTTGGTGTAATCTATAACGCGCCGTACATTGTCTCGTATTTTTACAGAAGGCCTTGAGACCAGTGTTGATAACAGTAACTTTATCTTGAAATGATGAATCTCCATCAATCAGAGTATTGTTGATAGCATCTGTAACAAAGTAAAGGCATTTTGCTTCGCCTGAAGACCTCGCTTTGAGTTGTGATGTTGGAAACATTTGGACACCATGTTTCTCTGCTTCTTCCACTGACGACGCAAAGCCGTAAAAGTCTCGTATTTCGGACCAGATGACATTCCACGTTTCTTTTTCAACAGGAATGAAGGGTACATTACCGAGATCTGTCTGTTGTTTCTTCGGCTTCATTATTTTGTTTTCACTGCTTTCTATCTTAGCCTTTTTCATTGGTGGTTTTACCTCCTTCTCATCTGTTGTTGTTTCCTCTATTGGTGATGAATCTCCGTTTCCAGTGACGTCAGAAGATGCGTTAGTTTTTGATGACGAAGAAATCTTTTCAGCATCGTTATCATGTTTTGATACTTGTTCGCCTTTATACATCAAAGGTGATATTTTTTCAAATATAGCTACAAAGAATCCACCTGAATCATTATCCTGAGGATGAACTCTCATACAAAAATTCAAATTAAATGACATTATTTCATCTTTTGTTGGAGGAAACATAGATTGTATGATTCGAGAATTGTTTTCGGGAACGTCATCCATTGATTCGTAGACCCTGAAGTAGCGATCGCAGTTCGATAAAGATTGTTCTTCTCCATCTGCCGCTGCCGGAGTTTCGTCTTGACTGCCGTTCGATTCTGACTTTTTGGCTTTATTAGCAATTGATTTCTTGTCATACAAAACTTTCCACAACGTCATCCCCGGTCTACCTTTGAAACCAAGCGCATCAAATTTTCCTTTCAAGTCCTTTAAGCGCACTGAATCTCCATAACGCCTCAAAATTTCACATACAACTGCTTCATTCTCAACAGGATTTATGCTGCAAGTAGAATAGCACATAGTTCCTCCTACCTTAGTAAGATACAATCCACGTATGGCAATGCTTAACTGAACAGAATGCAATGCAAGTGATGCCGAGTTTGTCCAGTTTCGCCAAATTTGAATATTTTTCCGAAGAGTTCCATCTCCTCCGCATGGTACGTCACACAATACCCGATCGAAAAATGCACCAGCATTATCCTCAACCTTTAGTTCTTTTTTCCCACAGTAAATTTTTGGAAAAAATCGTGCATCAGCACTTGTGACAAAAATTGCCGGACTATTCAACCTCCGCAACTGATGTACAAGCATGTAAGCACGTTTGGCGTCAGAATCATTGGCCACGATGAAACCGCCTTCGTTGCCACTTGCAATGGTTTCGAGCATCTGGCTGGTTTTACTACCCGGGGCAGCACACATATCCAAAACCCTATGATGCGGTTGTACATCTAATGCTACCGGAGGGAGCATGCTTACTGTTTCCTGACGAGTAATGAAGCCATTTTGTGTGTTCGCTACAAGCCATTTGTGAAACTTTTGAAACCTAGGAGCGCGACGCATGGTCTTACGATCCAATGAAATGAACTGAAAAGCATCCTTTACAAATGGAATCTTCGTAATATGTAAATTGATTGATTCATCTTTTCCTTCATCACAAGTTTTCTTTTCATAATGTGTCATTTCTTCTAACTCTTTGAGCAAATTATCACGAAAGGCCTGAGGTACGTCACTTCCAATGCGAAATGAACTATATTTAAAAAATTCACAATAAGTTTATTCCCATTTTCAAATACCAAATGAAAATAGGAAAAACTTACGCAGGCAATATGGTTTTCATGGATTTCATAAAGGAATCATACTCTTCCTTTTCAGCCAAAATTCCCTGCTCCTTGTAATAGGTTTCGAATTTAATGTTCGATTTCTGAGCCTCGGTAGTTATCTGCCTTTTCCATACTCGCTCTTCATTCCTCTTATCGCCTTCGGTAGCTGCTGAACCACCATTGTTATTACCTGGTTTATTACGTTGTGCCTTGCGCCTATAGCGCTTACTTTTGCTTCCAAAACCCATGTGATTCCAAAGTTTCTTAAGATATATGCCAATCACAAAACACTTCAGACTTTGCGGTCTATTTTTGCTTTAATTCTTTGCTTGACTACGACGTTGATGACGGCAAAGAAAAGAAAAGAGAAAAAACGAACATGTCCCAGATTTAGAATATATATTGTGGAAAAATGGTTGGTGCCGAGAGACCTCACTCAAGCAGCAGAGCTCGCATTGAACGAACTTAAAAGGAAAAGATACGCGGCCATCGGCGATGCCTGTGTGCATCCAAATATATCGGTATTAATACATGTATACATGTATATATGTATGAAATTCATCGGACATGCATTGGAATCGAACGGACTTTATATTGTCTAACATCCAGTAAAATGGGAGGCTGCTGCAGTTGTTGCAGCCCCAGCGACGAAGCATCATCATCGCTTCACTCAAATGCCTCACATGGAAACAGTAAAAAGGAAACCGAGCTCACGTCCAAAAACAGCGATTTATGCATCGATGGAAAATACAGTTCGGATGGTGTCATAATATCCAGCGATTGCATCAATGAAATTAGTGGCTCGGGACTCGCACTTGGATCCGTCAGCATCGAACAGGACTCGTCATATTGGGAGGTGCACATTAATAAAAGTGGTGATGAAGGGGAAGATGATGATAATAATAATAATAATGACGGATTCGAAGCGTTGCAGTTTGGGGTTTCGAAACGGCCGCCTAGGAATAATCCATTGCGTACCATTTTGGAGCGTCAGGATGATGTGTGTTATGTAAGAGCTATACCGAATTTAGGTGGTGGAGACGTGGTGGGAATTGCGGTGCAGCAATCCGATTTGCCTATGGTTCAATTTTTGGTAAATGGGGAGCCATTGCATCATATGGCTATCAATAGATTTAGAGGGATTTTGTATCCAGCTGCTGTCCTGTGTGGCTCTCATACGTTGAAATTCGTGTTCAACGAAGAAGAGTGGAAGGAAAAGCCACCCCATCCAAAATTTGGCGCTATGATAGTAGCTAGAGGAATAATTTAAGGCACCGTGCTTATTTCCTTTGGAATATATATAAATATATATGTATACATATCAATAGTAGAATGCGTGCTAGAGATCCAATAATCAATTCATTTTGGTAGGTATAATCACCACAAATAAATATATAAAGCAAATTACCGCATTCGGTGCAAAGGTTTTGGAGACAATAAAAGATTTGAAGCAAATATACGTCTTGATGAAACACAAATTTAGAGTTAGACATAAAAAAATCTGGAGCTTTCGATTTTTAATTTAAAAGGAAGATGAGAATATCGCTTGTTGAGATGAAAATTTGAATGTATATTCGTGAGATGAGAAAGTCTATATTTGAAATGGGAATCAATGTGTAGGGCGATCACTTTCCAACTCCACTACTTGATGAAAAATAAAAATCAATTTTATCCAAATTTTCTTGTAACATCTAGATCTACCGGTTGCTTAGCTCATCTCGTGAACGAGCAAACACTCATCCTTTCCCCGTCCTGACAATTGATCAAAAATATTGATAGATTAACAAGTCGTTGAACGTAAAGTAACATCATTTTGGCAAAATACATACAAAACATCAATTCTACGATATACATGACATTAATAATGTATATTTTATGACATTAATAATGTATATTTTATGACATTAATAATGTATATTTCTAGATTATTAATGAAACACAAACAAACAGATAGAGACCCTACAATTCAAAGGATCCCCACCCCGCAAGCGAATCCTTCAGTAATAGACTTCTCCAACATATCTCCGACCGAGAAAACTGCTCTTTATAATCATTATGACAATCATCATCGTAGTCAGTCTTCACTTCTTCTTCGGTATCTAACATGCGAGCTATAGAGTATTGGACGTCTTCAGAAAGATACCTGTGTAATCTCGAGTACCTAAAGCCTTCATAATTCTTTGAAGGTTTCACGTCATTGGTTGCATGGTCCCAGATACAACCAAAGCCATATTTGCGAGCTTTATTGTCGTGGTGACCTAGTATCGAAGTCGGAGAATACTCCACACGTACAAGAGGTTCCGGCAATCCTTTGAAATCTTGCAAAGGAATGTTTCGAAGATGAGGGCATCGCCACTCATGTTTTCGATCTATGTAATTTACTAGCTTCGATTGCAGCTCTTGATGACAACTACGATAATCATCATTGTCAATGTAACTTTCCAAAACATTTTGAACAAGACATTCCTCTTCACTTCCGTTCACATTAACAACACTGAATATTTCGTACTTACTTAGCATCACGTTTAAATCAGTCTTACTATTGAAGCGATCTTTTCCATCCTTCATAAACTGAAGACAATGCATTGGAGGATTAAATAGCAAAATGCGATTCAATAGGTCACTACCATTAGTTGGTCCAAAGGAGACTTCCAACACGTCCACTGACCTTGCCAACAATTCGGTATGGTCAGAAATGCACACATCCTGAATATTTCCAGTTCGTTCATTGTATGCAAACCGTCTTGTATTCATCACAAGAAATTCCCTACTGTTTTGGTCATACAACTTCCTTGAACCGATCATACAATTGACCGACTGCTCCAACTTGGCGTTGCTCTTGTATAATGAAAGCTCGCCATGTGGTTGCCTACGAAACTCCAATGCAATCTTGACTTTGACCCAATGAGGAATCGAGCTACCGTTCGTGCTCGATGGTCCAGAGTTCGTCACTCGATGGTAGATGCGCTCGGATACTTGGTGGGCATCCTCGCCAGCACGGAGGTCGAACAGACTGGCACCTTGGATTTCTTCGTTAAGGAGTTCATGATTCCCGTCGACACAAAGGTGATTGTAAACCTCGTTTTTCTTAAATTCGTAGCGGCGCATCAATTTAAGTGGCGCTTGAATATTCGGATTATCAAAACGGGGATCATGTATACATTTGCAGCTGTCTTTGTAGGGGCAGGCGCCTGTAGTGATATGTGTAAAGCAAGGAGTCTGTCGGTAGGTGTTAAGGTTTACGACTCCTGATTGGTGGAGTGAGTATGCATCGGGGGTCCTGTATATATATTGATGACAAAAACAAAACACGAACGAAATGTCAGCTACACGTTTAAAGGTAAAAAATAAAGTTCGCAAGTTCATGCCGACTCAAACTTCAATCTATTGAGAACCACACAGGCTTCTTGACAAAGAGGACGCACGTCAATCTTGTATACAGGTGCGATGGACACCAGCAAAGAGCAAAGATACTTGTTGTACCAATTTATTATGAAAAATAAATCAGTAACATCCAGATTTCTTGTGACACATACCTTAACTCCTCACGCGAATGAGCAAAAATGCATGTTTCCCCGTGTTGGCAATTAATGCCGTTCGCACACATTTTTGTTTTGTATCGCGGATTGCTTTGCGTTAAGCACTGGGACGGAGCCGTCTTGATGGTTGGGAATGACTTGTTGCTGGCTAGCTTCTTTGAGTAAGGTACTACCTCAACACATCTGTAATTGAAAAGTGAATAGGCCCATTGGTTGATGTGATGTTCGTCAGTATAATTCTTTTGTGGAGGCATATTGATTGTTAAGTTGGTGTAAGTTATGAACATGTAAATGGGAAATTAATTTATGTTTTATTTCGAAAAATAATGAGGTTGGCGTACGTTTTCTTCTCGAATAAGTTCAAGGTATAGAATGATATAATTGGTTTGATTGGCTAACGGAGGAAAATCGATGTCACGAGATGCCAGTCTGTCTTGTCTGACGTGGTGGATTGGCAGTCTCAAGTATTACTTGGAAAGACATGTCTTTGTTTTGATTGGCTAAAGGTGAAATATTTATCTGTCACGTTGTCGACTCCGCTCGATATTGAGTTGACATGCGTCAATTTCATTTTCTGTAAAGCGATATTAAAGGTTACCAGCAATACCAATCCCGGATGACCTTACGCAGGCAGATTTTAACATCTCGCTCGAAAATACCTTGGAAAAGCATCTCGCAACTTTTCAAAACAAAAATCAGAATATAAGTTATTAATGCCACATTTGTTGAACAAAGTCCAACCATCTTACACTCCCAACCGTCACCATCAAAGATGATTTTTACCAATACGTTTGTGCCTGGGGTACCGACAACCCGCTTTCTAACGAGAAACGATTCAAAATCAGGTGGAAATGTAATTTATTTGGTGTCATCCATTTCACATACTCAAACGACAGCACCATCTATTAACCTGGTAAATGTATCAACGTATACGCAACCAAAGTATCAATATATTACGTTGATTCCTCAACAACAGAAGTACATACCTTTCAAATGTGAAGAAGACAAGATGACTTTGATTCCTGTTCGATTATATAGTACCGGGTTACACTCAGCTGCACAATTACATTCACGCGTGTCTCCGTCAAGCGTACCCATTAAGAAATGTCAGGCGTTGTTTGAGGGTGTCTTACAATCATCAAACTTGCATGGCTGCGAGAAAACTTGTGCTTCCAAACCTGATTCTGGAGCCGTTGCTTCAAACTTTAATAATAGTAACGAAATGTCTTTGATTGCGACGAAGCAAAGGAAGAAAGAAAACTTTCCAACTATTCTTTACAAACTGTTGGCGGATGCAACAAGGCACGGTCGCAATGATATTATCTGTTTTCACTCACATGGATGCTCGTTCATAGTCAAAGATGTTTGTAAGTTTGAAAGAGAACTAATGAGAAAGTATTTCAATACGTCATCCTGGAAATCTTTTAGAAGACAGCTCAACTTGTATGATTTTAATCGTGTGCCTTGTGGACATGATGGAATAAGCTATTATCACAAATTTTTTGTTTTTGGTCGTCCACACCTACTGCAGCAGATAAAACGAACCCGGCTGAAAGGCAATAGACGCAAACCTACCGGGCTACAATGCTCCACCGAGACCAAATTTTGATGTGGAAAAGGAAAAAGAAACGTCTTAAATTAAGTTTAACACGTATTAATAAATCTATTTTTTAAATCGGTCTATTATGATGCTCAGCAATATCTACATGTTGTTCCTTTTTGAATGGATAGAGATGTGGCTGCCATTTACACATTCAATTTGCACTAGTACGTGGAGTATTTTTTTCAACTTTGTACTTATTTGTTATATGGTGTGCTCGCAATACATGGTTAACAGAAAATTTGATCTTACGTTTTCCGCAGATTGCCATGAGAAAGATGTTCGTGAACGAAGGAAAGTGAAGAAAAAAAGCAGGTACGTGTACGAGTTCGAGGTTCTGCCGGTAGTTAAACACAGAATTCCAAGAATACTTCCGGCAACGGTACACAGATTTCTGTCACACACAAGAACATATTTCCGAGAATACACATCTTACACAGAATGAGCTACAGAATATAGTAAGCGGTAAGAGTAGATATGGGGAACTCTTTCCTGTTTCTCACGTATTTTTCAAAGTGTTCGTAATAAATTTCGACTCGAAAAGGCGAATTCGTGCAAAATTAGCGGAATAAGAGTTGCATAGATAACAAAAGGTCTACTACAAGAATAGAATGTAATGCTGATCAAGTATAAATTCTTCGGAATTGCATTACGAATTCACATTGAATGATGATGCTCATGACACACAAAGACAATCCTTGGTCCATATTTAGTCAATAGGATTTCCGTATCAAGATAAATTCTACTTTGTGTTATTTTTTAGAGTAGAAAAGATTCCGGATAATGTCCGTGCCTTCATTACTTTGGCAGCACAATAAAATACAGTTGATTCATAAAGGCAACATTATTTTGATATGAATTACATCAATAATATACATGTGCACAAGGCCTGAATCACCATTTTCGTCTTATATTAAAAGATGTTCGTTGTTGTAAAGACAGTGAATGCTGGTTCTCAAATTACGTCAAGCACTTTGGATGAGCTCATCTTTGCAGGATGAGCAAAAATCATAGCTTTTCTAACCATAGACAAACAAACTGCTAACATATTGCAATCTGCGTATGATGATTTGAAAAGAGACGGGGCAGCTACAATGTGCATATTTTTATTTCGGAAGTACATAGGCCTTAAGATTTCTCATCCATACATTTCAAGCGGACACTTCAATAATTGTTGAACGATTACCTGGCGAACATTTTTTTAAATATATGAATGTAGCTTTTGAATGGATTAATAATAAATGCACAACTTATCAGGTTTATCAAATTACTTTGCCGTCGCTTCGCTAGTCTTGATTATAAAATCTGCACCACCACGGAATACCCACAGGCTTATGTTAAGCTAAGTGTGTTCACTTAATAGTAGACAAAAAAGGATGCATGACGATCTAGTACACGGGCGCGATGGACACTACCAGTTGTGAATATACTTGCTGTCTCCAGTGCGTCGTGAAAAATAAAAATGAATATTATCCAATTGAGTTGTGACGATGTTAGTTGTGACAGGCTTATAAGTGAAAGTGAATGAGCGAAAATACATTCTGTTAAAACTAGGATCATGATTCCTGATTGGTGGAGGAATTGTACGGCAGGGGTCCTACGCGAGTAACGACAAATAACAGGGAAAACGATGACGCGTATTTTATGTTTCGATCATATAACAACTGCTACTACTCCTCTTCCGAACCTGTAACTGATGAAGAGGATGAGTTGTAACTACAAAGTAATTTATACCTGGTACCAGAGTAGAAGTTAAGTACCAGAGTAGAAGTTAATAAAATAAAAGCATACAGACTTCAACTTCGATTACAAAAATAGATGTCGCATAGTGCACCACATGCTTCTAGAAAAAAAGTGCATTTATCCTTTAATGTAATGCGGATTTGAAGTACTACAGCGAAGAACCTACAGATGAATCTAGTTTTGAAGTAAAGGAAACGCAATGAAGCGGGAGCCAATAATCACTTGGTTCCTATAAAAAGATACGTCAATGTTTGCTTCCTACAAGAATAATGTATCCAGCTGCTGTCTTGTGTGGCTCTCATACGTTAAAATTTGTGTTCAACAAAGAAGAGTAGAAGGAAAAGCCACCCAATCCAAAATTTTGCACTACAATCGTAGCTAGAGGAATAATTTAAGGCACCATCCTTATTTATTTTTGAGAGTATATATATATATATGTATATATATATATATATATATATATATATATAATATGAATTGTAGACTTCTCGACAAATGAGTACATGAATATTGATTAAGCAAATTACCGCATTCGGTGCAATGCTTTTTGAGACAATGAAGGATTTGAAAAAGCAAATATAAGTTTTGATGAAACACACATTTAGAGTTAGGCATAAAAATATCTAGATCCGTCGATTTTTGGTTTACTACATGTTAAAAGATAAGAGAATAACGCTTGTTGAGATGAAAATTTGGGTGTATATTCGTGAGATGAAAAAGTCTATATTTGAAATGGGAATTTACGAGCAAAACGATCGACATCAGAAAAAATTACTTCTGACTCCACTACTTGAAAAATAAAAATAAATTTTCTAACACAAGTACCGAACCTCGATGACATAAAGAATCATACGAATGTAGCGAGATGAAAACTAGCATAAAACATAACTACTACATCAAAATTTCTTATAACACCTAGATCTACCGGTTGCTTAGCTCATCTCGTGAACGAGCAAACACTCATACTTTCCCCGTCCTGACAATTGATTAAAAATATTGATAGATTAACAAGTCGTTGAACGTAAAGTAACATCATTTTGGCAAAATAGATACAAAATAACGCGTAATATATGATTCTATCATATAACAACTGCCACTACTCCTCTTCCGAACCTATAACTGATGATGAGGATGAGTTATAACTACAAAGTTATTTATACCTGGTATAATAGTAGAAGTTAAGAAAATAAAAGTATACAGATTTAAAAAAAATCAATTCTACGATATACATGACATTAATAATGCATACTTCTAGATTATTAATGAAACACAAACAAACAGATAGAGACCCTACAATTCAAAGGATCCCCACCCCGCAAGCGAATCCTTCAGTAATAGACTTCTCCAACATATCTCCGACCGAGAAAACTGCTCTTTATAATCATTATGACAATCATCATCGTAGTCAGTCTTCACTTCTTCTTCGGTATCTAACATGCGAGCTATAGAGTATTGGACGTCTTCAGAAAGATACCTGTGTAATCTCGAGTACCTAAAGCCTTCATAATTCTTTGAAGGTTTCACGTCATTGGTTGCATGGTCCCAGATACAACCAAAGCCATATTTGCGAGCTTTATTGTCGTGGTGACCTAGTATCGAAGTCGGAGAATACTCCACACGTACAAGAGGTTCC
>Ga0209092_10002670_pt1 | contig 16217 bp, 7 predicted proteins | sample FraStrMetagenome_FD_187446 | JGI IMG/M metagenome (GOLD analysis project Ga0209092, IMG submission 187446) | Marine eukaryotic phytoplankton communities from Arctic Ocean - Fram Strait ARC3M Metagenome (SPAdes) (version 2) | ecosystem: Environmental > Aquatic > Marine > Oceanic | place: Fram...
CATCTGCAAATATAGCAGCTTCAACTTGCCCTGCAATCTGTTTTTCAAATTTTTCAAAAGGTACATTTTTCGTTGTTTTTATACCGTTTGCATCAATCTCTTTTATTTGGTATTTTTCAGCTTTAAGTGCTTTTGATATGCCGAAAGATTCTTCATAAAAATCACGCTTCATAGGTAAATTTGCAAACAACTTATCCATATCAGCAGGAGAATAACGCATAGGAGTATCATTTTTGGTTTTCCCTGCTATAGTGAAATTACCACCTTCGTCTAAAACAAAACCAATTTGATCCCCACCTCTACCCATTGCAGCTAACATTAAATCTTTTTGCTCTGGTTTAAGTAAGTTAAGATTTATATTATCATAATTTTCTTTAAAAAATGCCTGATGTTCTTGAACTTTAGCATTCTCTCTCTTTATGTCACCCATTTTGGTTTCAATGGCAGCAAGAGCAGTAGCTCTTTGCTTAGGGTCTTTAAGCAACTGAGCTTGTCCATAAGCAGTCTTATAGCTACCCATAGCGTCAACAAAGCCTTTGTCAAACAAAGCATTCTTATCTGCTTCTTCACCAGCAGCTTTCCATTCGTCGTTTCTAAAATCTTTTAGATCTGCTTCAATTTGCTTTTCGTAGTTATCGCGTTCTACACTTATATTCCATCCTTCAGCTGCAGCTTGACCTAGCTCACCTAAAGAAGAGTGCATCTGTATTGTTCTTCTTTTCTCAACAAATGTTTTACCTTTAGTATATTGACTTGAAGTATCTCTACTTCCTACCGGTTCTTTTCCAGCTGCGTTAACATTTGCGTTGAATGACTGCGCATCGGGGGAATTGAAACTTTGTCTAGAATTACTTACTTTTCTTCTTTCGAAAGGACTGTTGTCTTTAAGTCTTTTGCCTGGCGGATCGATTGGGTTTGCTGTATTAAAGCTAGAGCCTTCATACCCTTGTTTATGTTTAGGATTATTTTCGTCATAAACAAAACCCGGTGGTTGAGTTGCTGACCATTGACGTATCTTTTCTTTTTCAGCTACTTCATCGACTGGTAAACTAAGTTGTTGCTTCTCATATGCTTTATAACCACCTATTTTTTCCCAGTTGTCTTGTTGAGCTTTAGGCATTTTATCGTATGCTACTCGATATTTTGGTAATTTACCTCCACCGGTAAACTTTTGTGCACCATCTTCGACTGTTGCATGCATTGTAAGATCCCCAACCTCGACTGAGCCTGTAAGATTTTTTTTAGTACGATCTCCAAAACCTTTAATTGCTCCAGTTGTAAGATCCACATCAAACTTGCCTAAGCCTGCAACCTTTTCGCTAGCCGTCTCGCCTGCATTATCTATTTTATCTCGCTGTGCTCTTTCTGCTTCTCCTTTTTCTCTTAATTTTACCAGATCCGCTTTTTCTCTATCTCCTTTAGCCTTATTACCTGCGTCTAATGCTTCACTTAAAATGCCTCCTAAAGCTCCAATCATTGCTCCGGAGTTGGGTTTTTGACCCGCTAACATCATTAAATCAAGGTTTACTGTACTTTTTACTAACTGTCTTGCCATAGTTTTATATTTTATCCTTGTTTAACTCGCTAAGCCTTTTGCAGCTTGCATTCCGCCTATAGCGTCTCCAATTCCTGGTGCTAGTGCTCCAGCCATACCACTTACTCCTCCTAATATCATATTTCTGTTTTGGTTCCTAGCTTGATTCGCTTGTGCTAGCTCAACTCCCGACATATTCAACAATTCCCCTTGTTGGGTGTATTGTTGAGACTGCAAGTCTTCTTGACCTTGTAATTCTCTGGCTTGGTTGGCACTTGCTTGTTGAGCTCTTGCTACTTGATTTTGTGATTCTTGAGCAGCAATGTTTGCTGATATTCCCTGCTTAGATTGTAATGCAGCTGCAGCAATAGCTTGTGCACCTCCGCCACCACCTCCACCTGCAACGATCGCATCTAGACCTTGAGCTAATGCTCCGTCAGTTTGCTGTGCTTGGAATTGTGATGCTTGTTGATTTACAGTTAAATCTTCTGCAGTGTTTTCCATATTAGCCCATGGATTGCTAAACTGAAAATTCTTCATAGCTTGCTTCTGTTGTTCATATTCAGCTCGCTTTTCTCTTTGCTCTCTTTTTAATTTTTTTGCATTAACCAATCCGGTAATTGCTTGTGTAGCACCACCAATTGCTTTTATAGCACCTCCTGCTAATATACTTCCCATACTAATATTGTATTATTAATTCGAAACTCGGCGTTTTATCTACCGTGAATCCTGATTCTTTATATTTTTCTAATAACATGCCTGGTTTTGCCCAAGCAAATGAATATTTATATCCCATGTCTTCCGCGAAGCTGGTTGTAAAATCCACCAATAACTGTAATGCATCACTTCTATCGTTGTCTTTGTAGTATTTGTCAGAAATAACTATAGCTGGAATTGCAGTTCTTGAATTTGTTGTGTAAAGAAACATTGCCGCAATAGGGTCGTTTTCTTTACATACCATAAAGCCACCTAAACCGTCATTCGGTAAAAAGTCTCTTTGTGGTACTGGTTGGTCATAAGCTTCCCACCACGAGGGTAGAAAATCCCAATCAGTTTCTATTAATTTTCTTACTTGTAATTGCATTGAATTTAATTAAGTACTTGATTGAAACACTTCGCTAGATACAGCATATAATTCTGCTCTTTTAGTGCTAGTGTTAACTAAAGTTGTTGTTGCTTCATATCCGATAATACCAGAAGATTCTATTTCTGCTTTTTTAGAAAAGAATATATAATCTGTATTAGCAGGTACTGGATTTCTTAAAGATCTGTTGAGATTAAAAGATAAACCATCGGTGGCTACTGTTGTTACAACACCCAGTTCTGTGGTTTTATCATTATTAAGAAAATAAACAGTATCCCCCGGTGAGAGAGATACGTTTATTTTTGTACTAAAAGTTAATGTTAATTCTTCCATTTATGTTATTGCTATTATATGTTTCACTACTGATTCCAGTTTTCTGGTGCAAAGTACCAACCTTGAGTTTGTCCTAAAAATGGTTGTCCACCCCCTGCACCACTAATGTTGCAGTAAGGAAACTCACCTAAGCCTGTTCGTACAAATCTAGCCTCTACAACTGCAGTTCCATTAGGGTTGCTAGAATTTGTGTTGTGTGAGTAATTCATTTGTATCATTTCCACACTCCAAGACGCATTAATTGCGAATACATCCGCAGCGACAGCATATCCAGCTGCACCTGAAGTTGCAGGTCTTTCCCATCTCACGAACCCTGCGTTATTTTGACTTCCATTTAGTGTCCCTATAACCATTCTTGAATATGTTTCCCAACTGTTAGTTGCTGGATTTACGTTAAAAATGCAATAACCCCCAGCAGCTCCCGCTCCAGAATTCGCGATAAATTGTGCTTGAGCGTTCATGTCGTACAGCACCATAAACGGACCTGTCGATAGTGGAGAGTAAGATGTGGTTTGGCCAGAAGGGAAATATGCGTCTGATGGAGAGTAAGGTGTGTCAAGATGCGATTGTGGAATTCTCCACGGATCCGATTTGGTTCCATTTCCTCCAGCCCACGGCACATCGTATGTGGTAGCATTAAACACTTCAGCTGTAGCTTTAGTGTGCGCAGCTGAACTAGCTGTGACGTATGAGTACACGCTTCTTGCTCTTGCTTTGGTGGATAGTTTAGCTACAGTAGATACACCTGCTTGTAAAGTACAACTACCTGAGGCAACAGGAATTGCTAATATATCTGAATTCGAAAGTATGCGTGATTGGTCAAAGTTAATAGTAAGAGTGTTAAACCCATTGGTTACAGTAACGACTCCGCTGCGATCTATTCCACTTGTGTTGGCAGCCAACGCAACGGTAAACGTACTAACGCCATTGGATCTAACTATGCTAGTAGTTATCCATGACTGATTATCCGATACAGTTAGAGGTCCATTAGAGTCTGCGATTGCAAAATCTCGTGTTCGAACCCCAGATCCTACACTTATAGTTGATACTAAAGCTCCCGTGGGTGTTGCTGCAACTCCTGAAAACGAAAAGTCTGCAGATAACCCTGCTCCTTGTTGAATTGGTATTGTAGACGTTCCTACAACCGTACCTCCAGATGAGAACACTACAGTTATTTCTCCCGATCTAGCAGAGGACCCTAAAGGATTCTGAACGGTATTGTATACCACATTTGACCCTACTCCTCCATAAGAGCTCGTTAAAGTTATAAAGCTGCTTGGATTAGTAGTGGCTGATGCGGTCCAAGTCACAGATGAATCATTACTTGCAAAAGGTCCAATAAGTAAACCTGTGCTAGCTGCTTCACCATCAATACTAACTAAGGCTCCTGTGCCGTCTGCTACGTCATCACCTCCAAACTCCAGAGTTCGTGCAGGCCCAGCTGCTTGCGTAATTTGTACCGTAGCACTAGCTGTAACCCCTGTGCCTACAAAATTTATTGTTATAACACCACTTCTTTCAGGAGCAGCTACTGTATTGTTTGATGGAATAGTATAAGACAAATTGTCACCACTTACACCAGAAGATGTTACTCCTGATATGAATCCACCAGGGTTAGTTGTTGCCGAGGCAGTCCAAGTCATAGAGGAATCGTTACTATTAACGGCACCTACGAGCTGCGCTCCACCTCCAGTAGGATCCGTTATTGCAGGCAACACAGTGTTTGCTGCATTAGTTCCATTAACCGTAAAGGTTACAGTATTACCAGCTTGCACTACATTTAATATACCTGTATGTATAGTAGTATTGCTTGGCCAATTAGTAAAACGCACAGGAATCTCAAATTCTCGTTCAAATCCGTTGTTTTGAACAATTTCAAATTCCATTGGGTTTCCTAGGTTTTGTGAACCAGTAAATACTGTAGCCCCAGGCCCAGGCTGAGTTGGTGTTGTTACCGTCTGAAAACGATTAGACGCATTAGAATCAAAGTTCCCTGTAACAAAGCCATTACCATAACCAATTCCAGTTCCAGCTTGGGGTATTGTTATAGAAGGTATTGACACACCTGAAGCTAAATCAACGTTCCCAAATCTGTAAAATGCAGGCGTTGCATCTTGTGTTAAGGTTATTGGTACACTCACGCTTCCTAATACGGAAGTAACAGTAAATCCGCCGGATCTTGTATTCAAACTATTGTTTAATGAGGATGATACTGTTATAGTTGTTTCGTTTGTCTTTGTTGCTACAAACGTACCTGTTGTAGTTCCCACGGTCCATCCGTTAGCACTAGCACTAACTGTGAAGGTTTGAGTGCTTGCTGCAGCTGGATAATTAAATGATGTTGGAGTGACTGTTAACGTTTCTACTATCGCTTCTTGTACCACAGTTACAGTTATAGCTGTACCAAATACACTTGTAACAACAAATGAATCTGATATTTGATTAACAGTATTATTAGCACTCGATTTAGTTATAGTTATAGTTGTGTTATTAGTTTTAGCTAAATTATATGAACTATTTGCAGACTGAGCCGGTATAGTCCAACCTGCTAAATCAGCAGTAACCGTTCTAGTCGTTGACCCCCCAGTTTGTGGAACTAATCCAGTTCCTGAAACGCTAATAGCGTCTGTGTTAGCTACAAGTGGATCAGTGCCTACTGCTATTTCGTCAACATCGCTAAACCCATCGTTATCATCATCTGGATCAGTATTGTCGTAAATTCCATCACCATCAGTATCTACAGGTGTGTCATTAGGGTCTAATGGATCTGTCCCTATTGATATTTCAAGTACATCACTAGCACCATCCCCATCATCATCTAAATCAGCATTATCGCCAATTCCGTCACCATCCGTGTCAGTATCCTCGGTTCCATCCAGTGGGAAGGCGTCGTCGCCATCATCGGTGCCATCACCGTCATCGTCTGGGTCGGAGTTATCCCCGATACCATCTCCATCTGTGTCAGTATCCTCGGTTCCATCCAATGGAAACGCATCATCTCCGTCGTCGGTTCCGTCGCCATCATCATCACCGTCTGCATTATCTCCAATTCCGTCACCGTCTGTGTCAGTGTCTTCTGTCCCGTCTAAAGGAAATGCATCATCCCCGTCTAATACATCGTCTCCATCGTCATCCGGGTCTGCGTTGTCGCCAATACCGTCTCCATCAGTATCTTCGTCCTCTGTTTCATCTAATGGGAATGCGTCATCTCCGTCATCGGTTCCATCACCATCATCATCAGAATCAGTTATGTCTGGATCACCATCACCATCAGTATCAATGTATGCACTACCGTTAATGTTAACTAATAAAGAATCATCTGTAGAGCCTACAGTCCCCTGTATAGATCCGTCAATTTGTGTGTACACAGGTCCACTGCCGACTAAGGTTGGCCCGGTTACAGTTGCAGTAGCTCCCGTTATTGTTAAAGTTGTTAAATGTGGATTATCAAATATTAAAGATCCATCTGCAGTAAGTGTATAATTTATACTCCAAGCTCTGCTTTCTACGCTGGTTATTGTGGCTAAGTTGTTTATAGACATCGTAGTCTGCGCTGCATTTGCACCTCTATTATTAGCTCCTGTATTAAATGTTATATTAGATATAGCTCTAGGTCCGCCTGTTGGTGTGAAGTTGTATTCTTCTTCAACTGTTCCGTAAACACCTGTGAGTGTCCAAGATAATGTTAGCTCAGTCACTCCAGTCCCACTAAATGCTAAACTGCCTAGCGATGAGGTGGTTGGAGAGAATGTCATTGAGGCTATATGGGCCTGAGAATGCGCAACAGCTACAAAACTAGCTACAGTTGCAGCAATATCTGTGCTATGCCAAGTATACCCGCTGTTTGCAGTTAGTACCACGCTAAGTTCAGTGCCTGAAACGTTTGCGGCAGCTGCACCTCTGTATACTACACTTGTTTTACTTACTGAGTAATTAGTGCCATTAACAAAGTTTATTTTTACAGCTGGTCTAACAAATTTAGCTACACTAGATATATCTAGCTTAAATAAGACATCTTCTACGGGTATTACACCTTTTGAATATTCTATTAATAAAACTAAATCTCCATTTGAATCTACAGTCGCGCTACCTTTACAAAAATCGATTAAAGGGTCAATAGTGTTGCCTTGTAGAACTAGTTCTTGGCCTTCTTTTATAGTACTCAAGTTAGCAGAAACCTCTGCAGTCGTACCTAGAAGAGTCCAAGTGCCTATTCCTGAAGGTATAGTCAAACTTATAAGCCCACCACTAAATGCTGATCCAGTTGGGCTAGGACCGAGCACAGTATCGTGAGTCCATGTGCTAGATGTTATAACAGCACCACCTTCGTTAGCTTGAGGAATATCCCCATCATCACCATATATTCTTATGGTTATTTTATTATTTGGGTTTTGAATTATAGTATCTATAGGATCTGCAGTGATTTCTGTGTCACCATCACCTACAATAATAAAATCCCAATTAATATCCTCTACATCTTCATTGGTATCTGGTATACATAAAGCATTACTTATTGTAGCATCTGTTTGAACTCTAGGTATTCTTATTGTTTTGACAAATCTACCATTTGGCCCTATCAATACGCTAACAACTATATTGGGATATGTAGCGGAAGATGTACTTGGTAGTATGGTGGGTGTTATTGTTATAGTAGCTGTAGCCCCTGGATCCCCAAGAGCTGTTACTACAATAAATCCACCGTTTAAACCATTTAAATCATCTGTATTTACATCAATAGAATCTATTAATAATGGATCAGGATCAGTTGAGAAGTTTGGATCAGTTGTAATAATTAGATCTCCACCTCCTAAAATTATTATATCATCAGGTATAATAATGTCATCTACCTCTATATCATCGTTGGGTATTACTATTATTATATCATATACTATGTCACCATCTTCGTTCTCAACACCATCTCCTAATTCAAAAGGATCAGGTAGATCGATGTCCAACTCATCTGGTATACCATCTCCATCGCTATCAGGCAATTCATCACCATCTGCAATTTCAATAATTATATCACCTACAATAATTTCATCGCCTTCCTCTCCTATTATGTCAATTTCTAGAACACCATCATCAATAGGGTTACCGTCTCCGTCTCTAACTATAAAATCTATACCATCGTCTCCGTCGTCATCAAAAGTTATATCCCCAATTACGCGTACATCTGCGGTTACAGCGTCGCCTATTACGTCTATAGTACCTTGTACGTCTTCAGAACCATATAGTATACTATTAATTAGATCTAAAGTAATTATTACATTAGCACCTACTTTAGAAACAACTATATTCTCGTATAGGCCTAAGGTATTATCAACAGAAAAATCACTAGCAACTAGCCTATATCCTGTGAGTGGCGTTATAGTTGCAGTAACAGTTTGAGTGCCAGCAGATGTGCCTACGGCACCAGTTATGCTTGTTACTGTATAAGTAAAGTTGCTCATATATTATTGTAAATTGAATGTTATTGTACTATCACCTTGAACTGGCGATGGCGTTGCTCCACTAATTGTTGTTATACTATTAAGCGGTCCTATGCCTAGGTGTTGATTCTCAGAAGAGTTGCTATCAGTTGAAAAATAATAAGTATCTTCACTATTAATATCGCCCACTGCTCTAAGAGAGCTAAGATTGTCTTCTTTATAAAAATCGATTGCTTTTCCACTTCCACCTAAGCTGTCTATTTCATTTGTAATATTTATATTACTGATACCATTTATATTGTTAAACCACTTACCTTCTTTATTTGTAAAGTCAATAACACTACCAGCTTGTTGGTCGGTTAGCATTAAAGGTACAGTCCACCCTGCCGTTCCTTCATAATTTAAAGTTTTAAAACTTTTTATCACAGAAGGCTCTTGGTTGAATATTGTGGTTAAATAAGAATTGTATTGCACTCCATAGAAGTTGTTCCTATTTACATTAATAGAATTATGTTGGTATAAACTACCTTGATTAAATGTGTAAAATATGTTATTAACAGAACAACTTGATTCAGGCACATATGAAATTCTAGAAACCCAACCTTTTTGTTTTTCTGAGAAACCTAAGCTATAATCATCAAGAGATATTATATACTGTCCTGAATTAACGTCATAGCCACCTTTAATTTTATTTACATTAGACGCAAGCTTATCTTTAAAGAAGTCACTCATTCCGGCTTGGGATATTAAAGATATGCCATCGTTAGAAATGCGTACCACTTTACCTCGAACTCTATCCGCAAAATACATTCTATTAGCATTTGAAGTAAAAGAAGATGGATCTAATCCAATACCAAAATCACCTATAAATGGCGTTGTCTGCCCAAGAACTCTATTAGAAGCTATAACTTGAGGCGTACCCGCACCGCTATATAATATATCTTTATCGGCCATTATTGTGAATACTTTATCCTCACATAATGCTACTAAATTTGTGTCTCTAGTATGCAATTTTTGAACGCTGCCATAGTTAGGCTCTAAATCTTTTGTTATACCATCAGAATATACAAACTCGTTAAGTCTATTAATACCCGTTCTGGAGTTGTATATACCAGAAAATATAAGACCAGCTTTACGACGTTCCTTAGAATAGTTTTCTTGAGGCACATTAACACGCACCCCTTTAACCATTTGAACAGAATTAAATTTATCAAAAACTCTTTGTGTTTCTAAAAACACCTTGTCTTTAATTAAAGCAACACAATTGTAAAAGTCAAGAAGTTGAGCTGTGCCATGCTCTGCTATAGGTATCGACTTGCTAGCTTCCCAGTATAAATCTAAATTACTATCAGCTACATCAGGTAACGTTTCAAACCATATGGTTTGTAAACTGTTTACTTCATTTTCGTCATTAAAGGTAGATTGACCTGTTGGCAAAAATGTTAGTGCTCCTGGAGCTGGAACTTGTATTGTTCTATTCAAAACCCCACTACTAAAAGGCATTGTTCTATTTGCACCACTAGTAGGTCTTTTTACTTTAGCGAAAAATGATCCTTGTATGTTTTTTAGAGCGTTATCTGTTAAATTACCTTTAAAAATAGCAAAGTCTTGACCAGTCGGATTTACTCCTACAGGCTCTTCAAGCACAATTTTTAAAATATCTCTAGCTCTAGGTTCGCTACGCCCGGAGGCGGTCATGTAGCTACTGTATCCTAGTGCAACTTCTTTGATTTTAATTTTATTAGTAGTAGATTTGGTTACAGAAGATATACCCGTTGGGCCAATCCCAAACCATAAACCACCTTCTAATTCAGATACGTCTACTTCGTTTACATATTCTGCAGGTTGAAGTACACTAAAATCTTCTGATATTGTTAAGCTGCCTAAATTTTGAGCACCTAACTTCATATTCAAAGCTGATACAAAAGGTATACGCTTCATACCACTTGTATTTTGTCCAACTTCATAGTATAATATTGTTGAATTTTCACTGTAGCCAGCGTTAGTGGTGTTATTATCATGAACTTCTTCAAACCCTCCTGTTAAGGTCATTTTTACAGGAGAATTCTCAGCCCCTGCTTCTATAACTACATTTACAGTATTTCCTAATTTTTGAGTTTCTACCGGTAATTGTGCTTTAACTATGTCTGGAGCTTCATTTTCAATTTCTATTATACGATGCTTCGACAAATCTTGAACTATAAAATTATACTGATCTACTGGAACAGCTGCTGCATTAGGATCAACTGGTGTTGCCAAAGTTTTAAATTTAAAACCTAGATCCATTGAAAAGTTCCCTATCCCTCTCGCGTAATCTTTACCTATAACAGGTCTAACTCTATCTCCTACTTCTAATTCATATTCTATTGCTGTGTAAAAGCTAAAGTCTTTTTCTTCATTACCGTATGGATGGATTGCGTTAATTTCAAATTTAGCAACTTCTTCCCATTGATCTTCGTTAGCGGTTATGCTACTAAAATTAACCCCAGAGTTAGCTTTTTGAAAAGAAGCAATTGCAGCCATAGCTCCACTCCTTCCGTTCCTCTCTCTAAACCGTTTTGTTTTACTTACCCAAGTTAGCTCTCCTTCAAATTCAAATGTGTATTTGCCAGCAACCGCACAAGTAAATATATATTCAGGATTAGTATACATATCGCTTCCGCCTCCCGTATAATGATCAACACCATTATTAGTTCCAGGCGCCCAAATTATTTGGTTTCTTTGTTTGCTATTAGTACTTGTTGAGCCTGAAGATATGTGCATGTGAGGCAAATTAATACTATCATTTTGTACTGTAAAGGCTAAAGAGTTAGTTCCGTCGCTGCTATCCTCTCCATGCGAGTGTCTTCTTGGTATAATAAACGTATCTTCGGATACTTTGTTCCTGTCGTTAGAATCTATTTGCAACCATATAAAGTCACTATTAAGTTTATCATCTTCACCATCATTAAAAGTGTTATATACTGGGAAGTTATGGTGATCACTAGACACATCTTTAACATAATGTTTAAAGTGTGTTGCCCAAGATGGTGCGGCGCTAGTTATCTTAGCTTGCAGCTGCTGAGTTCCAGCTGTGCTAAATTTAGTAGTATAATTAGTACCGTTACCTGTTAGTAAAGCACCTTGTCTACCTGCTTTGTCTTCATAAACAACTCCAACTTCATAATCACGAGCGCCTTTAACGCTTAGTCCGTTTGTTTTGCTTTTTTCTTTTTGAGAAACATTTATGTTTGCGTAAGTATCTTGCTCAAAACCAAAGTCATAATTAGCATATATAAGTCTATTAGCTGTAATCTCTTGAGATTTAGCTAAAGTAGGTATGCTATCAAAATGTCTAGAAAGCTGATTACTAGGCAAGGCTGAATAAAATGATCGCTTAGTGAAGACTTGAGCGTTTAAATAGTTTGGGTCTGTACCGAAGTCTATTTTTTTTATTCTTTTTAAAGTGTAAACTGTTGAGCTTATAGATTCTGTGTATAGCACTTCAACCTCAATTACATCTTCTTCACCTCTAGGTATATTATCAACAGTTATTTCTGTAACAATATTTCTAACAGCCTTGTTGTATCCTTCTGTGTAGTGCTCTTTTGTACTGTATTCATCTACTTCAAACACAGGTTCTGTGAAAAATGAAAATGGGCTATACTCACCATCAGAAAATTTCCATCTATAACCAAACTGTGGAAATATCTCTTCAAATGGTAGTATTTCTTTTTTTGCATCTACTTTAGATGATGTTGTAAGTCTTTCTTTAGGGTGAGGCTTTATAACAGTTAAATCAGAATTTACAAAAGCTCTAGAATATATTTTAGTTGGAATAGCTGTATTGTTAGCTTTTTTCCATTTTGCAATATTAAGTTTTCTAGGCTCACTTCTATCATCAGTCCAGAATAGCATTCCATCAATAATATTGATCCCTGTTATTAAGTTATTAACACTAAAGTTAAGATCACCTCTTATTAAAGGTTCAACCTTATTAGTGGTAGTGTCATATTCGTATATCCCATCATATGTAGGAGTTGTTATAAACCAATATATTCTGCTACCCGATTTATCAGCTATAGAGCCAATAGTTACCGCTTGCGCATCTACAATAGAAGTGACGGTTGTTGTGGTTGCTGGTACAGCTGGAATCGCTGGTACAAAGTCAGTACCGGGAGTTGTTACAGTTCTATTTATAGTCAATCGATCGCCTGCGATAGGCGTGGACACTAAATCATTATTAAGTGAAAGCGTGTAATTGCTGCCGCTTGAAGTAACCGATGTAATATTTGCAGTAGAACCTGATTTGAATATTGCCTCTCCGATTGCTGGAGCTATAGGCATGTCAGTATTCCAAACACCAACTTGTGAAGCCGCCACTACTAAAGAAGGGTCGGTTGTTGGATTTGTTGTTGTACTCGCATTATTACCGTCTGTCCAGCGGAGCCTATATACAGCTGTGTCTAAACCTCCTCCAAGATAATCTCCATTACCTGAGTCGTCGGAATTATACGCAGGCGTACTGGATAGAGTTAATTGATTTCCATTAACTGCTGTAACGTGCGGTATTGCTGTATCTTTTAAATCTTGTATTCTTCTATAACCATAAAAATCTCCTACAGTAAATGTGTCGGAATGCATAGAAAGTTGTACTACATAAGGACTTGTACTAACTACTGAACCAAAACGATTGTTACCGTTTATGCTACCATTCGCATATTCGTATAGCCTTTTATATGTTAACGTTGTTCCGTGCTTCCAGAAAAAAGTGTCTGAAGTGGTAAAATTAAAAGGAGTTCCTTGTGTAATTGCTATTGGTAAACCATTAGCATCATACCCTGTGTTAACTGTTATTGTAACAGTTTGAGAGGTGTTATAATATGGCTTTATTCCTGTAAGCTCTATAGTATCGTTGTGCTTAAATTTTTCTTGATAAGGTATACTAATACCTGCAAATGTACCTGACGTAATGTTATGGCTCAAACCACCGCCACCTTTATAAAGTGTAGCTTGGTAAGCAAGTGGGGTAGTTACACCTGAAAATTCACTACCTATACCTCTATCAAGTGTTATACTGTATAATTGATTGTCCGATCCCCCTAAGCCATGGCCATTATAGCTATTATTTGTAAGGGTTATTGCTGTTATTGTGTATTTTAAACTAGAGGATAAACTAGAAGCTGAATAAAACGTTCCAGCATCACTCGAAAAGCCTACCTCATCTCCAACCTCGGGGTATTCCTGATACAGGATAGTAGCACCTTGGTCGTATGTAAATAGGTTTCCAACTCTAATAACCGAGATAACAGTATCTCCTGTTGAAATGGTACCATCGTTTAGAAGCCCTCCCGCTCTAAGATTTGCTGTTTGGGTTGGGATCATACTAGAAAAAGCCCCATCTAAAGTTACAGTTTGAGTTGGATTTGGAGCTGTTGCTACACCCCCTCCTGAAGCTTGTGTATACCCAACCACGTCAAATAAATCACCTGTTACTGTAGCAGTAGGAGGAGTTGCTGGTACTGCTGGTATTTCATCAGAGCCAGCAGTAGTCGTAATTGTTTCAATAAGTTGATTTGAAAAATCTTGACCAATAAGTTCGTTGCCTTTTAAATTTTCCACAGAACTAGCATCAGAAGATTCTGAGGTGCCTACGTTTACATTTAAAGCATCTCGGTATTCCCCTTGACCAACTAGTCTTTCGTCTAAATCTTTATTTAAACGCCCTGCTGTAAATGTATTTTTAATTTCTGGCATATTCTAGTGTTTTATCCATTTAGATTTACCTCTTAAAACTTGGGTCATCTCTTCGGATTTGTAGTTAGATAATCTTATTTTAGTATTACGCATCTTAGCACTAGCCTCTTTTTTGTAGAACGGGGCAAGTGATGCAGTACTAGGTCTCAGCTTAGACAGGTTGTAAAGCATGTAAGCGTATAGAGCATCCTCAGCAAACTTTGGTATATAAACCTTAGATAGATCACCATTATCCGCTAAACCGTCTGAAATGTACTCTAAAACGATTATAAGCTCTTGATTAGCAAAAGTTCCATCAAAGAAAATAATACCTCGACTTATATCTAAGAAATAGCCACCCTGTAAATTCATATCTGCCGGGTTGCTGCCGTATCTGCTATTATAATAAGAAAAATTATCTTGGTTATAATTATTGTTGTAATATTCTGTAGCGCTTTGGCCTTGGTCAGAGGGTGATTGAAATTTACCTATAGCTTCCGAATTCTCTGCTACAGCAGTTGCTTGATCTGTGTATATAGGATTAAAATTTTCATCTTGTAATATAGGTAAAGCTGCGTTTGATGCAGATTTATTCGGTAGTATAAGTTTTTTACTACCGTTGTTAGTAATTACGTATACGCCTTTATAGCTAACATAATCTTGAGGTAATGCCACTTGTAATGATGGGCCCAACTCTAATTCAATGCTTTTTTCTGAATGCAGTATATCGTAACTAAATTCTTGTAATCCTCTCTGGGCCCAAAAAGCAACTTCAAATTCAGGAACCTTAGTAAGAACTTTGTCCTCCCCTATATAGGCAACTACAAAGTTGTTTACAATATCTTCAATGCTTGCTCTTGAATAGTAACCTAATCCTTTAAAGTCAACAGGTATATTCGCGGTATCGCCATCAAATTTAGCATTATAAACTTGATCGGTATATATTTTCCTTGATTCTGCCATTATTTTTCAGATTGTGTTAATTGTTGGTCTTTTTGCGTAGCAGCTTGAGCCACATCCATTGATTTAGTAGATAGACCTGCGTATTGACATATTTTAAGTACAAGCTCAGTTGATTCAGACCCATGTAACTGAAAATTAGTTGAAGTTACCGCATTGTACAAAGGTTTGCCATTAACAGTAGTATAACCCCAGTTAACTTCAGATGGTGTACGAACATAACTGTAAGTTACGTTACTTATACCTGTCGTTGGGTGAACCACAATACCAGCTTCATGCCTGGTATACACAGGATTTCTAGTAGTTGGTTTTGTAAGAGGTGATTTGTTGACATAAACCAAATCTTTATTTGAAACTTCTGTTATATTGCAGGGAGTTCCATACGCTACGTCCGCTGTTACAGAACCTAATCTGTAAAAATTAGTGGGGTACGGAAAATGGTTAGCTGTTACGTTGCCTGCGGCATTAGTAAAAGTACCACTAGAAACAGTTTCTTCATTGTCAAATAAAGACATTTTTTCCTCTACATTTTTTCTAATATCAGAATAGTCTGAATCATTAGAAACAGCATAGTTCCGTGACGAAAAATAACCTTCAAAAATTTCATTCTGAGCTTGGTTTGCAAATAAATTGAACTCCACAGGGGGTAAATACCCTCTTTGTTCTTTATTAAGTATTTTTTGTACTGTTTGATATACTCTGTCTATACCTACCATTAGTTTCTTTTATTAATTAGTTGGTTATGGTTAAACGAATAACCACAACCTATTGTTTTATGCAAGCTTCTTTTCGATAGCTTTCATAACGTTTATTCCTTCATCTGTTTTTAAGAATCTAGCAAACGCTGTATATGGGTGTTCATCAAATGGTACAGTTAAAATCTTTTTACCTGTTTTAGACCATTTAAATGTCGTGTTGTCATCTGCTAAATTAACTACACCATTCTCAACACTTCTGTTCGCTAAGTTACGAAGTTTTATATCTTCGTCGTTAGCAATTTCTGTGAATAAGCTTGGGTTGTTTTTTGCAAATAAGTAACAATCACGTTTAATTTCTTTTGAAGACATAGTAGTTACTTCAGAACCTAATTCAGTTCTCAGTATAGCTTCTAAGTGTTCGATCTCTAACTCTTGAACCAGTTTTAGTGCTTCTAATTCTAATT
>Ga0209092_10002671_pt1 | contig 16216 bp, 11 predicted proteins | sample FraStrMetagenome_FD_187446 | JGI IMG/M metagenome (GOLD analysis project Ga0209092, IMG submission 187446) | Marine eukaryotic phytoplankton communities from Arctic Ocean - Fram Strait ARC3M Metagenome (SPAdes) (version 2) | ecosystem: Environmental > Aquatic > Marine > Oceanic | place: Fram...
CAAATCTATGTCAGTTAATTCAATATAATCATCTTGCCCATCAAAGTTAATTGAATAGTTGTTCTGCCCAAATCCAATCATTGGGACTAATAGTAAAGTAAGTAGTAGTTTTTTCATAGTGGTTAATTTCCCCTAAAAGTAATATTAATACTCTAAAGACACAATAGTGTGTGAGTAGGGATAGGATATAAAAAAAGCCCTCCGATGTGGAAGGCTTTAGTTGTTATTCTTTAATTATCATTTTCCTCTCCACTGTACCATTATTATAGATGTATAAAAGAGGTGTGTTAGGTTTAAATGGTGTTTCTCTACCAAGTACATCAACTATCTTAATCAGTTGTTTAGGGGTGTTGTTTAGTTCTCCTATTCCTGTGAAGTCTATTGAAAAACACTCTGATGTATCGCTGCAATCATTGAAGCTAATCTCTAATGCATAGTTTCCTGATTGGGTCGCTGTAAAAGTCATTCCTGTTTCTCCAATTATTGGGTCATAATTTGCATCACAGTCAAGCCATTGATAACCACTTGCGAAATTAGTACAGGCAAGTGTCGAGCCATTCTGACTAATTGTAGGTTCTGGAGCTGACCAAATTGTCAAATCAAGTGTAATAACACTATCACATCCTGCAGCATTTGTTGTTGTATAAGTTGCAGTATTGTTTGATGTTGTGTAAATGTTGCCATCCATCCAAGAGTAAGATTCACACGCTGTAATTACATCAGTTGATGAGGTTGGAGTGCAAGCCGAACAGTCATTGCCACAATCTGTGCTAAAAGAAGCCCAAGGGTCTATATTAGTCCAACTAGCTATTGAATAGTTTATATCATCTACTTCAATACAAGTAAGGTTTGGGTTATCAGTTGCATAAAAGTCTCCAAGAGCTGTGTTGTTTCCATTTTGAACATTTAAGCACTCTAGTTGGGTGTTAACAGCAAAAAAGTAAGTTAAAGCAGTATTTTGAGTTACATCTAAAGATATTATTTCGTTATTGGAACAATGCAAATAAGTTAAAGCAGTATTGTTAGATACATCCAAAGATGTTAGTTGGTTATCCTGACACTGCAACCAAGCTAAAGCAGTATTACTAGACACATCCAAAGATGTTAGTTGGTTACTATGACAATACAAAGTAGTTAAAGCAGTGCAGCTAGACACGTCTAATGATGTTAGTTGGTTAAAACCACAAGCCAAATATTCCAAAGCAGTAAAGGCTTCTATACCTGTTAAATCTGAAATAGATAGGCCATAGCAATTAATAGTCCCTGTAAAAGCACTTGCCTCACTAACTTGTATCTCACTATCTCCATTTGTATTAATAGCAGTATTAACAACTAGAACAAATTTAAAATTAGCATCAGGGATATTTACGTCTTGAGCATTTAGATTTACAGTAAATAATAGAATTGTAGATAGTAGTAGTGTTCTCATAGTGGTTAATTTACACTAAAAGTAATATTAATACTCTAAAGACCAATAGTGTGTGAGTAGTGTAATGACTCTCGAATAGTTAGATGTTGAAGCGCCTAGATTATGCTCTTTGTTTTTCTAAGCGCTTCAATTCATCTCTAGAATTAACAATTACAATTTTAATTTCGTCAGGCTCTGAATTTTTAGGCTCAATTATCTCTATTGTTTTCGGTTTAGGAATAATAAATGAACTAAACTTTAAGAGTATTTCAAGGGCTTTTGCAGGGTCATCCTTTCCAACCTCATCAATCCAGCCTTGAATTTTTGATTTGTTGGTGTCTATAACCTCAGAAAACAGACTTCTTAATGCTTTTAATTGAGTGTCTTTCGTTCTTTTACTCTTTTGCCCAGCTATTTTTGCCGTCTCTTTATCGAATGCCATAATGTGTTATAATAATGTTGTTTAACGTGTTACTGAAGATACAAAATTGATTGCAATTATTGAAACAATTACCTGTTTAATTATCAGTATAATTTGATTAATAAACTCCGCTATATTATTACTTAATTCTATCTATTATAGCTAATTAATATTGGTTAACTATTAAGTTTAATTCAGTTAACTGATTGTCTATTTAATTCTGCTATAGACGTTATTATACATTGTTTAATTACGTTGTTTTTAGTATTGTTTATAGGTATTTATTTATAGTGTTTACTATAGAGTTGTTTATGGGTGTTTATTAAGGATATTTATTAAAAGTGTTTATTAAAGGTATTTATTAAGGGTTAACTTTTTATGAAGCTATTTTAAGAGCCATTTTAAATTCTCTTTCAATTTCTTTTGCTTTATTCTTTCGTTTTTGTTTTCGAATAACATTCGCTAATTCAGTTGGCGTAACCTTATCTTGCATACCTATATAGTACCCTCTCGTATCTTGAGTTACTTTTATAACCCTCCACTTATTCATTAGTTTATTAAACAAAGTCTTCATTCTTGATTTACTTATTTCATTCTTTCCCCTGACTAAATACCTACTGTAAAGTTCTTGTAAATGAGGGCTCAAATTCTCAAGACCATAAACATCAAGTTCACTAAAAGAAGAGAACCCCATCATACGTGCAAGAACGTGCTTATTATTCGTTTTAAAGTACTTTCTCTTACCAACTATAGATTGTACTGAAACATAGGCTAAAAACTCGTCTATCTTCTTCTGTGAAGGTTTTTCTAAACTCAATTCTTGGAGTAATTGAACCTTAACATTTGGCATTGGATAAGCCTTTCCTTTAGGTGTTATAAATTCATCTCTATAACCCTCAGTTGTTTCAGCCATTAGCTTCATTTTATCTAAAGTTTCATCACTTAATTTAGGTAGGTTCAGATACTCTAACCCTAAGGTCATAGAGAACGGTTTAGAGCCTGATTCAGACTCTTTAAGAGACTTTTGGTATATTCCATAAGCAAGAATATATTCTACCATTAAATCAAAGTCTTCGTGTGCTTTCCTTAAAATAAATAAAGGGAATTGGATGTAAGTAAATTTCGTATTCATATTAATTATGTATTAATGAAAAATAAAATGTCTTATTCACATCAAAAATGGTCCATTAATGTTCACAAAACAAATCGAGATATTCACATTTATCAACTATTATCAACAATGCATAAGCCAACGCTAGTAAGGGATTGAGCTTCGTGTGTTATCCACAGACAAGAGTTTATTATTCACATTATAAGAAAGTATATACTATTTGATTGATGTTAAATTAACTGCCAATTAACTGCCAAAAACACTCGGATTTTGTACATTTACGTTAAAGCTGTCTATCTAAAGGCTGTAAACAAAAAAACCCTAAACTGTTGATAGTAAAGGGTTTTAGTAGTGGTCCCACAAGGGCTCGAACCTTGGACCCCCTGATTATGAGTCAGGTGCTCTAACCAGCTGAGCTATAGGACCGATGATTTTTTCAAATCAAGTGTGCAAATATACTATTCAAAAATTGATTATCAAACACGCATTCAAAATAAATATTAGCTGAATTGTCAGAAAATACTAGGAAATAAGTCTTCCGCGAAAAATACCCATAATTAATATTCCAAAAATAATTGTTGCAAAAATTAAATGACTCGTCTGAACTAACCCTGGCATGTCGGCATAAGCTAATAAAACACCCGATAATAGCTCTAATACCAAAACAATTGCCGCTGCTCTAATAAAAGAATATTTAGAACGCGATTCGTTCTTCCAGGTTATAAATATTAAGATAAGCATTACAAGCCATGAAAAACTTCGGTGAATATAAAAGGGCATTCCTAATTCATCCGTCCAGCTCTCTCTACCTAATCCCATTTTAGTTAACTCATCGATAGACTCACGTACCTGTGTACCTAAGAACATTTGATAAAAAACGATTATAAAACTCAACCAAATTAGTACAATCATCCATTTAGGATGCTTTTGGGCGGCACTATATGTTGGGCTGATTTTCTTAATGAAATAAATCTGAATGGCAATAATGACTAATGCCAACAACATATGAATTGTAATTGTCCAAGGTACCAAATTGGATGCAACTACGATTGATCCAAACCATGCTTGAAATGCCATTAATACTAAATTAAAGAATGTCAACAGGATTAAATTGCGTTTCCTATATTTTATTAACAGCCAGATAAAGGAAAGTAACATTGCGTTTCCTGCAAGAAATCCAAACAATCGATTTATATATTCTATCCAGGTTTTTCGACCGTTAAAGTCTTGCTCGATACGCAGCATAGGATCGGTCTTTAACTTTTCTGCTGTTTCAGTAAGCCCTAATTTAGATAGCAATTTGGAAAAATTTTCAATTTTTTCTGATCTTTTTTCAGAGTACATGTCCTTATAATATGCCGGTAGGTTAGCATCTGTTGTGGGCGGAATCCATTCACCAAAACACTTAGGCCAATCAGGGCAACCCATCCCGCTACCTGTAATTCGAACAAAGCTTCCTGCGACTACGATTAAATAAATTAAGACTAGGGCTACCCAATTAAATCGAATAAATGCTTTTGAAAACTCCATATACAAAAGTAATCATTCGTACATTTATCTCAACAAAATACACACATTGAATATTTGTATTATTGGCCTTGGGTGGCTCGGAGTTCCTTTAGCGAAAAATCTTCAACAAGAAGGACACCTTGTTGTTGGTTCAACACGAACAATAGCGAAACAAAAAGTACTTCAAAGCAAAGGCATAAAAACCGTGATTTTCGACTTAGAAACATCTGAAAATCTACCAAATGAGCTCAATTCAAATATTGATTTAGTAATCTTCACTGTGCCACCAATCAGAAAAGATTTACAAACTTATTATGGATATAAACTGAGTGGAGTCGCTGCTCAATTCTCTAGTAATACAGCGTTTATATTCACAAGTTCAACAAGTGTTTATTCAAAAAAAACAGGATGCTATGATGAAACGTCTACTGACCTAAAGATCTCTTCCACTATTATACAAGCCGAAAAAGTGCTAACTAAGTTACTTGATTCAAGGTTAACAATTGTGAGGTTAGGTGGCCTCATTGGATTATCCCGTCACCCAATAAAGTCACTTCAGGGAAAACAAAATATTAAAAACCCTAACGGTATAATTAACTTCGTTCATCTAAACGATGTCATAAGTGCTATTGATGCTATTATAAAAAAAGACAGGTTTGGTCACATTTATAATGTTGTTAATCCTGATCATCCTGAACGAAAACCTTATTATAAAGAACTCGTTAAGGCTAATGACCTATTGCCTATTCAATTCGAAAAATCAGGTGAAATTATCAGACGAGAAATTTGTGCGTCTAAAATTTGTAGGGAATTAAGTTTTAGATTCACCTCATCAATACGTAATTTTAATAGCTAAATGTACCTTTTTATTTTTTTTCATGTTTAGAGGTACTTTTTGATATACCTTTACGTCTTTGTAGTACAAATGAGATTCATTCTACTTTTAATACTGTCTTTAAATCTATTCTCTTCAAGTGCTTCGCATATTGTTGGGGGTGATATCTATTACGATTATTTAGGGAACAATAACTATAAGTTTTATATCTCTGTCTTTAGAGATTGTCTTTCTACTGGAGCAGCCTTCGATAGTCCATTGCAACTAGCTGTTTATAATGAAAACAATTTATTGGTTCAAAATATAGCAGTCCCTTACCCTGGAAGTTCAAATGTTCCCATTGTAGTAAATAACCCTTGCGTTACACCTCCTTCAAACATCTGTACAGAGAACGCGATTTATACTACAATTATTAATTTACCCCCTTCTCCAAATGGTTATAACATCACTTATCAACGTTGTTGTAGAGGGCCCAACATATCAAATCTGATTAATCCTGACGATGCAGGTTTTACATTGACCTGTCATGTTCCTGGTGGTGCCAATGCTGTAAATAGCAGTCCGCGTTTTACCAACTACCCACCGCTCGTATTGTGTAACAATGCCGACCTAATTTTTGACCACAGTGCCATTGACCCCGATGGTGACGCGTTAACATATTCATTAATCACGCCTTTTACTGGAGCTTCTAGTGCAAATCCTGCACCAAACCCTGCACCTCCTCCACCCTACTTTAATGTCTCATGGTCAGGAGGTTTTACCGCTTTAAACCCATTGGGACCAGGTGCTACAATTAGTATAGATCCTGTTTCGGGGTTATTAACGGCATCGCCAAGTTTAACCGGTTTATTTGTAGTGGGTATTCAAGTTCAAGAATCTAGAAACGGTGTTGTTATTAATCAAACCGTGCGTGATTTTCTGTTCAGTGTTTCCAACTGTATTGTGGAGTTGGAAAGTATTCTACCCAACCAACAAGATTTACCTAGCTTTATTTCATACTGCCAAGGACTTACTGTAGACTTTGTAAACAATTCCATTGGAGGAACAAGCTATGGGTGGGACTTTGGTGTTCCAGGGACAGGTACAGACGTCAGCTCTTCTTTTGAACCAACATTTACATATCCAGTTTCAGGTAATTATGAAGTTATGCTGGTTGTAAACCCAGGGTCGGCATGTACAGACACTGCATATATGGATATTAATGTAAACAATGAACTACTTGTTTCCTTTACATCCAATGACTCCTTATGTATTTTTGACAATAGCTTTGACTTTGTAGGTGACTTAAACACTTCTGGAGGACCTCCAGCAGGAGCTGTTTTTAATTGGGAGTTTGGACCAAACGCAAGTCAAACTACTGCCTCAAGTCAAAATGTCAATGGCATTACTTTTTCATCAGGCGGTTTTATACCCATTACCTTAAACGTAGAGCTAGGTGTTTGTGATGGGTCATTTACAGATTCCATTTATATTTTCCCAGAGCCAAATGCAGAAATCGTACTTCCTCCAAACATTGAATGTGAGGGGCTTTCAATTGATTTCGGGAACAACTCTCAAGCATCTATTATTTACAACTGGGAATTTGGTGTTGCTGGAACAACTACGGATACAAGCACCCTTGAAACGCCTACATTTACCTTTCCGTTACCAGGCACGTATGATGTTACACTAATTTCTGGATCAACAGCAACCTGTACCGACACCACTGTTGAAACAATTACTCTAAACGAGGCGTTGGTCGTTTCATTTACGTCTGAAGATTCGCTGTGTTTTACCAACAACAGTTTCAATTTTGATGGTACCGTTGGCGGCCCTCCAAACTCTGTCTTTACATGGGACTTTGGACCAAACGCAACAATTCCCACATCCACAGATATCGATGTGCCAAACGTTTCTTTTACAGCAACGGGAACAATACCAATTACGCTAGTGGGAACGCATGGAAACTGTATAGAGAGTGTCACAAACTCCATTTACATTTACCAAGAACCAACCATTAATTTCACGATTGCTCCAGGCATTCAATGTGTTCCTTTTGAAGCTCAATTCATAGATCAAAGTTTTGCAGAAACAGGCATTACGTACGCTTGGGATTTTGGTGACGGCAACGTTTCTTCGCTTCAAAACCCAAGCAATACATACACACAAGTTGGATCTTATACTGTTTCACTTACAATTGAAACACACGCTGGTTGTATTGCAACATTAAATCTAATGCAACAAGATTTAGTAAATGTTAACCCCAATCCACAAGCAGGATTCTCTGTAACTCCAGCTATTACAGATATTTGTCATAGTACGATTTCATTTATAGATGAATCGGATGGTGCCATTGCATATCACTATGTTTTTGATGATTTGGACAACGAATCTATGGAGCAGTCTCTAGATTACATTTACCAAACAAGTGGCACACACTACCCAACACAAGTTGTAATCAATGAATACGGTTGTGTTGATTCCGTGAGGTCACAAGTTATTATTGAACCTTACACCTTATACGCGCCAAATACATTTACGCCAGATGGAGACATGTTTAACAACACATTCTTACCCATTGCGTATTTAGGGGCTGAAAGCTGGCATTTGACTATTTTGAACCGTTGGGGAGAAACGTTATTTGAAAGCTATGACATAAACGAAAGCTGGGATGGTACGGCTTTAAATGGACGAATGGCACAAGATGGAACTTATTCTTGGAAACTTGAGTACCGTTCATGTGAACCATTAAACCCCGACAAAATAATAACGGGTCACATTACATTGTTGAGGTAATGACACCCTCAATGTGTTTCTATTGAAATACACTTTACCTCCGTAATTTTCAAATATCAATTAATTACGAAAAAAATAATGAGCTATTTCATGCGCTTTTCTGCAAATGTTTGAGGCAAAAAAAAGCCATTCGAATCGAATGGCTTCTAATTTTATTTGGTGCTAAATATTCGTTACAAATAGCTACACCCCTGCTATACCTCTTCTTCTTCGTAAATTCTTTTTGGTTGCATTTTCTCAAAAACACCGAGTGTTATCCAGAAAGGAACGATAAATCCTAATAGGAATAATAACATCCAAAATGCCATTCCAGTAATTAAAAGAAAAATAACTATGCCTAATATGCTCATCTCTTATTATTTTTGTGAAATATTACTTCCGTAAAAGTAAATAATTAATTCAAATAACAAACATACCATATGGAATATCGTATAGAGAAAGACACAATTGGTGAAGTTAAAGTTCCTGCTGATAAATATTGGGGACCACAAACTGAACGCTCAAGAAATAATTTTAAGATTGGACCAGCCGCATCGATGCCAATTGAAATTGTTCACGCCTTTGCTTACCTAAAAAAGGCTGCTGCACATGCCAACTGTGAATTAGGTGTTTTACCTGAAGGTAAACGAGATCACATCTCAAAGGCTGCTGAAGAAATAATAGCTGGAAAACTAGACGATCAATTTCCATTGGTTGTTTGGCAAACAGGTTCAGGCACTCAAAGTAACATGAACGTCAATGAGGTTATTGCAAATAGAGCCCACGTATTAGCTGGTAATAAGATTGGAGAAGGTGAAAAAACACTTTTAGCAAACGACGATGTAAACAAGTCGCAATCAAGCAATGACACATTTCCAACAGGAATGCACATTGCTTGTTATAAAATGGTTGTTGAAAAAACAATTCCTGGTATTGAACAATTACGAGATACACTAGAAGCGAAATCAAACGCATTTAGCGATGTCGTTAAAATTGGACGTACCCACTTAATGGACGCTACTCCACTAACACTAGGCCAAGAGTTTTCAGGTTATGTGTCTCAACTAAATCATGGGTTAAAAGCGCTTCGTAATACATTGGCTCACCTTTCTGAATTAGCTCTAGGAGGTACAGCAGTTGGTACAGGGTTAAATACGCCTAAAGGATATGATGTATTGGTTGCTAAGAAAATAGCTGAATTTACAGGTTTACCTTTTATTACTGCAGAGAATAAATTTGAAGCGCTTGCTGCACACGATGCAATTGTTGAAACACATGGAGCGCTCAAGCAACTAGCAGTTTCAATTAATAAAATTGCAAATGACATTCGAATGATGGCTTCTGGGCCACGATCAAGTATTGGAGAAATTACAATTCCCGCAAACGAACCTGGTTCTTCAATTATGCCTGGTAAGGTAAACCCTACACAAGCTGAAGCAATTACAATGGTATGTGCTCAGGTTATGGGGAACGATGTTGCCATTACCATGGGAGGAACACAAGGTCACTATGAGCTGAATGTATTTAAACCAATGATGGCTTACAACTTGTTGCAAAGTGCAGAATTAATTGGTGATGCCTGTGTGTCTTTTGACCTTAATTGCGCTCAAGGAATTGAACCAAATCAAAAACGAATTGATGAGTTGTTGAATAATTCATTGATGTTGGTGACAGCACTAAATACCAAAATTGGATATTACAAAGCTGCAGAAATAGCAAATACCGCACACGAAAATGGAACAACGTTACGTGAAGAAGCCGTGCGTTTAGGCTATGTGCCCGCCGAAGAATACGACAATTGGGTAGACCCTAAAAAAATGATTGGATCTTTGGATTAGTATCCACATTACATTTTAATAAAAATAAAACGGCTAGAATATATCTAGCCGTTTTTTGTGTTTATAGCCCCGTTGACAAAACAAACGAAACACCCTTGAATTGTTAAATATCGATAAGGAAAGGTAGAAGCGAATAATCCTTCAAGTTAAAACACTAAATTTACATTACCTTATGACTAGTTTACATGGCAAAACGTAAAAAACATATTCTTACTCTTGAAGCTGAAGAAGAATTCGAAATGATTGGAATTTGTTCTCACCATAGCGATTACCGACTTGCATGGGGACTTAACACAAAGACAAGCTTACATTTAACAAAGTGTAAATTGCCTTACGAGGTCACGAACAGAAAAGGAGAAGTAACGTCAATACATTCAAAATACGAGTTTATTGATGAGGATAACCGGTTGGAATATTACATGATTAAAAACAAAGTGAAAGGACAGTTTTTAATCCCTGAAAAGCCAACAATCGATTATTTTCTCTTCTTATGTAATAACAACGTTATTGACGTTAAAGAACTCATTAAAGAGCTCAAAATGGTATCAAGTATACTGGGAGCTTATGTATTCTTTCCTGAAGAAATAACTTCTTCAGAAAACTTAGTATTTAATTAACATGAAAAAAACAAAAATAATTGCAACAATGGGCCCAGCGTCCAGTGATAAAGAAATCTTAAGACAACTGTTTTTTGAAGGCGTCAATGTATGCCGATTAAACTTTTCACACGGAAGTCATGAAGACCACGCTAAAACAATTCAGACCATTCGTGAGCTGAATGATGAAACAGGGTTGAATGTTGCTATTTTGGCCGATTTACAAGGTCCAAAAATTAGAACCGGTAAAATTAAAGACAATAGCATGGAGTTGGTCGAAGGGTCAACAGTGAACATCTCTACAACAGAGCTCTTGGGCTCGGGTGACACCTTTTCAATTAACTATTCTCAACTGCCGCAAGATGTAAAAGAAGGTGAGCGTATTTTACTCGATGATGGAAAATTATCTTTAGAAATTAAATCAACGAATGGAAAAGATTTAATTACTGCCACAGTAATTTATGGCGGCTTACTTTCTTCTCATAAAGGCGTTAATCTTCCGAACACAAAAATATCAATGCCCTCTTTGACTGAAAAAGATTTGGTCGATTTAGCGTTTGCATTAGAGAATAATGTAGACTGGATTGGGCTTTCTTTTGTTCGATCAGCAAGAGATATTGTTGAATTAAAAGAACGCATATTTAAACAGTCTGCAAAAGCGAAAGTGATTGCTAAAATTGAAAAACCGGAAGCTATTGAAGACATTGATGCGATAATTTCAGCAAGTGATGCGATAATGGTTGCACGTGGAGACCTTGGGGTTGAGGTGCCGTATCAAAATGTGCCTTTAATTCAGAAGTCATTAATTAATAAGTGTATTCTTAATGCAAAGCCCGTTATTGTTGCAACTCAAATGATGGAGAGTATGATTGTGAACTCATCTCCAACACGAGCAGAGGTGAATGATGTTGCGAATGCGGTTTTAGATGGTGCCGATGCAGTTATGTTGTCTGGAGAGACTTCTGTTGGGAAATACCCTGTTGAAGTAATTCGAACGATGCGCAACATTGTACTCGAAATGGAAACCTTTGATGGAATTTACAACAAAGAAGAGCTGCCTGAAAAAAATCAAGATCGATTCATAACAGACTCAATCTGTTTTAATGCATGTAGGCTTTCTAGAAGGGTTGATGCCGAGGCTATTTTGACCATGTCATTTTCTGGATATACCGCCTATAAAATTGCCTCTCAACGGCCAAATGCAGAAATCTTTGTGTTTACCAGCAATAAAAAAATTCTGACCCAATTAAGTTTAATTTGGGGAGTTCGAGGGTTCTACTACGACAAAACAATAAGTACCGATCATACCATTTCGGATATTAAATCCCTCTTGAAGAATGATGGGCTTTTAAATGCCGGTGACATGGTTATTAATATTGCATCCATGCCAATAGCAGCGCTTGGGAACTCAAACATGTTAAAATTAAGCCATGTTGAATAGCTATTATACTTGCACCGTCAATCAGTACTAATTAAAATCGATTGCAATTATTACATTTCGGAAAACGTCCAAACTGCATCTACACGAAAAATAATAACGCGGGAATTATTAAGTAGGTAATCTTCAGAAAATCAACCGAGGAAACATTCCTTTTTAATGTTGATTAATAAACTGAACAGCGTATATTTGTACACTTATAATTCTAAGGCAAATGAATAATTTTTCTAAAAGACACATTGGGCCAGACAACGCAGAAAAAAATGCAATGTTGACCCAAATTGGAGTAGCTTCAATTGAAGAGCTAATTGATAAAACAATTCCTTCTCACATCAGGCTTAACAAAGAATTGGCAATTACAGATGCCATGTCTGAACAAGAGTACTTGAGCCATATTAATGGTTTAGGACAGAAGAATAAATTGTACAAATCGTTTATCGGTTTAGGCTATAATGAAACCATTGTGCCTTCTGTAATTTTAAGAAACATCCTTGAAAATCCAGGATGGTATACTGCGTACACACCTTATCAAGCAGAAATTTCTCAAGGAAGATTGGAAGCATTGTTGAATTTTCAAACAATGATTTCTGATTTAACAGGACTGGAGCTTTCTAATGCATCTTTACTTGATGAAGGAACTGCTGCTGCTGAAGCAACGCTTATGTTTTTGAACGCACGTTCTAGGGCAGATGTTAAAGCAGGTAAAATGAAGTTTTTTATCTCTGAAAATGCTTTCCCGCAAACCATTGATGTTGTTCAAGGTAAAGCGAACAACCTTGGTATAGAATTAACCATTGGAAACCCTGATACATTTGTTCCAACTGAAGAATATTTTGGGTCAATTATTCAATACCCGAATACGGTTGGTCAAGTTGAAGACATCGAATCCTTTATTTCTAAAATGAATGATGTTGGTGTTCGTGTTGCTGTTGGGGCCGACATTTTATCGTTGGCTATTTTAAAATCGCCAGGTTCACTTGGAGCCGATGTTGTTTTTGGTACGTCTCAGCGTTTTGGTGTCCCTATGGGATACGGTGGCCCGCATGCTGCATACTTTTCAGCTAAAGTTGAATTCAAGCGTAACATGCCAGGAAGAATTATTGGAGTTTCTGTAGATGCCGATGAAAACAGCGCTTTACGAATGGCTCTGCAAACACGTGAGCAACACATTAAACGTGGTAAAGCAACATCAAACATTTGTACTGCCCAAGCATTATTAGCTGTAATGGCAAGTATGTATGCTGTGTATCATGGTCCTGACGGAATAAAAGCAATTGCGAATCATGTTCATTCTTTAGCTACAAAAGCATACAATGGACTGAAAGCCATGGGAATTGAAGTTGGTGGAGACCAGTTCTTTGACACAATTTTAGTGAAAGGAGTACCTTGCTCTGACATTCAATCTGCTGCAGAAAAAGCAGGATTAAATTTCTACTATAGAAACGACCAAGAGCTAATAATTAGCTTTGGAGAGCCACATACAACTGACGATGTAAACCTAATTTTATCAATTTTTGCAGACACTTTAGGTCAAAATACGGCTACTGTATCTACTCAAATTGAAAGCACGCTCGCTACAATTAAATTACGAGAAGATGCAATATTAACACACGTAACTTTCAATAAGTTTCATTCAGAATCTAAAATGATGCGTTACTTAAAACGCCTCGAAAACAAAGATTTATCACTGGTTCACAGTATGATTCCTTTGGGATCTTGTACAATGAAATTAAATGCTGCATCTGAATTGATGGCCATAACAGACCCACAATTTGCAAACATGCATCCATTTGCCCCATTAAATCAAGCAGAAGGTTATCATGAAATGTTTCGAGAATTGGAGCGTGATTTATGCGAGTCAACAGGATTTGCTGCGATGTCACTCCAACCAAATTCTGGAGCTCAAGGAGAGTATGCAGGACTGATGGTAATTAAAGCTTACCATGAATCAAATGGAGATAAAAACCGTAAGGTGATGATTATCCCATCTTCTGCCCACGGAACAAACCCTGCATCTGCGGTTATGGCCGGATTTGATGTTGTTGTAACGGGTTGTGATGAGCACGGAAACATCAACATTGATGAATTAAGAGAAAAAGCAACCCAACTAAAAGACACTTTGGGTGGTTTAATGGTTACTTACCCTTCTACACATGGAGTATATGAAGAAGGTATTCGTGAAGTTACTTCAATCATTCATGAAAATGGGGGCCAAGTTTATATGGACGGTGCAAACATGAATGCTCAGGTAGGGTTAACCAATCCTGGAAACATTGGAGCAGACGTTTGTCACTTGAACTTACACAAGACATTTGCAATTCCTCACGGAGGTGGTGGCCCTGGAATGGGACCTATTGGTGTTGCCGCTCATTTAGCTCCATTTTTACCTGGATCTAAATTAGTTCAATCTGGAGGGGAAAAAGCAATTAACGCAATTTCTTCTGCCCCTTATGGTAGTGCTTTAATTCTATTAATCTCTTATGGCTATATTAAAATGTTGGGAGCTAAAGGATTGAGAGAATCGACAGAGGCCGCTATTTTAAATGCCAATTACATTGCAGCGTCATTAAAAGGTCATTATGACATCTTATATACGGGTGTAAACGGAACAGTTGCCCACGAAATGATTTTAGATTGCCGTGATTTTAAGAAAACCGCAAATGTTGAAGTTGCTGATATCGCAAAACGCTTAATCGATTATGGTTTCCACGCACCTACAGTATCTTTCCCTGTGGCTGGAACATTAATGGTTGAACCAACCGAAAGTGAAGACAAAGAAGAGTTAGACCGATTCATTGAAGCAATGATTTCAATTCGTAGCGAAATTTCTGCAATTGAAAACGGTAAGGCTGATACAGAAAATAACTTATTGAAAAATGCACCGCATACAGCAGATTGTATTATCAATCAAGAATGGAATTATCCGTATAGTGCTAAAGAAGCAGCATACCCTGTTTCTTACTTAAAGGAATGGAAATATTGGGTTCCCGTTCGTAGAGTTGACAATGCTTTTGGAGATAGAAACTTAATATGTACGTGCCCAAGCGTTGAAAGCTATATGGAACCAGCATAGCGTTCAGCACATTGATGAAATTAAAAGCCATTCATTTAATTATGAATGGCTTTTTTCGTTTAGAGAATTTTGTTTTATTTAAACTAAAACATTTGTAAAGTGAAGTAAAAAAATTAGGCTTAAATTGTTTGTAGCTACAAGGATAAGAGAGAAAAACAGATTGATTATGAACAATGTTTAACCTAAAAATTAACACTTTAAATGCTAGGTGTTCAGTTTTTTTCTAGCTTAGAGAGTCATTGGAGTATAAATACCAATGAAATGAGATGTTGAAATGCCTTACACTAATCTCATACTTTTAATATATGAAAAGAATAATAGCATCCATTTTAGTTTTATTAGCCCTAGTATTTAGTACAAACGCCCAAATAACAATTAATTCACAAAAAACAATTGGCGGGTCAGGTTGGGATGATGTAGGTTTAGCAGGAGTAGATTCTTTTGATAATCATTTTATAATTGGAGCATCAGACTCGGATATCTCTTTCGATAAATCAGAAGATTCTCGAGGAGATTTTGATATCTGGGTAGTTAAGACCGATGGAAATAATAATATACTTTGGGATAAAACTATTGGAGGTAGTAACTATGACTCTAGAGTTCATTCTATTATTGTGAATGATACAGTGTTTATTGCTTGTTCTTCATTGTCTGATATTTCTGGTGAAAAAACCATGGATAATTTTGGGTTAGGGGATATTTGGTTACTGGCGTTGAATTTAAATGGGGATATTTTATGGCAAGAGAGTTATGGCGGAAGTGAAAATGAAACGTACCCTAATTTAGTTTCGTTGCCAAATGGAAACTTATTACTGTCATGTAATAGTTATTCGGGAATTTCAGGAAATAAAGATGAAGAAAATATTGGCTCATCTGATTTTTGGCTTGTTGAATTAAATTCAACAAATGGTTCACTCTTGCAGCAAAAGACTATAGGTTCGGTTGAATCAGAAAGTTTAATTGAAACGATAATTTCACCTCAACAAACCATTACAATTATGGGGTCAAGTGTAACTGGAATCAGTGGGGATAAAACAGACATTGGTTATGGATATGATGACATTTGGATTGTTGAATTAGATATGAATTTTAATGTTCTAAAGGATAAATGTTTTGGAGGTAATGGCGAAGAAAATAAAATTTTTGGTGCAATAACTTTCGATAATAATAGTTATTACATTGCTTGTAGTTCATCTTCCAATGCTTCAGGAAATAAGACAGCACCGCTTTTCA
>Ga0209092_10002672_pt1 | contig 16213 bp, 20 predicted proteins | sample FraStrMetagenome_FD_187446 | JGI IMG/M metagenome (GOLD analysis project Ga0209092, IMG submission 187446) | Marine eukaryotic phytoplankton communities from Arctic Ocean - Fram Strait ARC3M Metagenome (SPAdes) (version 2) | ecosystem: Environmental > Aquatic > Marine > Oceanic | place: Fram...
TTTTTGTCCTAAACTAGTCACACTTGAAAAGTATGATCATAGAGGTCCTTTCAAAACTGAATTTACAATGAGACAGGAACTTTCAGATGCAAACAAACGAACCAATTAATACTATACCAATTCAACAGTTTATACAAGTTGTAAAGACTGCTGAAACTACTAACCAAAAAGAAATTAGAATTCCACTAGCACAAGCTAAAGCACTTGTATACGCCTTAGGAACTGTAATGGCAAACCATCAAGGAAGACTAGAAAAACTTATCGTTGATAATAAATCTAGTGCAGATGATGAGACTGTAACAGTTACTATGGACGGCGGTGGAGACTGGAAATGAAGTGGTTTATATTAGTATTATTTTTAAATCAAAACGACCCTTATCTTTTTACAAAACCTACATTTGAATCGGAAGATTTATGTACAGGTAGTATAACAGATCCTCAATTTTATCCAACTCTAGTTGAAAAGTTAGTACAAGAGTATGACGGTAATCCAAACAAGATACAACACGTATTTTGTATTAACGAAGATGATGTTAAGATTCTACTTACAGCAATTAGCAGTCAATCTGTTTAATAAAGTAGTAGTTTTCTACTAAAAAAAGATAAATATATGCGTAGTTAATTAAAGAGGATACGCATATGAGTAGACCAAAACCAACGATAATTTTAGAGAATGTTGACAAAGCATCATATAAGTGTGAACAAGTTTTACAGGCTGAAGCTATTTGGGCTGTCTTTTATAAAGGTGCTCCGTTCAATCTAAAGACATCAAACGCAATCACAAACTATCCTGGACCTAAATACAAAAAAGTATCTTTTTCAAATCCAGGACATGCACATAATCTAGCAAAAAAATTAAACGACCTTTTCAGAACTGAAGACTTTGCAGTATATAAACTTACCTCAGGCGAACTGGTTACAGATGAATGAACTGGAAAGAAACATATACTAAAGTCTTTCTGAAGCAATCAGACACAGCTATTAGTGATGCTAATATTAAACAGTATATGTCAGACTGGTGGCAGAATACTAGAGGCAAATCAACAGGCGGACTAAGACTTACTGAAGCTGGTTTTGATTTTTTAGGTACAAACTTAGATATTCAGATGTACGAAATTCCTTTTCCTAGGGATTTCAAATTTACAACACAAACTTACATATTTTTAGACCAATTTATTACATGTCCTTACTATCTAACATCATATAGTATATGGGTTACAGACGAAAAAAAGAGCATGGAATTACACCTTTTTAGTGGGGACTTACGCAAGTACGGACTTACAAAGGCTATGAAACGACACGAATAAAACGTCATTAAATGCTCTTATAACTGTCTTATAGTCTAATACATACAAACACCCCAGAAAAACGTTAAACGCAGTTTAAGAGCCATTTAGACGTGAAAATCGTACATTTTAGGCGTCTGTCGCATAGGTTCTATTAAATGGTACGAAAAAATAATTTATAAAAAATGTCCAAAAGTGGTTGACTTTCAGAGTTAATGATCGTATAATATATACATACTTAGAAATAAAGTATGGCACTGATAAACTTAGAAGAGGAATACAAAATGGAAACTACTACACTACGTACGGTCTCGCCCAATGGCGCAAAAAAGAGTATTATGCGAGCGTTTAAAAAGAAACGTCCTGTCTTTATGTGGGGACCTCCAGGTATTGGCAAGTCCGATATTATTGGACAGATTACTAACTCACTAAAAAATTCACACTTAATTGACATTCGTTTGTCATTATGGGAACCTACAGATATTAAAGGCATTCCATACTATTCGGCAAATGATAATGTAATGGCTTGGGCACCACCGCAAGAACTTCCTACGGAAGAGTTTGCTAAACAATTCGATTATATCGTTTTGTTCTTAGACGAAATGAATTCTGCGGCTCCGGCTGTACAGGCGGCGGCTTACCAACTTATTCTTAACAGACGTATTGGACAATACAAATTACCAGACAATGTTTTAATTGTTGCGGCTGGTAATAGAGATGCTGACAAAGGTGTTACTTATAGAATGCCTGCTCCGTTAGCAAACAGATTTGTTCACTTAGAACTAGCAGTCGATTTTGATGACTGGTTCCAGTGGGCTATAGACAACGACATACACCAAGATGTTGTTGGTTACTTGACATTTAGCAAGAAGGACTTGTATGACTTTGATCCAAGAAGCCCAAGTCGTTCATTTGCTACACCTCGTTCTTGGTCATTTGTTTCCGAGCTTATCGAAGACGATGACGATGAGAACACCACTACCGATTTGGTAAGTGGTTCTGTCGGCGAAGGACTTGCCGTTAAGTTCATGGCGCATCGTAAGGTTGCTTCAAAACTTCCTAACCCTACTGACATACTTGAAGGTAAGGTTAAGGATTGTGAAACTAAAGAAATCAGTGCCATGTATTCCTTGACTGTTTCACTTTGCTATGAACTTAAAGACGCATGCGATAAAAACGATAAGAAGTTTGACAACAAAGTAAATAACTTCTTAAGGTTTGCAATGGATAACTTTGATACCGAATTAGTTGTTATGGGTATCAAACTAGCTCTAACACAATACTCACTTCCAATCGATCCAGATGAAGTAGAGTGTTTTGATGAGTTCCATGAGCGTTTTGGTAAGTATATTACTGCCGCACAGAGTGCCTAATAGGCACGGTGATATTGGGCAAGGCAACGGCTTATGCTGGTAAGACCTTGCCCAATATTTTACCAAAACTGTTGACAAATGGTATTAAATACTGTATACTGTAAGTATAAAATGGCACACAAGGAGTACACAATATGGGCATAGATACAAAAGGTTTTCAACCTAATCCAGACATTACTGAGCAAGAACTTGCAGAAATGCGAATAGACGTAGCTGATAGAATTATTGTTGCTCGTGTTGGTTTACTACTTAGACACCCATTCTTTGGCAATATGGCTACTAGGCTTATTGTTAAAAACTGTGATGATTGGTGTCCTACTGCCGCTACAGACGGCAAACATTTATATTATAACACACAATTCTTTAATGCTATGAGCAATAAGGAAATAGAATTTGTAATCGCACACGAGATTTTACATTGTGTTTTCGATCATATTACACGTAGAGAAGATCGTATTCCAGTACTACACAATATCGCATGTGATTACATCGTAAACAATACACTAGTACGTGATCGTATTGGTGAAATGGTTAAGATTGTACAATGCTACCAGGACTTTAAATACGACGGTTGGATGAGCGAAGCAGTATATGATGACTTGTTTCAAAAGGCAGAAGAAAAAGGACAAGAGTATTTAGAAGCACTTGGTGATTTACTTGATGAACACATTGACTGGGAAAAAGAATCAGAAGGTAGTAACGAAAGTAAAGGTGCTGGCAAAGAAGGAAAAGGCGAAGGTCGTCCTACATACACTAAAGAAGAACTTAAAAAGATACGTGACGAAGTAAAAGAAAACATGTTAAGTTCTGCACAAGCCGCAGGTGCTGGTAACACTCCTGCAGAAGTACAACGTATTATTAAAGAACTTACAGAACCTAAAATGAACTGGCGTGAACTACTACGTCAGCAAATACAATCTACAATTAGAAACGATTATACATTTAGTCGTCCTTCACGTAAAGGCTGGCATACTGGTGCAATACTTCCAGGCATGAACTTTATGGATACAATTGATGTTGCTATTGGACTTGACATGAGTGGTTCAATAGGTGATCATCAGGCTAAAGATTTCTTAGGTGAGATTAAAGGCATTATGGAAGAATATAAAGATTATAATATTAAGTTATGGACATTTGATACAGACGTATATAATGAACAAGACTTTAGTGCAGATGGCGGTGAGGACTTGCTTAGTTACGATATACAAGGCGGTGGCGGTACTGACTTTATGACTAATTGGGAATATATGAAAGAACATAATATAACACCTAAGAAGTTTATTATGTTTACAGATGGTTATCCATTTGGTAGTTGGGGAGATGAAGACTATTGTGAAACAGTGTTTATTATACATGGCCATCATGATAAGAATACTAAAGCACCGTTTGGTGTAACTGCTCATTACGAGGAGACGGCTTGAAGCTAAAAAATAAAATATCACCACAAGACTTTTTTGAGATAAGAAGATTATCTTACGAAACGTCACATCTTACTACAATTGACTTGCCACATACTTATAACATGGAGTCTGCTATTAGCAAATGGATAGATATTAACTTAAAGAAAAGATACTATCTTAAAAAATCAGTTGGATTAACTAGAGAAAATAAAATTGATACTGTACTTAGAGCAGGATTTGAGGATCCAAAAGAACTATCCTATTTCGTTCTTGCTTGTCCACATTTAAAGTACAAATAAATATAAAGTACATATATAATACATAAGGAGTGAATAATATGTCAGAAGAAACTAAAACAACAGAAGCTCAAGCGGCACCAGCAGGTGAAGCACCACAAGCAGGTGTATCAACAGCACCGGTTGAACTTACTGTACAAGATCTTGGAGTACTAAGATCTATTATCGATGTTGCATCACAAAGAGGTGCATTCAAAGCAAACGAGATGGAAGCAGTCGGAAAAACATTTAATAAATTAGATGCATTTCTACAAACAGTTCAAAAAGCTGAAGACGAAGCGAAAGCAAGTAAAGAAAAAACTGCTCCAGCGGAAGCACCTAAAGGAGATGCATAATGTCCGAAATTAAACACGTAGGCAGACTTAAGAAAAATAATCGTAAAGTTGTAGTAGCATACAGAGTTATTCCAGGAGAAAATCCACCTGTGAATTCTTTAGTAATTGATACTGCTACACTTAGAGATGAAGATCACGATGTCTTAATTAAAACAGTTGAAAGTAACTCATCTCAAACAGCATTTGAGTTTGCAGAAGTAATGGCACGAACACAACTAATGGATGGTGCTAACATGTTAGCAAGATTTCACAGCACAGGTAAATTACAAACGTTACCTATGAGTGAAATTGAAATGACACCAAACACTGCAACTTCAATTGGTCTTGATGAATTAAATAAAATCATCGCTGATCAAAGAGGTGTAACTATTAGTGACTTGGCTCTTAAAGATCCTAATGAACTAAAACCAGGTGAAAGTATTACTGAAGCTGGTAGTATTAGTGAAATGCCAAAGACAGCAAACCCGGCAGTGGTAGCTGAAGCAAAGGCCGCTAATTTACAAGCACCTAATAACGGTGTATTAACTGACGCTGACTTAGCCGCAAAATATCGTAGCGATGCAGACAGACTATACAAAGAAGCAAAGGTACTAAGAGCACAAGCGGAAGAGCTTGTTCCTACTACAAAGAAGAAGTCTAGTGCCAAAGCCACTACCTGATGATGTAATTAGGCATTGGCCTGAGGTTTTTAGAGACATAGATATTCAAACTATTCCCATAAACTATCTTCAATCAATTAGAGTTGAATTTAAAGAAGGTAAGATATGGGAAATAGATTGCAATGCAAAACGTAGCACAGGTGCTAATTTAGATGATACTGTAGCTGAACTATTTAATGAATACGGTTCTTCAATAAAACATGTTGATTTTAGGTTAAATACAGCCAAAGTAAAACGTGATGTACAGAAAAAAACTAGGGCTTTTTTAAAAAATCCTACAAAAAAGAAAAAGTAAGTTATCATTGTTTTGATATAAATACATGTAACAATGAATTAGGAGCATTAGATGGGTACTTTACGAATCAAACGAGGCACCAAAACAGCACTACAAACCAGTCCAGGTTATGTACCAGCTGAAGGTGAACTTGTTTACACAACAGACAGCAAAGAAGTATTTGTTGGAGATGGGGCTACAACAGGCGGAACTCCAGTATCTGTATCAACACAAAATTTAGAAGACTTAGGTAACGTACAAGCGTTGGCCGCACAGAACGATCAGATACTTGTATACAACGGTACACAATGGTCTGCAACAGATAACCCAGCAATTGACATACGTGGTAACATTTATGGTGATGATTCAACGCTCCTAGTTGATGCTATAAACGGAAGAATTGTAGGGCCAGTAGTAACAAGCTCAGTAACAGCAACTAACGTAGTTGGTAACTTAACTGGCGATGTAGTTGGTTCAGTTACAGGTTCTGTAGTTGGTAATACGACAGGTACACACTTTGGTGCAGTACAAGGTAATGTAACAGGTGATATAGTTGGTTCAGTATTTGCTGATGATAGTTCATCAGTTATTGATTCAATGGCAAAAGTTTTAACAATAGCAAAAATTACCAGTACAGGTAACCTACAAATTAATGCAACTGGCGGAATCAGTGTTGCAAGTGAATCTAATCTTACAATTGGTTCTGTAGGTTATGACAACGCATTTAAAAATGGACAATTAATAATTAAGCGTTCAAGTACATCAGGTGTTGCTATGTCAGTCAACACATATCACGATAGCGACAATGTTGCTGACATGAAAAGTGTTAAACATAGAGGCACAGTAGATGCGCCAGCATCATATCAATCTGGTGATAGAACTATGGAACTTGTTGGTCAAGCATATGATGGAGCAACTAACAGAGAAAATGTTACCCTTGTTTTTGAAACTACAGGCGCAGTATCTAATAATGTTGCACCAGGTAAAGCTACTTTTAAAGTACATAATACTGCAGGGAATACAACAGACTTTGCTTTCCAGAACGACGGTGGTCTTGTTATGCCTGCCTCTGGTTATGTGCAGTTTGGATCAGTTACAACTACACAACGTGACGCCTTTACAGCGGTTAACGGAATGGTTATTTACAATTCATCAGACAATAAATTCCAAGGCTACGAAAACGGTTCTTGGGTCAATTTAGTCTAAATCAAATAAAATAACAGATATATACTGTATGTTAGAAGTACCTAAACATATCTACTGGTCAGTGAACGATTCTCCGTATGCAGATTTTAAATCTTATCTAGACAACAACATTCCTTTAAAAAAATTTAATTACAAAATTGCTCCTTTAGATGTAGATTGTGATAGCTTCAGACAAGAATGTTTGAAAGCCGCAAAATTACTTCCTAATAATTTAGCTATTCCAGTAAGTGGTAGCGACAGTGAAATTATTGCCCGTTGTGCTAAGATACTAGGAAAAAATGCTACAATATATTACGAACATTATCCGTGGGCAAACGACACACATCGTACTAAAAGTAAACAGATAGCAAACGAACTGGAATACGACTGGGTAGAATATACTGCCGATCGTTCTGAATGTATCGAACGAATGAAAAAGTATAGTGTGATGTTAGGAAATATGAGTCGAGGATTTTTAATTACATTAGGACTTTTTGATAAAATACCCAAAGATCAATTTATAGTAGGGGGACTAGGTGAACTTGAAAAAGACGGATATATCTATCGTGTTACTATGGAAAATTGTATAGGCGAAAATTGGGATAAAGAGATTACTATTCCTTGTCCGCCTACAGAAATAATTTGGTGGTTATGGGCAAAACAAGTTCAAAGAGCAGGACAATATACATTCTTTAATAGCACACTTCCTTTGATAAAAAGTCAAGTTACACACCCTTTACTAAGTTATGGAAAACATAATAAAGGTGTTTGCAATACTATGGCAATGAAAAATGCTGAATGGCCAGAACTTATCTATAAAGAAAAAACAGATCATTTTCATCCTAGTGATAGTTTTTATCAAGAAATTTACAATGAAATGGAAGAAAATATGTATAAACATTACGACAGAAAATTATTTACACTAGTAAAAAAAGGCTTTTGTGGCTTTGTAAATTATACAAAACTACTTGACTTTTAGTAATTTTTGTTGTATAATAAGATATGTTTGAAATTTTTATATTTGTATCATTAGGAGTAGCATGGGGACTTGCATTTGGCATTATTCCTACTGCTGGACCAACTACTGCATTACTTACTAGTTACATATTTTTTCCTTATTTTTATAGTGATCCGTATTTAGGTGTAGCATTTTACACAGCAATGGTTGCGGCTTGTGCTACCGGTGATACATGGAGTAGTATACTATTAGGTATTCCAGGAAGTAGTTCTAGTGCGGCGACTGTTCTTGATGGATATCCTTTAGCTAAAAAAGGCAAAGCAACATATGCTTTAAGTGCGGCATTTACAAGTAGTACGATAAACGGCTTACTATTTGGATCTCTTGTATTTTTATTAATGCCAATTTATAGTAAGTTATTATTAGTGTTTGGGATTCCCGAACTATTAATGCTTAACATATTAGCATTATGTTGCGTAGTATTCTTAGTCAAAGGCCAAATTAAACTAGGAATAATTAGTATCCTATTAGGATTTTTATTAGGTTATGTAGGTATCGATGAAAACAATGCTCCTAGACTTACATTTGGATATTCGTACCTAGAAGATGGTATAAATGTCCTTATTCTTGTAAGTGGACTGTTTGCTATTCCGGAACTAGTTGATATGTTCCTTAAAAACAATCAATTACAAAAATTGAACTCAAGTTGGAAACAGGTTAAGCTAGGAATATTTGCTTGGAAAAAATACTGGTTAGTAAGTTTACGTGGCGGTATGATAGGAGCACTAGTTGGTGCTCTTCCGGGTGTGCATGGTATTGTTGCTGACTGGCTTAGTTATGCCCAAACTAAATTTAGTTTTCCTAATAGAAAATTTGGAAATGGAAACATAGCAGGAGTAGTAGGACCAGAAGGTGCAAATAATGCCGTTACGGCCGCTAGTTTTGTTCCAACAGTAGTATTTGGTATACCAGGTACACCGTTTACTGCTGTTATATTGAGTATATTTTACTTGCTACATTTTGACTTGGGCTCAGTTTCAATTCAACAAGATAAAGAGTTCTATAAATATCTTACAATTGGATTTTTAGGAGGAACTGTGTTAGTAGGTATTAGTTGTTTATTGTTAAGCAAACCCATTACATTACTTTTAAAGATTCCTGCAAAAGTGTATGCACCGTTGATATTATTGTTGATTAGTTGGTCATGTTACCAAATATCACATACATACTTTGATATTGCTACTTTAGCAGTATGTGCGGCGATTGGTTTAGCGTCTAAACGCTTTGAATTAAATAGACCGGCGATATTGTTGGCTTTTATCTTATTTGCAAAGATTGAAGCATTAAGCTACCAAACAATTTCGTTATATAATTTTAATATGTTATTAGAACGTCCAATTACTATTGTGCTGTTTCTAATAACTTTAACAACTGTTATTGCCGGATTAAAATATGTTAGAAATTAAGGAGATAATAATGAAACATATATTTGTGTTGCTTGTAGGATTAATGATTACAGCAAACTCAGCCATGGCTGAGTATAGATTAGTAGTACCAAGTCCTAAAGGAACAGGAACAGCTATATGGGCTGATGTAGTAGCTTTAGAGCTAGAGAAATATTTAGGTGAAAAAGTAATTGTAGAAAACATTAAGGGAGGTAAAGGTAACGTTGGATTAGAAACTTTCAATTCAAAATATAAAGACAACCCTAAAGTTATTTTACTTGCACACGGCGGCAATGCTAATGCATGGCTAATTGAAAATGTAAAATGGAGTTTTAAGGATTGGGAGCCAATATTAATTCAACCATATAACATTACAACAACTATTGCTTCTGATTATGATTGGCAAAACGATGTGTTAAATTTAGCAGACTGTTCAGGATGTGTTCCTGAAACATTAGGTTGGACTTTGCTTAAAGGTTGGAATAATATTAACTTTGTAAGAAAGATGAGTGCAGGTGATGCAAAACAGGCTTGGCTAAGAGGAGACTTTACATATATTAGAGAACCAGCATCAAGACATATTAAGAATACTGCTCCTATGGTAGAAGATGGTGAGGCAATAAGATTATTTAATCATGGTATGTTTACTCCCGAAAACGGCTTTATACAAGATTACAATTGGCCGGATACTCCAACTGTAGTAGACTTATACAAAAAAACATTTAATAAAGAACCATCAGGTGATATTTACGAAGCATACATATTATCAGCAGTATGGCGTGATGGATTACAAAAAGGATTGTTTATGCATCCGGGTGCTAATACAAACGAAGTAGTCCAAGCATTTGAAAATATGATGGCTAATAAAGAAAGCAGAGAATATTTAATTTCCAAACTTGGTGATTATCCTATGTACTTTGGTAAAGAGTCAAATATAATTATGGAATCTTTGTATAGCTACGTAACAAAAGAAAGACTGAAGTTGCTTGTTAATTTTGCTAAAGACAAAATGGAATGGTCAACTGCTGAGTACGTAGATGAAAAAACAATCGATTGATTCGGATTTAATATTACACCTTTCAAGTCTAGGGGACATTGTTCCTTTAGACTTTACTATTGATATAAAGAAACTTAAAGACGAGCTATCTTTATTTGATAATGATTGGAAACAATATAATCCACGTAAACCAAACAATAGACAGGGTTTAAGTATCACTAGTTTAGACGGAGGTCTTAGTGGCGTTCCAGATCTTGATAGCTTGTTTGAGTACAACAAGCAGAATAATACATTAATATCTGAAGTTAATATCAACGTAAAAACACCTGTAGCAAGCAATATAAGCGTCATACAGCCGCTTTTAAATACATTTGATACATTAGGACGTTCTCATTTTATACGCCTAAATAAAGGCGGATTTTTTCCACCACACAGAGATGGAAAGATATTAGATGTCACATGTTTTAGAATTATTACACTTTGTCATAATTGTAATAAAGGCCAATTTGCTTTTATATACGAAGATAAAGTCGTCGTACTAGAACCAGGAAGACCATATTTTGTTAACACTAGAAAGCAACATAGTGTCTTTTCATATGTAGACGATAGTGTTCAGTGTGTTTTAAATATTCCTTTAACTATAGAAAACTATGAATCAGTTATAAAGAGTTTAGAAGCAAAATGAAATACAAATCAGAGTTAGTATCTTTTGAAGACATATTGCCAATATGGCAGGAAAAACTTTGGCGAGGAAGAAATAGTCCAATAAAGCCTATGAGCAGTATGATGTACGAAGGTGGATTTAATATGGATATCTATAACTTATATAATCCAACATTCTTTGCTGTTTATAATAATGCAGATAAAATTATAGGCGTTAATAGCGGACATAGAACTGATGAAAAAATTTATAGATCTAGAGGTATTTGGGTTGATCCTTTATATAGAAAAAAAGGAATAGCAGGAATATTATTTTGTGAATTAGAAGGACAAGCAATGAAAGAGCAGTGTATTTCTATGTGGAGTATTCCAAGGAAAGAAGCATTGCCTGTATATACAAAATACGGATTTGTTAAATCAAGTGACTTCTTTAATGAAGGCATGGAATTTGGTCCTAATTGTTATGTGAAGAAGGAATTAGATTATGAACTTAAACAACATTGATTATTTTTCTTGTAAGTTTGATTTAGGCGAAGGCAATAGTAACCAAGACTTCTTCAACGAAAGAGATATTTTAGGAGGTTGGACTGTTAGTACTCGGCATCCTGTAGCTGGTTTAGAGCGTCATACAGCGCCACTAGTACTGCCTAAGAAGCAAGTTAATACTGCTACACCTAAAGACCTAAGAAGAATATTAGAAGCAACTATAAGGCGGCATGCTACTAATAATAATGTTATATTTTTATCTGGGGGTAAAGATAGTACAGCATTGGCACATGTATTCAAAGTGCTTGATATTCCTTTTACTGCTGTAAGTTTATATTCAAACATTGCAAATACAACTGAAAAAAATGTTGTGAAACAAATAGAAAAAGAACTAGATATAAAAGTTCAATACTATCAATTAGATACTATACCAACAACTAATTTTCCTTTTTGGATAGAAAATCCTTATACTGCCAAACGTATAGCATTAGAAAATTTGGGCCTTACTGAATATACAATTTTTACTGGTGAAATAGGAACTGGCGAAATGCAAATAAACCAAAGTTTGCAATACACTGCTATGAAAGGTTATAGACCTAAAGAATTAGCACATTGGCATGTGAACGTGTGTGGTAGTTATAGACGAAATAATAGTGTCTTATCTCTTAGTGATAATCCTATATATAGAGAATGTGTAAATCATTTTGAAATGAGATTTGAACAATGGGATAATCATCCTGATATATTAAATAGAGTTATGTTTAGCAGACTACAAGATGAAGGTGCATATAGATTATTTAATTATGGTTTAGATAGATATAAATGGATTCATCCATTTGCTGAAAACGAATTTATTGATATATGTACAAACATGCCTAGTAAGTATAAAGGCAAAAAAAACTTGTATAGAGAAATGTATAACGATCTTACAAACATTCCATGGAGGTACCCAAAAAGTGGACTCGGCATTCCAACTGTGTAACATTAAAAATATTGTAGTAGTACCTAATAAAGAAGCAAAAGAAAATTTCTTAGCTACGGTATATCCACATTATATTGATTGTATTGTTTTAACAGCTTCTGAAGCACTTTCTTATGAGGGGAAGTTTATTTTCTTTGGGTGCTATATAGAAGAATTATCTGCATTTGAAAATATTGTAATGGACGATATAATCTATTCTAATTGGGAACCTAAACCTTATAAAACAAAATGGACACCTCAATCATTAGCTTCATTTATGTCTCATTGGTTTGCACAAGACAAATTAAGAAAAATGAATAATAATCTTAATTGGAGATTTGAAAACGGTAAACCAACAGATGGCAGAGATGGATGGTTAAGTAAAATTATGTACTAATGTACTTGTGACAATTTTCTTCTAGTTTACCTATTTCATATTGCAAGGGATCATCAAAATATTTAAATCCTAGGTCTATACATTTTTTTGCTAAACGCTGATGCCTATCTATACGTGTAGGTAAATCATTAAAGACTTTACCATCATCATATATCCAATACATTCTATACGGAAAATTATTTGGAAAACGTTTATCTTTTTTTAGATATCCCGCCTGTGTATAATCTGCCTTTGCTCGAGTATTAGGTTTAACACGCATAAGTACGCCAATATACAATGGCTTTAAAATTTCATCATATGGTTTAAGTTTTTCTATAGTATCTAAAGTATCTAAAAATTCTTCTTCACTTTCTGTAGGATATCCTACAAAATACATACTCCTTGTAGTAATATTTAAACGGTGGCATTGCTCCATAGTATATAACAAATCTTCTTTAGTATACTTTTTATCCATTTCTTTTAACGTTTCAGTGCTTCCGCTTTCAATACCTAACTTGATGTGATGCAATCCGCTCTGTCTTAATCTATCCCACACCTCAGGTGGCATTTGTTTTTTTGCTCTAACAGCAAAGTATGCACTCCAAGCAAACTTAATATTATGCTTGTCTTGATAATCTATAAGTGTATCAACCATTTGATTCATTTGTTTTAAGACACCATTTACAATATTATCTACAAAAACAAAATCAGCAACACCATATGTTTCGTAATAATAAATTATTTCTTTAGCAACATCTTCTCCAGGCCTTGCTCTATAAACGCCAAATTCTCCTCTTACATTACAGAACTTACAATCAAATATACAACTACGTGTTCCTTCAATAAACAAACTAGCAACACCTAGTGTATTTTCTGCTATTTCGTATGCATCTTTAGGATATTGGTTAAACTGAAAATCAGTATAGTCTGGATAATTAATTTTGGTCAAATCTACTTTTGGCGTTCTAGGTGCTTCTAATTTCCAATTAGGATCATATGTATCTTTATTATAAACTCCACTTGCACTGCCAATAATTTGTGTCTGAACTGCTCCGCTTAATAAATTTTCAACACCATGTTCTCCTTCTCCAACTACAATCCAGTCCAGTATATCCCACCCTAATTCTAAACCAAAATGCTCAGCGGCGCTTCCGCCTAACACTGTAGGTATATGAGGTGCTACTTTTTTAAGTTTAGTTAATAATTTCTCAGCAGTAAGTTGACTACGTAAAAAATGCACACTTATACCAAAGAATCTTGGATTAGCTTCGGCAATTAATGCTACCCATTCATCTACAATAGCTTCCAAAGTAACGTCATAGAAGTCTTCAAACATTATAGGATCTTGCCATAGTTGCCACTTATCTGATCCTTCCCAAAATCTATCTTCATCACTTTGAAAATATTCTTTATCTTTTTTTAACCTATGCCATAAGTCTAAATTAAGATCTATACAATAGCAAGACATTCCTTTACTCTGAATAAAAGATTTAATTCGTGCAGGTCCAATAGGAGGTCTAAGTTCGATACTTGGTATATTTGCAATTACAATATCTTGCCCTTTAGGTATATTTAAACTCTTATAATGCATACAATTTTTCCAAATACTGTTTTTTCTTACTTAACACACTATCGCTATTAGGTTTAATAGATTCAAATTTATTTCTAAATACTTCGGCAGGAGTACTTGTAACTGTGCTAACATCATAGCCCATGTTATATACTCTACTTATCTGATGAGCATTGAAGTGATTATGGTTACGAAATCTTTCTAAACACTCGTTTGCTAATTCTTTTGCTTGATTCCAGTTTATATGTCCGTTATCCCAAATCATTCTATCTTTATTTGCTGGATCTAAATCTTTATATCCCCATCGATAAGGATCAATCATTAGCTTACTATGTTCAAAATGACTATTCAAACTAGGAATACTTAATGCATATACTTCTTTATTATCTAAAGGACAAGACTTTGAGTCTAACCATTCTATGGTACTTCTTATACTTTCTAAAGGCTCGTATGGTAGTCCAAAAATAAATCCACTTCCTAAACTTATATTACTATTTTCTTTAATGTAGTGTAAACCTTCTATAGTTTTTTCTTTAGCCATTCCTTTTCCAATAGCACTTCCTGATTTTTTAAATAATGTTTCTATACCAAACTGTAGTCCAATTGCTCCACTTTCTTCTAACATAGGTAATGTATGAATATTGCTTATTAGTAAATCACTTCTTGCATATGACCCAAAGTAAACCTTAAAAGGTAAGTTTGAAAATACGTCATATATGTATTCACATTTCTCAGGACTATCATTAAGTAAATCGTCCATAATATCGTACACTTGTGTTCCAAATTTTTCATAATTGTATATTAGTTCTTCCCTAAGCACACTTTTATTTTTTAGATGTTTGTAAGTATCTCCTTTTCCATTTCCTGGATAAAAGCAATAACTACATCTAAATTTACAACCTCTAGCGATTTCAATAGGTAATGCTTCTCCTGGAAATATACAATCTTGGTCTGTAAATATAGTTTTACTAGTATGAAAATCAGTGTACTCATAATCTAAATTACTATCAATTATAAGTTGGTTATTAATTAATTTTCCTTTGGCATTTCCTTCGGCGATTGCTATAATTGCCTTATCAGCAAAACCACTTACTAATATATCAAATACCTCTCTAGCTAACTTTGTATATGTTGCAGGACCTCCTCTATTTCCACCAATGGCAACTTTAAAATTAAAACGTTGTTTGTATTCGTTAATTGTATCGAGCATCCAGTCTTGTTCAAATATCTTATTTCCATTGTTACTCATAAAGGTATTGCTAACTCCTAACAATTTTGTTTCTTGCGTTAAGAATTTGTTAAATATTTTATTTACTTCTTGTTCTGTCAATCTACTTGCAAAGTCAATAACCTGTACAGAATAGCCGGCAGACCGTAGTTCTGTCGCTAGTTTGTATGCTCCTGCTCCACGTATATAGCCTTCTGCATAAACATCAGATAATAATACTATATCCATTCGCCGTTTTTATCAAGAGATGGAAAATGATCTCTTGTAAAACCTAACTCCTCTGTAAAGTCATTCAAAAGTATATCTTTGTCGATCGTGCTACTTAACACAATATGATATCTGTCCTTAGTTCCACCATTCAAAAATGTATGTGGCTCTGAAGTATCGGTGTAATATACACTCCCGTCAGCAGGTAAATGAATTACATACCTATGATGTTGTTCTGGAAAGAAGAATAAATTACTAGGATTTGTTATGATAGGAATATGAAATTTATATGTCATGTCTCTATGTAGCCTATAACAACTCTTTCCTTTAAGTTTTAATATTCTAACTCGTGTAACATCAATTGGAAACTTGCTAATAACATCCTCAAAATATGTGCCTATAAACATATCGTTGATTATGTTAAAACTACCTTCGTTTAGAGGATTAGAGCCATCCTCTTTATTTAAACTAGGCTGTGGTCCGCAACATTCGTGATAAGGATTATTACTACCGAATT
>Ga0209092_10002673_pt1 | contig 16208 bp, 10 predicted proteins | sample FraStrMetagenome_FD_187446 | JGI IMG/M metagenome (GOLD analysis project Ga0209092, IMG submission 187446) | Marine eukaryotic phytoplankton communities from Arctic Ocean - Fram Strait ARC3M Metagenome (SPAdes) (version 2) | ecosystem: Environmental > Aquatic > Marine > Oceanic | place: Fram...
CAGATACTAGATTTCGACATAATGCAGTGGCTTGGCCTCATTTCTTGGCCCAATCGATTTTACGCAAGATTTTAGCATTTTCTTCGTAGAGTTTTGGCAAAAGGAGTTTTGTGCAAGAAATATCAAATCACATGCAATGTAGTATAAAACTTAACATACAGTCCTTTATATCAATTTTCCAACTTCATTTAGTTGTCTCAAGTTTACTTGAAGACCGAATGCATTAGTTGTTATCTCTTAACGCAATCGTGTAGATTCTGATTGGAAATTATCAATTCATAAGATCATTTACAAAATAAGAATCTCCTAGGATTAAATACAAAGCTCACGAAAAGTACAATTATTTAGAAGTGATAACGCTGACTCTTTGCCAAAGTGCAAGAGATATCCTGGAAGTAATTTCTATTATTTAGAAAATCACTTTTCCAGAATTGCACACAAATAGAGTTAGAGTGTTGGCTTTTTAAGATTGGCTATTTTCAACCACTACTAATGATTATTATTATTATTAATTATAGCAGAATGTGGTCCCACTTTCGTTTTAATTTTACATTCTGTATATATTGATTAACTTCTTATACAGCAGGTAGAGGAATCTTAAATAGTTAAAGTCTAAGTACCATGGGGGAGGTAAGCCACAAATTAAAAAATCTGCCCGAATAACTATTTTTGGATCTTCTTTGGTATTCTCAGCAAAGTTGACTTTCTCATCATTCTTATTACGACCAATACAAAAAACTTGTAACAATGACACCTTTTTTGTTCACCATCTTAAGCGCCCTTGGATGGAGTCCACAAATTTTGAAAAAATATCAGGTCTTCAAATTTTTTAGTTGCTACATTTTATATCTTCATATTTTTGCTTGATGCCGCGGATGCTACATTTGACATTCTTCTTTCCTTGGATTCTATGAAAAAAGAAACTGATGGTGCCGAGGCCACTTTGTTGCTTGTAATGACCATCATAGGACGAATTATTTCTGGAATCCATGGACAGATGAGCTTGGACAGAGGAGAAGATACATTAAGCGCATTCACATTCATGGAAAGCAGTGTATTTATTTTAGAAGATGGAGCAGCTATTCTTTTCCTTGCAAAAAGAGGCAATGTTGAGGGTTTCCTCGAAGAAGCAAGCATGTATCTGACCGTTGTATGTGGTGTTGGCTTTATGATCACGTGGACAATGATTGTGATTTCACAGTGTTTCAGATGCAATAGCAGTTTGCCTACTGCTTCATTGTCCACTCTTCTAGTACCTCTTGGTTTTGCCACATATTTGGGGTTTATTTTGACTACTGAGACTTCATTGTTTGGCAAGATTCCAGACGACAATCTTATCGATACGAAAGATTTTGTAATCTATGGAATCGCATCAGCATATATGATTCTCATTTCTCTGGAAATGTACTTGAGAGTGGAGATCGTGGATTCTTCGGATTCTTCGGATCATTCTGAAAAGTCTGATGGATCTCCAATTTAAAACAAATCATCCCAGCTCGATGCTGTTAGGATACTCAACCTATTCGATCTTAGACCAGTCTTAACGTGCTGAAACCTAAAAGTCCTCATTAACTTTTTTCTTCATGTTCAAGATAAATTAGAATATTGACAAAAGTACAATTAGTAAAGATTACCTGCATCTTCCATCTTTTGAGACTCTATTTATACCTATAGACAATCCTCAAACTCTCCTATTTTATGCATGTATTCATTTTTTTTCAATTTCTACCTTACATCACTCGTTCAATTCATACAAAACCGACCATAAAGGGAAATGTAAACCAAACTTGTCGTAATAAATCCATCCCTTCCACAGCTAAATGACTCAACACCGCAACCAATAACTCCCCAAAAAATCGTATCGAGCAATGATCCATCATTATCGTCAAGGTACATTTCAATGCCGAGTTATCATCGATGTAGGCTTCTATACAATTATCTATCCTCCGACTCCAGAATGTTCAGGATCCAAGTAATGTTCATGATGGACAATCTTCCGATAAAGTTGTGTAAGGTAGGAGGGGCGACGGAGAAAGGAGCGGAAAATTCATCTTATAATAATTGGGTAGTGATGGGGATGGCAAATATATCTCCTACTAGAGAGAGCGTTCAACATATCGCTTGAGCATTTAATGCAAGATTTCTTTTTCAGCAACAAGAGCTGGTCATTCCTCATGTTATAAACAACGCTCTAGTCATAGCGTGATGTCATCTATTGATGGAGGAATTGTTCATACTTCATTAATCTAAAACTAAAAAAATTACTGTATTTAGAAAAGATCGGCACATCATTCAAATATAATTTGTATCTAACTTCACATGCAGCGAGTTGCATAAAAATAGGTTGTCAATTCTACATGATTGTGTATGAGATTTTTGCACTATATACGAGCATCTGTTTAAAAATGTTTGGCGTCGAATCTTGCAAGATTCATTCTTCATTCTATGTGATAAGGTCTGCTGTGTGAAACCAAAAAAAAATCCTAATGGAATCACAATAACATCACTGCTGCTGTTAACCAATCTCATGAAAGGAAATACGTACCATATCAAATCTTTAGGGCTATCTATAAGAAAAAGATATATTAAGCCATGAGATTAAATGAAGGAAAATATTTTACCCAGCTCCTCCATTGCAAAAACTTTATTACTCCCAATCCTAGTAGCAATTCTGGTCTCAATACTATTCAATTGCAATAATCCAATCATTATGGGAAAAGTTTTCTCGAAGGGAGTTAATCTCCCATCTGTCAAGTCAGACATCATCAAATTAATTGAATCAGATATGGAAGAAAGAAATGATGGCACCTCTCTTATCGGGACATTTGTACGTCTAAGTTGGCATTGTTCCGGAACATACTCAAGTTTTGATGAAACTGGCGGCTCGAATGGAGGAAGAATTAGATTTCATCCCGAAAAGTCATGGGAAGCTAATGCCGGTCTACAAATCGCCACTGACGCCCTTGAGTCCATTAAATTGTTGCATCCCGAAATATCATATGCGGATCTATATACATTGAGTGGCGTAGTTGCAGTCGAGATGTCTGGTGGACCTCAGATTCCTTATAATTTAGGTCGTATTGATTTCGATGATGGTGAGCTAAGCCCAGAAGATGGTCGTTTGCCAGATGCAGATAAAGGTTCTATGAAGAAAACCGCTGCCCATATGAGAGACATATTTGGACGTATGGGCTTTACTGATAGAGAAATGGTTTGTCTTATTGGTGCACATACTTTAGGTCGTTGTCACATTGATAATAGTGGATATTGGGGTCCTTGGAATAAGGCTGAAAATAAATTCAATAATGCACTTTTCAAGTTTTTGCTTGACATGGTAAGTCCTTTGTTTATATTTCCTTAAATATTCACATCAAATGAAATTTGAGATTCATTCCTCACATGAAAATTTCATGAAATCCTTGCATTCAGGACTGGACTGTAAAGAAAACACACAATGGTAAGAAATGGAAAGGCCCTCTTCAATATGAGAATCCTTCCGGAGAACTCATGATGCTTCCAAGTTGCATGGCAATGATAAAAGATGAAAAAATGCTTGAATATGTAAAGATGTATGCTGAAGATCAGGTAGGAATAATGTATCTTCTCAATATCTGTAAATTGATCGAGCCACTACTCATTTGCGTTCCAATACTTATTTTTGTCACTGTAGGACTTGTTTTTTACAGATTTTGCTGAAGCTTATGGCAAACTGTTGGCCCTGGGAGTACCATCAACTCAATGCTTCCAATTTTGGATTTTCTAATGGGAAGTAGACACGAATTAAAATAGAGATTCGATGAGGATATAGGCCTATAGAATTATCCAAACTTAATCAATCGATGCAAACGAAAATAGAAAGAGAGATAGTCACTATCTTTAAAAGTTTTATAGATATTTTTAGTAAAAGCTATTATTTTTACTATATTTGCCTCATTGTATTATCCTTTCAAAATGATTCTATCTTTTTCTTTTGCTCAAAATCAAATCATCCAAAAAATGGTCGATCTTACTACTCTACTACTTTGGTGGTGAAAAACAAGTAAAAAAGAGGGACACTACTCATTTTTTTCAGTCTCTGTACTTTCTTCCTTTGCTAGCAATATTGAAAGTTTTTGAACGTCTTCAAGCAGTTGCGGACTTCTACGAAAGAATGCGACTGTAAAAGCACACACTCTATTTTTCGCGATATGCGACGTCGAATCGGACAAAGCGATGACATTCATTCCGTAACAAATTACTTGCCCAATATAATCATTACTTTGGGTATTCGGTAGACCCCATTGCATACCTCGCCAGACAGGGCATGTTGGATACTCAGTTGCAAATTCAGATTCTCTCCACGAGCGAAGCTGAAGGTATCGCCCAGCAAGTTCATGAACGACCTGCTTAGGATGCATAAGTTTTCTCACTTTTTCTCTCAAAATGCTAGGTTCATCATTACCAAGTTGCGTTTTTATTGCATCAAGAATAAAACGCATTGCAAACAAAGCAGCACTTTGCCCTCCTTCACGGCCCCCATTTTCGTGAGCTGCCCCCAACAATGCTTCCACGACATCGGGAAGAACTTTGGGAGGATCGCTAAGGCAGAAATATAGAAAATCTTTTAAGACATCATTATGAATATAAAATAATCTGTATGGAAACTTTACAACTTACGTTCCCCATAATCCCCTTCCCTGTTTTCCAATGTCACGTTGAAATTCTTCAAACCGCCGTGGCAAGCTTGGATCACGATGATTCATTAATCTATGAAGACCCTCGGAAAAACCTAAAAACGCTAAAGTTTCATTACACACAAGCATGGATTCTAATATCACAAGTTCAGCTACGTCAAGCCCAGGATAAGTCCTGTACACCCAACTTCTCATTGCCAAGCACAAAACTGCATCTCCAATCCATTCAAGTTTCTGATAACATGGAACATCCTCGTAAATCGAACTAGGATGCGTGAGTGCTTCTTTCAACAATTCGGGTTTTTCAAATTTTTGAATGTTGAGAAATCTATCAGCTACAGGCAGTAATTCTTGACCTTTCACAAAACCTGAAGAAATATCTGAATCTCTTTGCCCCAAAGGTTCATCCATTGGCAGAGATATACCTAATTCTTCTGCAACTTTGACACATGCTTCATATCCGAATCCTACATACATCATTCCAAGAATTGACTCTACGACATCAGCGCAAACTTTCGTGATTCAGAGTATGAAACATGGTAAGATTTTGATTGTAGAATAATATAATTAAATTAGAGCATACAATGCAATTCCATTTACCTTTGCTTGATGGTATAAATTGATTGCTCTTAAGTTTTTTTTCCTCTTTTTCTTCAATTTCCTCACTAAGCCCGTCTTTCGTGCACATTTCAAGCGATACAGGACACCATTGTCCGCGACCAAGAGGAACAGTAAGGATAAATTTGTCCAATCCCAAGGTTTTCGCTGCTTCTTTTAGTCGTTCGTTGCTTCCCATTGCAGAACGCAACGTGCTTAAATCACCTTCATGTAGATAACCCACCCATTTGCGTAAATCTCTCGACCCGAGTAAAGAGTCTGTTTGCATCAGTTTCAAGACAGCATCTCCAAGATACTGGTGTAAAAGTTTTCATGAGGATCTATAAAAACGATATTAACATAAAATTAAAAAAATCTGAGAAGAAGTGCACGAACCTCAAGTCTATCATAAGAGATTGACATAGAACAACTTTTGGCTGTCAGCATTTCGAGAATATCAAAAAGGTCAACTTTTTCCATATAACTTCCAAGAAGGGGGAGTCGCTCTTTACAATAATACACAAAGGATCTTGTTGTAAGGCATTGCTCAATATGATAAAGAATCTGAGGGAGTAGAATTGCATGAAGATTGAGAGCAGCATCTGGAAGCAATGCTTCCATGCAAAGTTCATCCGGTAGCAATGCTGATTCTAATCCGACAAGAGGGGCTTGCTCTCCCTCCTGTAATTCATCCCCAGTCATGGTAGCATTTTCATCTATTTCATTTGCTTTCCTTTTCCTATTTGAAAAAACCCATTTCTCACGATGCATTTTTCTTGGATTATGCCATAAGCGCTGTACGGCAATCAAAGATGCATTGGTATTATCCATTTTTCGTTCTTGTTTCATTTCAAAATAGTCAGCATATGTTTCATATTCCTCTCTATGCGGAAACTTAGCAGCGCAATTTATTCCTGAATTCCCTACGGCAAGATAAGTATTATTCGGTTCATAAATTGGGACCAACAGTCTTGGAATAAAAGTTTTTGATGTTGAAATAGCTTTAAGGGCATTTTTTCTCTCCTCTTTACTCCTTCTAAAATCACTTACAACAGCTTTCATTCGCTCCCAATCTAAATCGCCTTCTTCGTTTAAGAGCACAACTGTGTATGGCGGTATAACAGATAGAAGATTCCTGTCATCCGCATATTGAATGCGTAGATTTCCTGTTCGTTTGCTCCAGCGACAGTCCATCAACACGCTAAAAAAATCTGCGATTGTGATCATATTTTCAGGGGAAAGGACAATGGCTTGGTTTTTGCCTATTTCACATTTCACTTCGTTTAATTCAATATGCTCAAATTTCAAGTCGGGCGTCGGCATTAAGGGAATAATCGTTACTACACCAAATGTCTTTTTTCCACAACCAAGAAAATCATTGTGTGAATCAAATTTCGATCCTCTTTGTATGATTTTATGAAGATAAACTTGTTTTGATTCTCCTGTATTCGCTGGGAAGCTATCGTGAGGTGGGCGTTCGCCTACATCTGGTAATTTCTGTAAGGCAACCTTAAGGAGCCGTTCGTGCATATCTCTTCTCCTTAATGGAAGCAGCCGATCATTCAGTAAATTGAGAGAATGCAAACGAACACATGCCATGAGAGCAAGTCTGTTTTGGATTTCTCTGCTATTGGAATTTACCCTGAATTCATCTGGCAAAATAACCATACGCACGCTTGATGGTAAGTGAGCAGGCATGGTGAGACGGTATCCATCATACATTGGCATATGCAACAGCATAGCTTGCCGAGATGATCTCGAACTTGTATCGAGTGGGATACTAAGAGAATAACGATTAAGCAGGGACTTAGCTGACCGAACTTCGACACAACCTTTAGGTGCTCGATATTCACCTTCATGTAGGGCCTTGATCTCCAATGAGGCTGATTTACCACTATATGGAACTGAAGCAAAAGCTTCATAAGTATCGGGGATGTTTGGTTCTCTTAATTCAATCATTCTTTTCACCAATTGTTCTACTTCTTGTGCCTGGTTGAGTGTGATGGGAGAAGCGAAAGTAGCGTCCGGATGACAATTTTCAAACACGTAAAATTTAGCATTTTGCATTCGTGCCCTCCCTTTCATCTGTACATAACCCTTTGAAGTCTTAATTCCGTCTAAGACAATAACGAAAGAGCATGCATCAACATCCTAAAAGTAAGGGAGCAATGAAAAATTAATATCTGGTCAAAAGGGTTGAAATTTGGCATTGAGTATAGAATATTCTAATTAAATAGGTTGAAAAATTGACTTACAACACCCTCTTCAACCACAGATGTTGCAATTAATACGTTTGTGCGCTTTGATCTGAGGCCCTCTAAAACATCTCTAACTTTTTTCATTTGGTGTAGCCAGTCTGTGCTCGCATCCTGTTGAGCTTCTAAGCTTAATTTATGACTTGGATGTAAGTATTTGAATACCTGGGTAGATTGCCTAACAATCATGTCGCATTTAAGTAATGGTTTCCCATCTTTTTGCGAATTCGTGTTTCTCCATTTTTTTCGTAGATATTCGTGCAATGCTAATGCTGTTATTCTTCTTTCGACAAAGACTACTCCAACATTTTCATCACAACTTTCTTTCCCCACAAGGTCTGATAAAATTTCCTCCAAAACAACCAATTTATCAGAACGACCATCTTTTGGATAAACCTTACATTCTCGAACACAAAAATCAATAAGAAATTGTAAATGAACCAACATTCGTTCAAATTGTCTTGCAGATTCTTTTTCATATCGATTTCTTGAAACCTCGCGAACTAAAATTTTGCAATAATCACCGGTAACCTTAGGACCTTTGCAGGTTTTAGAAATATATAATGAGACTTTAGAAGAGAGTACAGCTGTTTACTTCATAAAGCTCTAAACTCGATATCAAACTTACCGTATTCTGCATATAATATTATGAGTTGATTCAACTCCTTTATTCTTGAATAATGTAATCCAACTCTCTCATGACATGGAAATTTTGTCTCTGGTTTCCCATTAAAGTATTGCACTACACGTTCTTCGGCAGAACTTACTTTGAGCCCATAGTTCGGCTCATTGTTTTCCTTCTCTTTTCCACCCAGGACTTCTAAACCCAAACTAGAGAAACAAGCAAGCTCAGCGTCGAGTCTCATTTCTAATTGAGAGAGCAGTTCCTCCAATTTTTCCTTTGTGGTTTCTGGTCTTACATTTACTAATGGACTAGCGGTCAATCCTAATACTCTTGGTCTTTGTGCTTTCGGTAATTTGTGATAAAACATTTCCATGATTCTTGCATATCCATGATTTCCAGTGGTATAATGACATTCATCAACAACTATAAGATTGACGTTTGAGAGACTGAAATAGTCTCCATAGTGACGAAGAATATCAAGAGCTGCCCCATGTGTTGCGACTAGGATATTGCATTCTTTTATTTCCTCACGTGCCATATCGGAGTTTGAACTTGTATGACATGCTGTTGAAACTTTGAATGGTAAATTAGCTTTGAGGGTTGTGGTGTGTTGAACTGCTAGCGCAATACTTGGAACGAGAAACAAGGTCTTTTTTCCTTCATCATAAGCAGGTTTTGAGAAGTGTTGAATACATAATAAGGCAATGAGTGTCTTTCCTTGACCCGTTCCTAAGTTCACAATTGTATTTCGTTCCTTTGCCCTTTCAAATAAAGCTATTTGATACAATCTAGGATTTCCTCTAACAATCGCTTCTTCAATACTTTTTTTGATCCTCTCATTTTCATCCTCATCATCACTCTCCAAACCATTTCCATTAGACATATCGACTAAGTTAATGAACCCAGATTCCAAAAGTGCATCTACCCCTTTTTCATTGAGTATTTCCATAGCTTTCTGAAAATAGGTTGTGACGCCGTTTTCCACCAAGTCAACTTCCTCTTCTCGCACAGGCGGTCTCATGAGAAAGGAAGCTATCTCATTTGCTCTTATTTTTCCATTGTTCGCTTGTGTTCCTTTTTCTAAATCTTCATTCATGGTATCTTCACAAATGAAATGGATTTGTGTGTGTTTGTTAAAAAAATCCAATCAATAGTAATTATTAAGAAATAAATATAATAAGAATAATATTAAATAATAAGATTTTGCGGATTGTTATGACGACAATATGACATCATATTGACTGCTGGTCAAAATCAAATAGGTCGTGTATTTTCTAAGTAATTATGAATGAAACGTCATGATAAAAATCATTTTATGAAACCGGAACCACACAAAAAGTAGACATTGCACACGTACTTGTGAAAATTAGTTCAGAAGAAAAGTTGAACTTTCATGATCCTTGAGGACTTGAGATCATTATTTGAACCAATTTGACAAGAAATCGACAATGAGTGAGGATAGCAAACCAAAATTGAAGGTATCCCTGCTTGATTATGGCGCAGGAAATGTTCGATCAGTCCGAAACGCCATTCTCGCCAATGGATATGAAATTGAAGACATCACAGACCCATCACAAATAGATGCTGCTAAAGTCATCGTATTTCCTGGAGTTGGAGCATATGGTACAGCCATGAAAATTCTGAAAGAGAAAGGCTATGTTGAACCACTCAAAAAATATTTATCTGATCACACCCGACCCTATCTAGGAATTTGTCTTGGTATGCAAACACTCTTTGAAAGTTCTGAAGAAAGCAGCGGGGTTGCAGGTCTTGGAGTTATTCCTGGAGATGTAGTCAAATTCGATGACAGTAAAATGGTTGTCCCTCATATTGGTTGGAATGGACGTATTCACCATCAAAATAGTCCTGTCATGAAGTATGTTAATGATACGGATCATGTTTACTTTGTACATTCTTACTATGCCCCTGTAACAGCCAAAAATAGTGATTGGGCCTTAACCTCCACTACCTACTCAGGACAAAAGTTCATAAGTGCAATTCAAAAGGGGAGTATTGTGGCAACTCAATTTCATCCTGAAAAAAGTGGACAGACAGGTCTGAACATACTAAAAGGCTTTTTGGAAGCAGTAGAAAATGGTACATTATGTTCGGATTCTTCACCTATTCCTGCGTCTGAAATTACAGTTGATGAAACATTTTTAGTAAAACGATTAGTTGTTGCATTAGACGTTCGATCAAATGATCATGGGGACTTGGTTGTGACAAAAGGAGATCAATATGATGTACGTGAAAATGAAAAAGAAGGAGTATCAGAGGGAAGAGGTGGAGTTAGAAATCTCGGAAAGCCCGTGTCTCTTTGTCAACGATATTATGACGAGGGCGCTGATGAGGTCGCTTTTTTGAATATTACCAGTTTCAGACAGGGCGTTATTGAAGATATGCCAATGCTTCAGGTTTTAGAACAGTCTTCCAAAAATGTTTTTGTGCCTTTAACTGTTGGTGGTGGAATTAGAAGTTACAAAGAGCCTGATACAGGGAAAATGTATTCTGCACTTGAGGTTGCTGCACGATACTTTCGCGCGGGAGCAGATAAGGTGAGTATAAAAATCGGATAATATTTCGTTTCATGAAACATTTTTCCGAGCCATTATATGCTCATGTAAAAGCTTGCGTACGTTTACGAAGGTGAGCATTGGAAGTGATGCCGTTTATGCAGCAGAGGAATATATTAAATCAGATGGTAAGAAAACCGGAACAACTTCCATAGAAACCATTTCGGAAGTGTATGGAGTACAAGCAGTTGTTATATCCATTGATCCCAAACGTGTATACATCTCCGACTCCACAACAATCGCAAATCAAAACCATGTTGTGGTTCAGTTAGAAGATGGGGAAACAGGGCCTAACGGTGAGACTTCATGTTGGTATCAATGCACTGTAAAGGGGGGACGCGAAGAAAAAGATATTTGCGCTGTTACCGTAGCCAAAGCATGTGAAGCATTAGGGGCTGGAGAAATTATGTTGAACTGTATTGACATGGACGGACAATGTCAAGGTTATGCACATGATTTGATGAATGCAGTATCGAAAGCAGTATCGATTCCTGTTATTGCTAGTAGTGGTGCAGGAAAGCCAGAACACTTTTCAAATGTTTTCCAAAAGACAGGTGTTCAAGCTGCTTTGGCAGCAGGAATGTTTCATCGAAAAGAAGTTGAAATTGAGGAAGTGAAGAAGAACATGTCTGACAATAATATCCACGTCCGTTTAGCAAAATGAGAAAATTATATTAATCAAGAAGTACAATTACTTGTAACAAATAAGTTCGAATGAAGCAAATTTATAAAATAATCAAATACTTGGCAAATTAGTCTTGTTTATTTCTATATCGTTAACTCTTAAGTTATTCAAGTAAGTTATAGTTATGTCTTGTGATATCCTTTGATCTAGTTTGATTCATCTAATGTCTTGTAAGCAAGCTATTGCTTTATATCAAATTCGGATTTAACTAGACTGGACTTGATCACACAAGTTGTGCGTTTTTGCAATACGATAGGAATTTTAATTGTATTCTAATCCCCATTCTAATCTAGATGCAACTATCACAAAAATTACACCCTTTCGCGTAAAATTGGGAAGAATAACGACATAAAATGAAATGTCTTCAAAATACTTACAGGAAGTGCATCTTGTTCGTAAAAGATCGTGTATTGATTGATTCACCACAATCAACAAAGCCCCCGGCAAGCTCAGCAAGTTTGTGCGCGAGCTGGACTGGCGCAGGAAGCTTGACAGGACCAGTCCAATTAGGATAGTCATGACACAAAGCCCATGATAGCTCAGAGAGAGAAAGAGGCTCCAGCTTGCGATCTTTTTTCGCAACAATATATCTAACTGGTTTCGCAGTGCTATATGGTGGTGCCGTTCCATTGATGTAAAACGTATCGTGCTCAATTCCCTGCAAATCCTCTACCAATGTACCAGCGGGCATACCTCTCCTTCCATCGCCAGAGAGAAATTTCGTAGAAATGCGCTTTTGACATACAATGTAAGAAAGAGAAGTGTCCCTGCTCAAAGCATTTTCAATACAACTTATTTCTTCAATTGCGCATTGAGAAATTGTTGAATCTCCTACTCCATCACGCCAAACAATACAACTCTGTGGATCTACTTGTAATGCCGTCAATGCATTCTTCACTGCATTGCCTAGTACTTGTCCTAAATTCAATTCGTTTCCTGCATCACGTTTGGCTGTTTCAGAATATATCTCTACCATTGGACAATCTTCACAATTGTGAGAACGAACAACTTGAACAACCACGGCTGCTACCGATTCTTTTGCTGAGCGCTTCTTTTCCGTCCGACTATATTTCGTTGGTGCATGGAAAACATCTACACCCACAAAAACAGCGGGGAGTGGCAAGGACTTCGGCACATCCACCCACCAGATACGCACACCACATTTGCTCAATACCTGGCGACCTACACCCTGTAGAATAATGCTACTTTTCTTCAAATCTCTGGGATTACCATGGTCATAGGTATTGAAGTTCACAAACTGGGACAAATGGCCTGCTTTTCCAAGCATTTCCTTGACTACACTATAAGCTGGGTCATGTGCAGCTCTGTTGGCTGGTTTTGAAAAATCAAGAACAAAAATATTGTCTGGTAGATTAGGTGTATTTTTGAAATAATTTTCAACACTTCCCCAATGGCGATCCAAATCACCAGCCTCAACACACGCATATGGTCTCATAGTGAATTGATATTTAGAATTGAGTTTGTTTACAATATCACGTAAACGGTCGAAAACTCTACTGAAGGATCTTGAGAGAGATCTATGATAAATAATGATCACATTCAATTCTACAACTGTACCCTTTTCAACTCTGAAGTTAGCTGACTTCAAAATTGGTGCCCACATTTTTCCTTTACTGCTTGGGATTTGTACCCCTGCTGCAATAATTGTTGGGAGAGCCATAACACGAACTGGAACGCACATACGTTTGTCCCCAAGAATAATTCCAAGTGCGGGAAGTAAACCACCACCAGCCCCTTTTGTCCTCTGTGCACCAGGTTTCAAGAAGCGTTTCATCTCTTCAATCGCTTCGTGTCTATCTTGAGGTCTGAAGCTAGATATTGAAGGAAGCTGCATCTTAAGCTTCGGCTCAAGTTCATTTCCACAAACGAGTTCGGCAGGGAGATAAATTGTGCTGTTTCGTCGTCCAAGAACAGCAATGACTGGACGAACGTTTGGAAATTCTAGTTTAATCCCTTTATTTTTCTCGAAATATTCGGCATGACTCATTCCTAGACCTTCCACTGGCATCGACGCCGGAGAATGATCCCACAACAGGTCAAGAACCGTGTAGCACTTTTTATCATACTTACAAATCACAGTTTCATTTTGCCAGATTCTCATCGCGTAATTCTGTTTATGCGCGTCAAATGTAACTCTATTCGGGTCTCTTCCTTCACACAGAGAGTCAAGGACAGACTTGGTACGAATAATTTTCGCGCGAAGATCCACTGTGAGCGTTAGTTTAGCTTTGGACCCTATCTTGTCAAGTTTGGATTTGTGCATCCCAAACTCGCAAGTATAAGCACGAAAAACTCGAACACCTAATTGATTTCCTCGTTTGTCTTTTGGTTCGGTGAAAGATTTTGGATCAATATATTCTCGACCCTAAGCAAAGTAATGAGTATTGGAAAAATCATTGATATCAATTTATATTGGGATATATGCGAAACTTACCCAACGCGCCATACGTTCACCCATGGCTCTTTGTAAAGCGACATTACAAAAGGCGAGGAAAATTTCTTTGGAAGCATTTTCGACTTTAATACCTTTACGAGTTCTTTCATCATCTGAGAATTGACTTTGTGGAGTGTGACCACTTTCTCTACAGTGTGACAGAAGTGAAGAAGTGTCTTTAAAGGCGGTTGTGCAATCAGCACATCTTCCATCTAATGCGGCAACAATCGGGGAGTTTGAACCAGGAATATCTGCCGCATCATACTCAAGTTCAGGTGGCATTTTATAACCTTTGACATTCATAACCTGAAGAAAGTCACCATTATCAGACGATGGACAGTCTGGATGGTCGGTTTTATTGCTACCAACAAGATACAAAGGGAGTTTTGAGGGTTCAAGACCTGGAATAGGACGCGAGGAAAAGCACAAAGAACCCTCGAAAAAAATACCTCGTCCAATACTTTCAAGATCTTTTTTCTTAAAATCCATGTTCGAGAGTAAACTAGAAAGACCTTGTTTAAAGAGTTCTTCACGTCGTCTACGAGTCTCAATATTTTGATTGGATTTACTTGCTGTCTTAATTCCGTATAAATAAAAGCGAAAGTTGGGACTAACAGTTGCTTCGATCAAGTTACTGATGGCTTCACTATCAATACCACCGCCGCCGCGATCGCCACCCATGCGTCTTCTATCGTTGTTCCTATCAAACCCCCTGGGACCAGGGCCTCTCCCGTCTCTTCCTCCCCCCCCTCCTCGTCCACCTCCACCTCCTCTATAGGTATCTCTACCTCCTGCATTGTCATTAAAACCTCTACCACCTCCCCCTCCACTTCCACTTCCACCTCCATAGTGGTCATTGCCATTGCTTCTTTGATTATTATCCGATCGACCATAATAATTGTTGCTTCCGCCCTCATTCCTATTGTTCTGATTATTCGTGTCGCCTCCAGATGGTCCGTAATATCCAGAAGCTGCTCCTCCAGCACTTGGTCCAGGTCGTTGTCCTCCGCCTCCACTATTGCCTGGCCCGTGCTTGCTGTCTGTATCTCGAGATCCTCTATTGCCTCCACCATTAAATCTGTCCATATCGTTGTTATTCCTAGATGGAGGATTATTTGGACCATCATTGTAAGGTTGTCTGTCCCTTTCTCTGTCTCCTTTATCTCTATCACGTGAGCTAGGGCCATAGCGATCATTCCCACCACTACCAGGTGGAGGCCCTCCGTATCTGTCTCTATTCCTTTCTCTGTCCCTATCACGGTCTCTATCTCTATCTCTTTCACGATCTCTATCGCGGTCTCTGTCTCTATCACGGTGATTGTCCCGAGAGTTGTTCATTCCGTCATTACTGGCTCCATAATGACCTCCCCTGTCGCCGCCGTAACCACCTCTATCATCTCTACCACCTCTTCCATATGCCCCTGCATCATGTCCACCACCCCGGTTTCCTCCGGAGTCACTTCTGGAATGGTGCCCTCGATCCTCCCGTTCATATCTTCCACGGCTGCCATCTCGATCCCTGTGGGAAGTATCATAAGAATCGCCTCGACCATAATTTCCACCACTTTGACTACTCCCTCCACGAAAATCTCGTTCTCTTTCTCGTCCACGATCATAGTCCCTATCACGATCACGGTCTCCCCTATGATAATCACGTCCGCTGCCACTGCCCCGATGGTCGTAGTTTTGCCCTTCATTGCGGGATCGACTATGATCACGATGACGATCGTGGGAACGATCTCGATCCCGGTTCCAGGACCCTCCGTTGTAAGACATGTTGGAGTCTCAAAGAATGTTCGTCAGTACAGGTGAAAGTCTTGTTCTATCACGCTAACGAGTGAGTTTAAGAATTGGCTTTCTCTTTCTTCTTGATTGGTGCAAAACTTTTGAGTTGCAAATTTCATCCTGTAGTGACACATACTGCTGATCCATGTTTACACATAGCCAAGATACGGCCAAGGCAATTTCTGATTTCCTGTAAGTAACTACTATCTATGCCTTCTACACATGAATTATATGTGACTAAATCACATCTCTCTAGACGCGTGGCTCGCAATACCTAAAATAGCATGATTGAATTTTTCAGAAAAAAGCTTAAATAAATAATTTTCTGTGATTAATTTCGTTTTCTTACTTAAGCAATGCTTATGATTGCTTTGCGTTACTTATGGGATCAGTTTTCTGGATGGATTTTGATTTACACCAACCAAATAAAATCTTTCGTTTTGATAGCGCTGATCATCTATTAATAATCTTACTCGCGCTGGCAGATTTTGGGCAGGTTTTATTCCCCAATATGGCTATTCATATCGATATCCTACGCATGCGGTTGTGATGCTTTGTTT
>Ga0209092_10002674_pt1 | contig 16205 bp, 5 predicted proteins | sample FraStrMetagenome_FD_187446 | JGI IMG/M metagenome (GOLD analysis project Ga0209092, IMG submission 187446) | Marine eukaryotic phytoplankton communities from Arctic Ocean - Fram Strait ARC3M Metagenome (SPAdes) (version 2) | ecosystem: Environmental > Aquatic > Marine > Oceanic | place: Fram...
CTAGGTGCAATAATAACTATAATCTATGAAGGAAAAAAATATCTTCATGGTTGTTCTGAAGTTATTTATTTAGCATGATAGAGGATGCAATTTCCAAATGCATACATAGATGCAATCAGGAGTTTGAAAAGAAACAGTCGATTTCGCATTTAAATCTCCGCAACGCCTCGAAGGATGATGTGAATTCTATGTTGAGCCTTGTGCAAGGCTTGGCTAAATACGAAAAACAACTCGAGCAATGTCATGTTGACGCGAAAACAATCTTAGAAGATGCATTTGGGACCCATCCAGAATTTTACTGCCTTCTGGTCGAAGATTCTAAAAGGATGAATTCTTCATTTGTGTGCGGTTTGGCATTCTTTTTTTTTGGATATTCTACATGGGACGGGAAATTCCTTCATCTGGAGGGTCTCTTCGTGGAAGAAAAATATAGAGGTCTTGGAGTAGGCAAGCAGTTGATGTTCACTTTAGCAGATTTAGCTCAGAATCTTTCTTGTAGCCGTTTTGTTTGGCAGGCGCTAGATTGGAATAAACCAGCATTAGATTTTTACAAAAAAATAGGAGCAAAAACTTTACATGGATGGTTGACACTTCGAATGGAAAAAGATGCTATGACAAAATTTTTGTCCACAAGGTCTCATGTCACATCAATTGAATCGTACGAGCAAATAACGAAAAAACCTCTTACCCGTGTACAGGTATGTAAAAGCATTGATTTTTGCTTGGAAGTTTCTAATTTACAACTTCGAAGCAAAGAGAATTCTTCTGATTTGAAACTTAGAAGAGCTACTGAGAATGATGTGGAGGCAATCATGAGACTAGTAAATAACCTTGCTATTTATGAAAAGGAACCAGAATCTGTTCATGTGAATACAGATGTTTACTTACAAGACGGTTTCGGTGAAAACCCAGTTTTTTATTGTATTTTATTGGAAATAAAATTAGAAGACCAATCATATGTTTGTGGAATGGGATTATTTTATTTTGGATATTCTACCACTGATGGAAGATTCCTTTATCTGGAAGATCTATTTATTGAAGAAAAATATAGAGGTCTTGGTGCAGGCAAACAGATCATGTACACTCTAGCAGATTTAGCCAAGTCCCTCTCTTGTAGTCGTTTTGTTTGGCAGGCATTAGATTGGAATAAGCCAGCAAGAATATTTTATGAAAGTATAGGAGCAAAAACACTGCACACTGTATTAACGCTGCGCTTTGAAGAGGATTCAATTGCGAAATTTTTAGGTACTCGTTAAATGAAGATTGTTTCAATTCAATGAATCATTAAAGAGAAAAAGAAAAGTGAATAAATATTCGAGTTTTTTTATTAAATATTATATTCATATATTATCCTTTTTGAGTAGTTGCTTATCACATAAAAGAACTGCCTTTTTACTTTTCGAGGTATCCCTTACATTGACCAAATACACAAGATCATCTTCTCGTATCAACGCCATCCATCTAGTTTCACTTCTTGCCGTCTCTTTTTGCAACAAACACACATTTTCATCGCCATTAAATATTTCTTTCATCCATTCTCCACCTGGTTGCAGATCATGCAAAATAAAGAACAACAATGCATCTGATGCAGATTCAGGTGTTCGATAAACCAGTTTGCCTCTTCGTTTTCCTACAAGGTCACCTGGAAGCTCAAAATGCTGCTCAGACAAAGATGGATCCCATTTTTGATTTGTTAATGATAATGATGCATACCAATAGTCAAATTCAGGATTTGTGTAGATGTGGATGCGTTGAACTCGGAAAGTTCTTTCATTGATGTACTGAATTTGTCTTGAAGATGTATTGAAGTGCATATTAAGTGCATTGTTGACAATCTTTTCAAGGTCTATGACTTTCCAGTTGTTGGACGAAATAGCGCGTTCAATCATTGATTTTGAGGGGGATGACCCAATCACTTCTTCATATTTTTGTTTAGAAGGCACTTGCGTTTCTCCAGAAGTATATCTAATATGAATATCATTGTTGCACAGCAAACTGGATATTGGTGTGTGCGGTTGTGCGTCAGAATATGATGAAATGTGATCATCTCTCTTTGACATAGTATTTCTTTTTTTGTCAGGGGACAGCTGTTTCGAAGGTAGTTTCTCACTTTCTTCTCTTTGCTCTATATCATGGACTTGATCCTTATTAATAAGAATAAGTTTTCCCCCTTTTGTTGTACTTTTCAATTCATCATGATCTTCCTGCTTTTCAGAATTATTGTACTTTAAACATTCATCAATATTAGATTTGGTTTCCGAAGGTAAGCTCAACCGAATTTCTCCATCCATCATATCCAATTTTTTGTTTTTTTCTTCATTCTTTCTCAAAATACTAGATTCTGACATTCCATGAATCTCGTCAGAGTGTTGTTCATCACTTGGAGCATCTGAATACGAAAGAGTCGATTGAGAATAATCAACCGTAATTTTGGAAATGAAGGAATCTGTCTCATCAATGTTATCTATGAATACAATGTTTTCTTTTTCTGCCTGTGAAAAGTCTAAATCTTTTTCTGTCTCCATTGCCTCTATAAAACAGCGCTTGACGCTTGAATCAATTGAGGTTGAAAGAGAAGATTGTGTAGTTTCATCTTTTATGTCAAACATGCCCGACTCAGATTTGTTGCCGACTGGATCGCTATTGTTTTTTTCTTCGTTTGATGCAACAAGCATCTCTGGCATTTCCCGCGCATTGTCAGAGTAATCTTTGACTCTTGAATGATTTAAGTATGATCTAGAGGATTGCGATTCTTCATTTTTTATTACGGATACTTGAACATCACTTTCACAAAGTTTATTTAAGTTTGAAGTATTATTTATTTCTTCGAGCTTTTGTTGATCAGACGTTTTCAATGTTCCTTTAGAGGTATCCTTAGTCCCATCATTACTTGTGTCGAAACTGAGATGTTGGGATTCAGTATCCTTTGCGTTAGAATGGCATAGAATTATTTGAAGATTTTCCATCTTTCTTGATTCAATATGCTGACCTTTAGCTTCAGTAGATTTATTACATGAGTCTTCCTTGAAATTTACAGGATAATCTTGAACATCGCTCATTTCATGTATTTTTTGATGGTCCTCCAGAACACTAAGAAAACTATCAAAAGAGACGATTGAATTGTATTTTTCAAGATCTACTGCTGATGATTTGCTTGAAACACTGGCATCGCATTTGTCACATTTCGATGTGGAACTTGAAATATCTAATTTGATCTGCTCATCTAAACAATTATGAAGAGCTTCTTCAGAAAGGAAATTAGAATTGCATTGCATTCTGAAAATAAGATCTCCCCCAATTGATTCGTGATCACTTTGCAAAGAATACTTCGATTCCTTTTCATTCGGTACAGAGGAGAGAGAAATGTTCTCATGATCAATCTTTACTTTAGAAAAAATTATCTCCTCTTCTTTACTTGGTCTAGTTGCGAGTTTTCTGAAAAGTTTTTTTATTTCAATATCTTGGTCCAAAATTTTAGATTTCAAGGGTCTGACGATTTGCTCATAAATATGCTCCATCTGATAACGGAAATTCCTCTCATTTTCATCATGTGTTGCTTTTAGCACTCGATAAGTTTTTTCCAGCAGTTCAATCTCGGATCTAGTGATTTTAGCCTCCGATTTTCTAGCTCGAAGCTCTTTATCCTGGGCATGAAGTTTTGATGTGAGGGTTTCAATGCGGAGTTGTTGGCTATTAGTTTCCTTTTCATGCTTCCGATGAATATTTTCAATTTCTTTTTCATACATGCTCTCTTTTTGTAAAATAATTGATCTCATCACTTCGTTCCTTCGTCTCAGTTCGTCACATCTTTTGACTTCTTCAGATAATGATTTTTTCAATTGAACTGATTCATCTATTTTCATTTCCTCTTGTGGCAGATGAATCTTACTTTTATCGACTTTGACAAGATTTTCTTTCAAGTTGAATGAAAAGACAGCACCCTTTTTGTTCATTTCACTTAGTTTTTTATTGTGCTTGGTATTAGTTCTTTTTTTCTTGTATTTCAGAGACATGCTCTTAGATGACGTTCCTATCGAGCTTTTTGATGAATTGATCTTACTTTTGTACTTTTTCGCTTTATTATATACTTTCTTTTTCACTATTTGTTGTGTTATAAGATTGTTCCTTTGTTCTAGTTCATGCCCTTCGTTCGTAACCGTTATATATTGTGGTAGTGAATTGCTAGCATCACTCTTCATGGACGAGCTAATATCTACTCTAGTGTTTGAGTCGTAGGCTGAATCCAAATCATACTTGGGATTCTTATCTGAGGTAGTGAAAATGTTTTTCAAATTGCTTATCTTAATTTTGTTGTGATTTTTGTCCTCATTCACGACAAGCCGTGTCTTTTGCCTAAGCTTTTTGTCTTTATTAACCACACGCTCAGCAATTTGACGGAGTAAAGTTATTTCTCTACGAAGTCGGTCCTTCCGAGTAATTGTTGTATCTTCTCTATCATCAATTTTTTCTCTCAGTTCTTTACAACTTGGAGTAACTGTAAACCTGCTGCTGTCGTCATTCCTTGTATGAATGTCAGGCATTGTAAATGGCTGTATAATAAGCTAAGAATGCAAATATGAGAATTCTCAGTACTTTATTGGGAGGAAAATTGTTGAAAACTTGTCAAAGCATCTCTTTCATTCCTAATTTAATCAAAATTGAACAAAATAAAAGTTTCGAAAAACATGATGAGATAAAATACCGAGCGTTGAACTGCGTTGGATCCTACGATGTAAGTGCTCAAAGCCTAATTATTTTCATCTATGTGTTCAATTTGGCGAATACTTTGCTTTCTTTTTCTCACTCATTGTATCTAAATATTCTGATCTTGCTAATATAGAAATCCTTAAGTATTTTTAAAATGTCTGCTGCTGATATATCCTATATCTTGATGTATTATTACAAAAATCGCTGCTCTGATGAGAAATTCCTTTCGTATCATAGCATTGAAACTAACATACGACATCAATATATTTCGTGAAAATGCAATAAATAAGAGAATCAATAAATCGTTAAAATTTTATAAAATAACAAAGCATATTTTGACTTGTCAAATTATTTCAGCAAAAAACATTCAAATGATGGCAATTAAATACGTTTTTCCTTTTCAAAATAGATGAAAGGCAAACGATTATTATTAGAAAAGGCTGCATGGGAATGTTCGGATTAGTCAAGTGAACAAAATCAAACATTAGTGCCCTACTCTAAACCTGGGTACAATTTGAGGATCGTGCTGTTTTTCACATCGAAAATACATTTCCTCATTAAAACAATAGAAATTCACCTGAAGTTTGCCTTGTACTACATAAAGAAGAGGTCTGTAGTACTTATACACCTTTTGAAATCACAGGCATCATAGTTACTTCAATTTAGTGTAGATAATAAACTTAGTTGTTTTTTAACCACACCTAACCTTTATTATCGAAGTCGCTGATACACAAGTGATCATTCAAACAAAAACAACTTGACATAAAGACTAGCTCTTATAATTTACGCGTGGAAAAGACTCACCTATTTTCTTCACAATTGAAATTAGCAAGCTATGCACAAAAAAAGCGAAGATACCATTTCATCCGTACATTAGCATTATTTAAAATGTCTACGCAAGGCTTCGGTACATTTTGTCTGTGCGACGAGAGAGACTTGAAGCAACCTCTTATTTTCTTCTTCTCTGGGTTTTGCAAGAAGTGTTCTCGGACCAAAGACCGATCGAGAAACAAAAAAATATAAATGGGATCAATATCAAATCCGGACCAGACGTCTGCTATTCGAATCTCACACTCTAACTTAGGCACACGTGGAGAAAAAGAGAAGGATAAAGATGAATATGCAAAGGAAGAGCAAGGAATTTCGTTGCGGAAGTTTGGATGGCAAAAAAGTCTTTTGATAACAGTAGCAACTTTGGTAGGTGTTTGCATGACAGGACTTTTAGTTGGAATGGGAAAGAAATTCGTTTGTGGGAATAGTCAGCCAGAAAAGATTATTTTTAACGATATCGAATGTGTCGATATTGATAGAAACCCCCCTGGATTCCTTTCTTTGAAAAAAAAGAAGGCCAACGAAAATGACATGAAAACATGCTCACTTCCAAAGGGGAATGACTCAAAGCTTAATATCTGCAATGTAATCGACCAGGTTCATGAATTGATTTTAGCGGTGATACCTCGATCTCTTCAAAAAATCACAACTAAATTTAATTCTAATGAGGTGCGGCCAAAAAACTCAATTTCCTTGTCTGAAGAAAGTGATATAAAAAAGCAAAATATTCATTTTTTCCAACGGATTGGAAATTTCTTCAAAAGAGGAAACAAGAAGAACAAACAAAAAAATACGACTCAGAAAAATGCGAGTACAACATATTCTGATAAATATACAGATGTTCAAGTAAAGCAAGCCCAGCAACTTGCTTCATATATCCGCGCAAAAACTAACCTATCAGATTCTGTGTTTGATACCCGAATGAATAATGTCGCATGGGGTGGACCAGGTTCTGAGGGTAGACCATGGTGGAATAAAAATAGAAAAGGGAAAAAGGGCATAGATGGGGATGGAGTGAAATTAATGTTGTCATATTTGAAAATAATGAAATTTCCAAAGGTACGCTTATAAGGACCATTTAACATAATATTTTTTTTGTATTTGTCCATTCGTCCTCACCCTTTCATATATTGTTTGTCTCTTTTTGTGCTTCACATTTGTACGACCTAGGATAAAGTTACAAAGTTTCCTTTTGATCTTTGTCAGAAAGGATGTTCAACGGATTTTGCTCTTTTACATACCCTAGAATGGAGAGAAAAATTTAAGCCTTGGCAAATGACACCGACAGCAATAAAGGAAAACAAAGATGGCTGGACTTATGTTCATGGTTCTAGCCCTGGTGTTGGAGACGAGCCTGGTCCAACTGTTATCTACTGGCGTCCTGGTTTACATGTAGTTAAGAATGAGGAAGGTTATCTTCGAGCGTTGATCAACGGGCTTGAATTAGCAGTTGCCGATAGTTTGAGAAGATCTGACAATAAAACAGGCAAATACAACGTATTGATAGATACTACCAACTTCAAAATTGCTAATGTTGGAGGTGTAAATCAGGTGAAACGGGCTTTTCGTGTATTGAAAGACCATTTTCCCGATAGGCTTTCTCATGTTTTCATGACCAATCTCGGAGGGCCTGCACAGATCTTTTTGAAAATATTGACACAATTTATTGACAAGGATGTAAGGGACAAGTTTCATATTGTACCAAATGACCCACAAGCTACAGTAGAAGCGCTAAGGCCCTTTTTAGGTGACTCAATTCCAACTTGGCTTGGAGGAAATGATGCGTTCTCATTCAGCACAGAAACGTATTATAATAGTATGCCGAAGTCAATGTTTACTACTGATGAAGAAGGATTGCGATATTTGGAAAGTTTACCGTATCATGGTCCCTAAAAGTATCTTTATGCATGGTAAGGAAAGTCATATTTTAATCTCAAATCATAAAATAACATACTTTTAGTAATAGTGATAACATTGAGCTCCTTACATGTTAAGAAAATGAATTATGAGTAATTGAAAGTTGAAAGAATTGAAGGCTATAGTAATACTGTACTGATAACATTGAGAAAATTCAAGGTGTAATGATCAAAACACATTCATCTGTTTTCATTTCGTGAAGCCCAGTTCATTTGTTGCCTACGTCGATCGTCCATTGCTTGTTGCTGTTTTTGCATCTGTCGAATACGAATACGAATGTCCTTACAAAGGGGTATAGTACAATTGGGGTTTTTACATTGCTGTGCGTGGTATCGCAAAAGTGTCCACAGTCTTTTACAAATCTTGCATCCACCAGTTACTCGTATCTATTTGACAAAGCAAAAAGTATTTCAGAATCTATTCTTCCTTTGCAAAAATTCAATAGCAACATAAATTGACAAAAGTATTCTTCTTACCTTGCACTCAACTGTATGTTTCAAAAATCCTTTCATTTTGGCACACGTTTTTGATTGGCATTCCAGAGAATTACATCTTGATGCATGATCTAGTAAACGTAAATGCAGTTGGATATTTCTCTGGGTTTGACGACGTTGCTCTTCGATTTCAGCTGACGTCCCTCTTGATTCCTTGCGTTCCACAGAGATAGGTTTGAGTTCATGGGAACATGCTCCACGGTTTAGGTTTGGATTCTTATAACATGATTCACAAAGATCGTAATCTTGGCAAATGGAGCAGTTGTATCTAAATCCCGTAAGTATTTCAGAACTACAAGTGGCACATTGTTGGACGAACTTAGGTGCGTCACGATTATGAAGATGCCAGAGGACCATCATTGAAGTATGCTTTGCTCTACGCAACTCATCAAATTGATAGTGATTACCACGACATAGATCAAGGAATGATTGTCGGTTGTTGAAAAATTCACAGTCCATATCTTCAGCATCGTCATCAATAATTTTAACCGAACGATTATTTTTGGTAATATTTGTTCCAAAAAATATTTTTCGTCTCAACAATTCATCTTTGGATTCTCGAATATTTCCATCAGCGTCTCGCTTTTTTGAGTTATTTGATAAAGAAACAGTGCCATTATCAAGTCCTGCCTTTTTCTTACGTTCTTCTCTCTCCTTCTCAATTTCTTTCGGCACGGTTCTATTTTCTTTACTTGCACCAGACCAATTTAAAAATGCAACAATGAAACTAGCTTTCATCGGTTGAATGATTTCACCTAATTTTACCATGACAGCATCTTGTTCACCGTCTTTTCCATTTTTTATTGTTACGTCAGATACTGTATTTGAATCTTCATCTAAAGCTGCAGATCGAGTTCCACCTCTGTTGGATTTACTTTTTGATTTCGTTTTGTTGTCATTTTTACTCGAATTTCGTTTCTTCTTTGTCTTTTTGGAACCAGCTTTGGAATCATTCCCCTCCTCTATATCTTTGATCACATTTTCAACTTCTCCCGCAAAGTAATCTCCTTCAAGATAAGGTACAGCGGTGGCATCAAGACTTTTATCTTTGAAGTAAAGATCGTACATGTTCGTTAGTTTTCCGACGATCCCTTGCTTTTGACATTCTATAAGCATGTCAACATACCACTGTCTGAGCCTTGCATCTTTTGGTGTTTTTTGATCTTCAGGTTTTGCATAAAAAATGTAATCATCTCCTTTTAAAGGTGGACATGCCCATATGTGTGCTTTACTGAAGCCCTTTTCCATTGCATAATTGAGGTAACAGATTAAGATTTCATGGTAGACTAACGTTCTGATCTTCCTTGGACGCATAAAATGAACACTATCTAAATATGAGATGTACACAGTGCGTTGATTTGGGGGAGGATTCTTTTCATTGTGTTCATAAACATAAAGTGCGAATAATAATACATCAATACCGTCAAGATTTTGAAAGACCGTGATACATTTACACCGAAAAGTAAATTCATCAGGATAATTTTTGTACGCGTATCGTGTTTTCATTCTTTCTCTCACTTCCATTTTTCTGTCAGTCGAGGTGACCTGTCTAATTGTAACCGGACCTCCAAGATTCATTGTCTTCAATGCCTGCTCAACGGTGCAATTCTAAAAATATACCAATATGCGTAAAATTAGTGCAAAAATGTCTCAAATAAGAAGAGAATTCAAATGACTTACCTCAGTACTGGCCTTATTTCGAGCAATTTCTACAGATTTCTCTTCAACCTTCAGACGCACATGCTTTTCCAAGCGCTCAGATAATTTTGTTCTCGGTAAGTCAACGGCCATAGAAACTTTATTCACAGGAGGTTTCTTTCCAGCTTTTTTCTCAGCTTTTCTCTTCTTAATTGTACATTCTGGACAACAGTACACACTCTTCAATTCCTTATTTTGACGAGCATTGAATAATCCACAAATTTGATGAATCCATTTATTGCAGTCATCACACTGTACCCAGCTCTCTTCGTGAACCTCATCATTCTTTTTCTTCTTCAAATCACTTTTCTTAACGGTCATATCGCCAAGCTCAATCTTAGTTTTTTCATCTAGTTCATTGAAACATGGGTTACACCAAAAATATTGGTTGTTACCAGCAACATGGAAGTGACTATTTCTACGAATACGTTTACTTTGACAATTTAATCCATTGCAAAAGAAAACTGGAGGCTCAAAAAGAAGCTTTTCACAGCCACATAATGAGCATGCACGCTCATTCTTTCTTCTTTGCTCCTCTTCATCTTGAAGTTTTTTCAAGACTTTCTCGTAATCAACAGCAAATTTAGTTTTCATTTTCAGTGCCATTTCATTCACAGGTGTACCTTCGTGATTGTATAATAGTGCATTGTCAAAAGTGAGATTGACATCTGCTGCAAATTCCTCAACAGAATGATACAATCCGTTATCAATACGTTTTTGAATTGTTCCAAGATCCATGGGATTCCTGATTATGTCGAAATAATCTGCAAGATTCAATTCTACTGGGTCCACTGGGTTTGCAAATACCCAGGCATATTCATGTGATTGCAAACCCTTGAGAACTTCTATGCACCTCTTCTTCAAATCTGAAGGAGATAATTGATGAGTCCTATTCAAAGATTTGATATGTGTTTCTATTTGCTCAATTGTAAAGCAATTCATCAAAGAGGGAATATCATTCTTTGCTCCGGAATCTTTCAAATTCGATTTTTCAGGTTTCGCATCAACTTGCCGCTTACTATACATATTTGAACTTCCAGATCTGTGAAGATCAGCTCTCATTTCATTGTCATTTCTATGACCCGCAGATACACGCCTTGGCGTTGATTGTGGGGGAGCGAATCCAACTCTCAATTCGTTACCCGATGGTTGTGTTGCACGAGACATTCCATCCTCAAGCTTAACTCTTTTTGTAGGTTGCCGCGGCTGAGACAAAATCGGTTCACATATATTTAAGTCACCCTGCAATAAATCCTGCTTAGGATTACCCCGATAACCTTGTTTCTTTTTATCATTACTCCTTTTAATACTTCTTCTTACTGGATCACACACTTGACAATCGGGGTCTGTACAATCCCTATAATGAGTGAGAACATAACGGCTACTGATACAATGTTGAACTTTGCAATTCTGAACTTTACAATCAGCAATGTGTCGCCATAAACGCTTCATAGCAGCACAATGCTCTGTATGTGGACATTTTCCGTCTTTAAAACCACATTTAGACGCATGTCTTAAAAGAACCAAACGCTGTTGCTTATGCTTTACTTTCTCATCTTCACTAGCATTGTTTTTTAAAGATGATCTGACGGCTTGTGGTTTTTGATGATTGCGTTGATCTCCTGATAATGATGGTATATGGGCAGGTGCATATCCTGTATTGGGGGACATTCTATTTGGTGATTGAGGATCAGATCTATAGGACAAAGGACCCGAGGAGTGAGATGAATTTAAATTGGTATCATTATGATAAGAGGAATGATAGGTCGATGGATCAGGCTGTCCAAAGGAAGCAGTATTATCAGCTCCAAATCCATTCGGGTATTTCTGCCTATCTGAGGATGATGATGATAAATGATTATATGGTTGTGGTTGTTGACTTGTCGATTGACCATTTGACATTCGATGTCTCGAGAAGGCATTATTTTTTGACGACGATTGTTGATTTCGTACTTTATCTCTCACAGGAGCACAAGTGTGACACTTTGGATCTTTACATTCTTTGTAGTGGCTTAAAATAGATCGACTTGAAAAGCAGTGTGAAACTTGACACCGAGGATCCTTACATCGAGCCATGTGCTTCCACAGTCGTTTCATATCCGGACAGAAACTAACTTTGCACTGCCCCTTTTCAGCAGTGCACTTATATGAATGATGCAATAGCAGTAATCGGTTCTGCCTATTTTTTATATTTTGATCACTTCTAATTTTATGTTGTGATGAGGAAGAACCATTGAGATTGTTCATATTTGACGAACCCGGCTGAGATCCTGATGAAGTATTTAAGAAATTCGGTTTAGAAGATTTGGAATCATTTAATGAAGGCATATTGGAATGAAAAGGAGATTCTCCCCTCATATCATTTCCTCCTATAGATCCATTGTGCGAGCCTTGATACGCTGAAGAACTACTACTCATCATGGGATTAATGTCCGATAAATTAACTTGTCTATTGTCCCCCCCTCCTACACCTGATCTAGACCGTCTGGCATTCATTTCATGCTGTCTTCGCGCCATCATGGGATCTTGCGAAGCCTGTGATGATGAATTTGTTGGATACCCATCTCGTCGATATGCATCCTGTTGATTGGAAGAACCTTGACCTTTTCTATACATGGAATTTCCATTGTTCATATGATTCCCATTCCGTCTCTTGGAATAATTATTAGTGCCATTTCCATTCATTCCGTCCTTGGACTGTTGTGTCTTTTTGGCAATCTGAATAGCTAGTTTTTGAAGACGCTGTTTGAGGGTGGAGGTATCGGAATATTCTTGAAAGGAAGAGGCTGTCCGATAAAGAGAAACTTCTAATTGTTTCACCATTTGAGGAAGTTTACTCAGCCATTCGGGAGAAGCATTTTTATCCCGTTGTTTTAAGAGTTTGACTCTGTTGAATAAATTGGGTGAGTATAACTTCTTCAATAAAGTATATTTGATATAGTTTAGGATGAAATTTCATGAACTTACATTTGCTGAATCATAATTCTTCGACTTTCCAAATCCTTATCACTTTGCCAATCTCCATTCAATCCTGAACCGCTGTGCATTGATTCTTTTTCATGTTGTTGCTGTTGTTTCGGCATTAAATCTATACGATTGTCATCCATACTAGGGGGAGGTTGCATCATTTGAGTAGGGTGACTTTGTGGCGGCCCATGCTGTGATCTCATACTAGGATGGCCATGAGAAGGACCAACATGACCTGCATGGGACATGGAATGTTGCGGAGATGGAGATGGCATAGAATTTCCATTATGAGGGCCGCGATGGTGTTGCGAATGATGCGACGGAGGAGCTCCATGTTGTGATGAGGCGTTGTGATTGGGATGGCCTCCAACAGAAGGATGTAAATGGTGTTGAGGAGGATGATGAGAAGGTGTATGATGTTGTGGGTGAGAATGGTGGCCAACTCCTCCATGTTGAGAAGGATGAGGAGGAACGCCTACGCTTTGCTGATGTCTTTGTTGCGGGTAATGTCGTGCTTGTGAAGGGTGATGAGGATGATGATATGGCGGTCCTGGTGGACCTCCATTAGGACCGCCTAAATTAGGAGATGGTGGCATCTGCATTGCCATTGGATAGCTCATTCCCGCCGAACTTTGCTGACGATGTGGTCCTGGTCCCATGCCCATGTGAGGAGGTTGTCGATGTCTCACGTCACCGGAAACGGCTGGAGAACCTAAACCGCCTCCTGGTAGAGGTGGTGGTCGTGGTATAGGTGGAGGACCTACGCCGTTGTGCGGTTGTTGCGAGGATACAGTTGGACCGCCATCATAAGGTGTCATTCTCCTTTTTTGATCCACCTGTTTTACACGATGATTCGAATCAACATATTTCGAAAAAAATAGTTAGATACATTCTTGTTTTCGAATTATTTATTTAACGTAGATTCAAAATACTTAAAAACTTATACTGCGGGAAACCGGCCGACCTATGTAGATCGATACCAAAATTCTTCCGAGGCAAATAGAGAGTAATTTCATTCCTGAATGCAATGGATTCGGATGAAATTTTTGAGAACCTACCTCAATGTTCTTCAATCGATTTCAACACCGCTCTAACCCAATCTCTGAATCCCTATGCACTGTGACTCTTTAAAAACGAGAATCCTGTAACTTTGGTGATCTTTTATTTCGTTCCGTCCTAGACTTGATGGACGGAGGATAAGGAGGTCTCTGTTTTCAGAGAGAAAATCAACTCCGAAATTTTTTGCAGTTTATTTAAAACCTCCGAGCCCAGTTGATTACCACTAGAGATATACCGTCTTAATAACTGTTAATTTTTTTCAATGGAAATAAATGACGAATGTATCTAAATAGATGAAATTATTTGTGTATCCATGTAGATTCCTCATTCAGCATTGACATCTAGTTAAATCATTGCATCAATCACACGTTGCCATAGTAGTCGAATACTTGAGTTTGAATTACTTAGCAACATGAGGAACTTCGATTCTTCGAGGCGTTATTTCCTTTGACACTTAGGACTTTGAAAAGGAGCATAACGCATGATTCAAAACTTGCTGTGAGATACGTGAAAGGATCGCCGGCAAGCCGGGTTTACTTGACTAAATAGTTACTTACTTTCCAATAGACCTGCTACATAAAGAAAATTGAACGCAATGTACATAGATCTCATATGTCACCGAAGAAACGTAACAGTACCGTTAAAACTTCATAGATACTAAGCATGAACGAACAGTTGAAGTCGAAAAAGGAATTCAAAAACAAATCACGGGAATATCTATGTGCTACATGAGAAGATAACCCTATATGTAGAAGCATATTCTGCGCATTAACCTTGTTCCCACTTACACATGACGAGCTTTTTTTTTTACATTCTTGATTCATGTAAATTATTGCCCCATATTAATTTGATTAATATGTCTCTGTACATACAGAAACATATGAATTGTTCTTTCAGAATCGAGCCGTTGAAGTTTCAAAATATTTTGAATTTCCTGCAACTTAGAAGAATCTTACCTATGTGACACCTCACCTAAGAAACTATTCTAGGAAAAGAATCCTGTTTTTTGAGAAAGAATCAACGTTCATTCATGAAGCATTGATTTTTATCGCATAAGACCTTATCGATGAAGTGTATCATTGGCCAGCCTAAGTAAAGTTTCTCACTTGCATTTTACTTATGTTTATTACAATACTGTGTGATCCAAAGATTCTCAAAGTCCTCTTTTTAATGCTGTCTCTGTCTCATATTGTAAGCATTGATTTATCATACTCAAATAATTTAAAGGCAAAAAATGGGTGGACAATTTATGTGTGAAAACTATGGCTCTATAGCTTTGTCTCATGTCGCAAGGACACATTTTGCAATGACTATTTTTAGATGCTGGAGAAAAAATGTTATGACCCTATGTGATAAGGACTATCATAATGCAAATAAATTTATTCTTTTGCTTTTTTTGTCACATTATATTTGATTCCGATCTTATCTCATTTAGAATCCTTTTTCTTGATAGCGTCATTGTTCATTTGAACACAACCTTTCCTGCTCAAATCATTGCGGATAGTGGCAAAAGTAAAAATCAGAAAGAACACCCAATTGAAAAAGAACTTTTTTGTTCTGGACACGATAACCGGTATATTTAGTGCCATATGCATTTCTCGACGTATTCTAGACGTAACGAGTTTGCAGCTTTCTTTCATGTCAATGTTGCGCACGATACAATCACATGTGCACTTCATTGCAACTATAGTTCTCAGGCCGTACTCATAATCCTTCCTAAGATTACATATGGTTATACGATGTTGGCTAATAGAAGAAGTTCTTGATGCGAACTATGCGTTTGCTGGAGATTTGGGAAATTCAGAAGTTGGTGCATGACAAAGTGGATATGAATGCATGCCTTATTTTTCTATTTTTTAGTTGTTTTACTATGCTCCAAAAACATTCTAGCGAAAAGTTCACTTGACTTTCTATCTTTTCTTTCGCCAAAAAAGGTTTCCAGTTACTTTTCACAAACCTCTTTATTTAGAATATGAAGACGGATTGAATTGTTTCAAACCCGATTTTCTCGTTCAGAGATAAACATATTCGAGCATTTGCATAAGGATATATTTAGAAATGGTTTGTATCAAAGACAGGAAGATAGCTAGAAGACGGCTAAGAATGATGACATATGCGAACATTTTTTTTTATTAACATAAAACAAAAATTAAGATATAATTTAAGCTTAGATTTCTACTGCGTAGTCTTATTTCGAATATCATGTTGATCTCGGGAGATCATGCTAGGCCACAATCGCTATTCTTTGAAAATAGCGTCCATTGTTGCTTTTAGTTATGATTGTCCTTGACGAACATTTGAGCATTAAAAATTCTTGTGTTTCTGATGTGACCATGCTTTTCTCGTTTGATCTTTCGCGACTAAAAATAAATCTTCTTTCACCTCCACTTACTGTAGCGAATGTTCCTAATGTTATGTTCCGCTTCTGTGAAAATAGAGTTTTGGTAAAGCAGAAGAGTATGCAAGTGAACTCAATCACGTAAAATTCAAATGGTGTGGAGGAAATTTATTTTTACGCGAAAGATGGCTCAT
>Ga0209092_10002676_pt1 | contig 16188 bp, 14 predicted proteins | sample FraStrMetagenome_FD_187446 | JGI IMG/M metagenome (GOLD analysis project Ga0209092, IMG submission 187446) | Marine eukaryotic phytoplankton communities from Arctic Ocean - Fram Strait ARC3M Metagenome (SPAdes) (version 2) | ecosystem: Environmental > Aquatic > Marine > Oceanic | place: Fram...
TACAAACGATGAGTTCTTTCTTCATCCCATTCGTTCGAGGAGACGGAATGCAAATTTCACTATTGAAAAGGGGTGATAGAATAATACATTGATAGAATAAGACCCTAAATGGATTTGCTTTTGGAATAGCATTGAAGCGATAAAAATTATTGAACTACAAACGATGAGTTCTTTCTTCATCCCACTCGTTCGAGGAGACGGAATGCAAATTTCACTATTGAAGAGGGGTGATAGAATAAGACCCTAAATGGATTTGCTTTTGGAATAGTATTGAAGCAAAGATCTGCGCTCGCAAACATCTATACGATGTAGCTTACACATTACACACGTCTAAATTACGCATCATCATTCATTACGAGCACGATATTTATGAATAACCTTCCTCAACGCTTGTATGTTGTGATGAGCTCAACATCAATTCAAATGAAATGAACTTTGAGTCAAGCAATCTCGAAGGAACATATTGATGTAGGCACAACAAGACTACGAGTAGCAGATCGCTTCCTCATTAAGGAATGATGATTATTATTTACCCCCACTTTTTCATGACAGCCTCCACTCACTCCTTAATAGAGCGACATAGAAAACCTCAGCGTTAAAAGATTTATCTATGTACCACATAGATCAATCTCGTGTTCTCGTAACACTTCAGTGCTTTTTTGCAAGTATCAGTTTCATCAATTGGGACTTTAAGCATATCTGCTACAATCCAAACAAAACACTCTCACTGAAAAGCTATCGTAATTTTTCATTGAACAAAATGTGCAAAAGTATTTACTGCAGTTGACACACGTGGATATGCATTCTCCTGCAAAACACGCATAATGCTCACAGTGCGAGCACCTCGCATAGAGACAAGAATCATTCATATGAATCCCGTTATTGCATACCCGGCAAATCTCCAGCCCGTCACATTTCATGGACTCGTCTTTCTGTTCCTGTGGAACTTGATCACGATGCGTCGTTCGTTTCTTCCACCATTCCATGCTGCTACTAGTTCTACGGCTACTGACACAACTTTCATCATTTTGACACTGATAATGATCCCGTTGTGGGTGACATGATGACAGACTCACTCTTGGCATAGCATCCACCTCTCGATGAAACGAAAAATATGATGATCCATGCATCGACACGGAAGGATCGCTTGACACGTAATGTAAATGTGATGAGTTGCCTCCTCCATGATGATAATCCTGATGATGATTCACGGGTATCGTACGTGCCCTTTTCGATACCTCATCCCATTCCGTCCACGACCGCTTCTTATGTTGCTGCTGATGCTGGTGCTGGTAATGCTGATTGTGATACATTATCTTTCTATGAAATTCTTTGTTTGTGTTGTACAGTATTGCCAATATATTCAAGTTATATGGATACACCGGTAAACAAGTTTCATTGAAAAAAAAAGGAAAAAAGAAATGCCAACCCGATACATAACTTCAATAAATATACATATAGCGGCATATCAATATATATACCGGTACAATGTATATACTTCGCAGTATAATAATTTTGGGAAAGGCGTTCCCGTACATTCGTACAGGGCATTCGTGCGATGCATACTCGCGAATCTAAATCGTTCAAATTGTGCGAACTCCGCTGACGGCCATTCAACACAATTTATGTTTTTGTATATTTTTTGTTCTGTTACGCACATATCACATATCACACATCACACATCACACATCACACATCACACATCACACATCACACATCACACATCACACATCACACATCACACATCACACATCCCACATCTCCTAATAAGTATTAATAAAATATTTATTTCCTTTACAAAAGAGAGAGTGATAGGAGATGATTCCGATGCATGGAAGTCCTACAGATATATAAATATATAAACTAAAAGTAAATTGAAGGTCAGCATCACCAAAAGGAATCATCGTACAACCAATCCTCCATCTGAGGATTCATTTCATTTCATATTCAATTCATCATCTGATCAAAATACGGAGAGAAGAGAAGCATCTAAGTAACCATGAATTTAGAGACGGCAACGATACGTCATACAGTGAAATCCATACAATTTGGATTCTTCTCCGATGATGACGTTCGTAAACGTAGCGTGTGTGAAATCAAGAGTCCCGTGACCTATGATTCTCTCATGAATCCTCTCCCGAACGGAATGTACACGCCAGAGCTCGGACCTTTGCATACCAGTGATGGGAGTTGTGTTACCTGTGGTCAAATGTTTCAAGATTGTCCAGGACATTGCGGTCATATTGAGTTGGTACTCCCGGTGTATCATCCGCTTTTATTTCCAACGGTGTACCGTCTATTGAAGTCCAAGTGTTTGCACTGTCATAACTTTAAACGTAAGAACTCGATTGTTCGAAAACATGCGTTGAAGTTGGAACTTATGAGGGTTGGGCAGATAGAACGTGCGTTGACATTGGATGATGAATTGGAGGCTCGTCGAAGTCGCGCATATTCGTCTGTAGAAAGAATTGGCGATTCAGGTAAAAAGACAAGAAAGATAAAAAAGGAAGCAGCAGCAATCTTGTCGATTGACGATGTCGAACAGATGAAAGAAAAATGCATCGTTGAAATTGAGAATGAAATTGCTGGACTCTCTGAGGTTCCGTTGCAAGCGCACTCACGAACGATGTACAAAGAGCTGCGTAAGTCCATTATAACTGATTTAGTATGTAATAAATGTGAGAACTGTCGGTATACTAGCAACAAATTTCGAAAAGATAATCTTGGAAAATTTTTTAAATCTCCATTATCACTGAAGGCGAAGGAGACTAACAAAGAGTTGAAGTTAAAGACAGTCCCTTCTATAGAGCTTGAGAGAAAGTTGAAGAAGACAGGCATGAGTATTGCAGAATACAGTCGTCGAGCCAGTGGGGGAGGTAGCGCTCTATCACGACTCATAAATGATGAAAATGAAGAAAAAATTGAATTCGACCAAAGTGAACCCTCATCAAATAAGGCTGACGTCCTTATCAATCAAATCGAAGTCCGTTCTGAAATTAGATTGACATGGGCTTTACACGAAAAATTTTGTCAATCGGTTTTTGGTGACGGTGGAGTCGGATACGATGTATTTTTTATGAATGCCGTTTGCGTCCCTCCCTCTAGATTTCGGCCTCCAATGATGAAGGGAAACATGACGGTAGAACATGTCCAGAACGATTTGTTTTGCCGACTCATGAAAGCTAACTACGAAGTGCGAAAGCTTAAAGCAATCGGAGAGAACAGAGGTGTCAAGGCCATGCCTATTGACGAAACGATGTCAGGTAATACAGAAATTGAAGATCTTGTGAAGACTTCCAGTGATCTTGTTTCGGAATGGATGAAGATTCAGTATTCTATCTTTCTTTTATGCCACGATGAAGCGGGTGGAGGCGGCATAAGACAAATCTTGGAGAAAAAACAAGGGATGTTTCGAAAGTAAGTAAGCGAGGTTTGATTTTGCGTTCACCTATACGCGATTTCATCATTATATTTATTCGCAGAAATATGATGGGTAAGAGGGTTAATTACGCTTGTCGATCAGTCATTGCTCCAGATCCATACTTGAAAACAAACGAGATTGGGCTCCCAAGGAAATTCGCGAAAGTACGTTTAAAATCATTATGTGAAGCATTTGATGCACTCTGGTCTCTTAATTTTTCATGTTTGAAAGGTTCTTACATTACCTAGTCCAGTGAATTCGCAAAATATTTCACATATGCGCCAGCTTGTCATCAACGGAACTAAGACTTATCCGGGATCTAACTGGGTCGAGGAGATGTTATCTGAAAATGGTATCACAAGGAATAGACGAATAAATTTGTCTCGAATGGATTTGTTGAAAAGGCAGGCACTCGCAAGTCGTTTGGTTGGGAATGGAACATTTGTTGTTGGACGACAGGTGAGTCTACTATGCGATAAATTGAAACTGATTTATGTGCATGTGATGACATGGCTTTAATGCCATATGCTTGAAGAATGAAGAAAGCTTCATTCGATGTATTTTCCTATCCTGAGGGTCTGATGTAAAGCAGTTTCGCCGCAACTTACTATCGATCTCTTTCTGTTTTTTCTTATTTTTTTCATTTTATTCTCTTCTTAGATTGTGAATGGTGATCGGTTTCTAATGAATCGACAGCCAACTTTGCACAAACCAGGGATCATGGCACACGTAGCACGTATTCACAACAGTGATGATCAGGTTCTTCGTATGCACTATGCAAGTAAGTTCGATTTAGTTTTTCCTGGTTTATGAAGAATTACAAGTCATGCACCACACGGAATTATAATGTCGCAGCAATGTGATAATTATTGCCGATTATGACCATATTTCACTGAAACCTGACTTTTTACATTTGGATGATGTCTTGAATCGATGCTCAATCTTTCGTGACTAATTTTTTTCGTTTGAAAAGATTGTAATACCTACAATGCTGATTTCGACGGAGATGAGATGAATGCTCATTTGGTACAATCGCCTTTAGCTCAAGCCGAAGCGCGCCTTATCATGGGCGCTGAACTTCAATATATAAGTGGGACAGATGGTGGTGTCCTCAGAGGCTTGATTCAGGATCATGTTGATGGTCAGTATGATTGGGTATACACCATTAATTCTCCTCCTTTTCATATTCTGACGTACTCCTTGCATCTTTTAAAGCGGGTGTTAAACTTACCCATCCATCAACGTTTTTGTCACGATCACAGTACCAACAATTTGTGTATGCAGCGTTAGTTGACGTACTCGATGACGGGGAGGAGATTGTTTGTGAAAGGGGTTCTATATTTATGCCAAAGCTAGGAGTAGAACTTTGGACCGGAAAACAGGTAGGCATTTCTTTCAATAATGTTTGGAAACTTTATGCTAATAATCAATAATGTTCTTTGTTTCGCGGTAGGTTATTTCAACACTGCTGCATCACCTCACCCCAAAACTATATTGCATGCACAAAACTAAAACAAACCCCGCCCTTTTGGGTTATGGCCATGATAAAGTACTCATTATAGACGGTGAAATGCTTCGTGGAATTTTGGACAAAAACGCTTTCGGCAGTTCTAGTTTTGGCTTGGTTCATTCTATTCATGAGGCGTATGGAGCGAATGCTGCTTCAACTATTTTGTCAGTATTGGGACGTCTCTTCACTTTTTATTTACAATCATATGATGGGCATAGTTGTCGTATGGAGGATCTAATTTTGACAACTGAAGCGAACGAGGGACGGAGAGATCTTATTCAAAAGACATATAATTTAGGAGCGAGATCAAGTTTGGCTTTTGCGCGCTCAGATGCGGGAAAGGTCAGCATTACTCCAATTGAGGAATTGAGTGTCGATAAACTAAGCGATAAAGAATTAATAGAAGGCAGACAGAAGCTAAAGCGGCTCTTAACCGGTCCTGAAGGTGCTCACAACAGTGCGGCTTTGGATAGTCACATGCAGGGGATCGTCAATCCATTGGCGAGCAAAATTATAAAGGCTTGCCTTCCAAGTGGACTTGAGTGCCCTTTTCCGCGTAACACTTTTGGACTCATGGTGAATACTGGTGCTAAGGGAAGTATGGTGAATCAATCACAAGTTTCGTGTTGTCTAGGGAGTCAGGCCCTTGAGGGTCGCCGAGTTCCACGTATGCCCAGTGGAAAAACGCTCCCTTCATTCAGTCCTTACTGCCCTACCCCCCGAGCGGATGGTTTCATTAGTGATCGCTTTTTGACTGGAGTAAGACCACAGGAATACTATTTTCATTGTATGGCCGGGCGAGAAGGTCTAGTCGACACAGCTGTTAAAACCTCGCGATCAGGATATCTCCAAAGATGTCTTGTCAAACACTTAGAAGAACTGAAGGTGTGCTATGACAACACAGTTAGAGATGCAGAGGCAAACGTTATTCAGTTTGTATACGGTGAGGATGGGATAGATCCAAGCAAAGCCGCACATTTAGATCCCAAACCTGCGATACTTGAGTACATCGCTCGCAACTACGGAAGTTTGCAAGATCGTTATAAACCTTTGTCTAATAGCGATCTAGAACTTAGTTTTCAAATTGCTCAACAAGCGGAAGTCGCAAAGAATATTATTAACCTTGATGTAGAAGATTTGAAAGTTGGAATGTTAGTGCAAGCGAAGAAGCTCCGAATCGGTAATGAGTGGGTTCGAGGAGCCTTATGTCAAGGTTGGTTTGACGCGACTATAACCAAGGTACACTCCGATGGAACTATCAGTCTTCGTTATAATGGATGTAACGAGACTGCTAAGCGTGTTCCTCTTGAAGTAGTTTTTGATGGCTGCTGCTCAAACCGCACCCTTGCACTTTGGAATAGATGCAAGCTTATCAGAACAGTTGCCCCCGATCCAATTTTAAGTGGTAAAACAACCGGTTCGATTGCAGCCACGTCACATCTCCTTGGCCAAAGTGGGGCATGCGTTAGCGAGAAAGTTGCAGGGTCAGTTATTTCCGCTCTTGAATCTGATACCGATTTGGAAAGGGCATTAAGTGCCAGCAATATTTCTGAAGAAGATTTTAGAAGTTTAATTTCGGCGAAATACGCAAACAGCCTTATTGCCCCGGGCGAAGCCGTTGGATCAATTGCGGCACAATCTGTTGGTGAACCCAGTACTCAAATGACATTAAATACTTTCCATCTAGCCGGTTCAGGGGCAAATCTTACTTTAGGAATTCCTCGACTTCGTGAGATAATTATGACTGCAAGTAAAGAGATCAAAACCCCGACTATGTCTGCACCATTATTGCCACACGTTACTGAAAAAGCAGCTCGGCGCTTGGCGCGGGACTACACCAAACTTACGGTCAAAGAACTTATTGCTAGTCATAATGGCATTACTGTGAAAGAAGTGCTTGAATGTGACGGCGGATCGAATTGGAATCGCTCATATTACATAAAGTTAAAGATGCATCCAGCTGAGCGAATATTTGATGCATTTGGCCTGAGATTGAAAGATATTGCTGCTGTTATTACTCGAGATATGTTACCAAAAATTGCAAAACTTATGAAAGCTGAAGTAAAGAAGCATGCGGATATAGGATCGTCGAGCTTTACAATTGGTGGAGGCACAGCTTCTGACTTTGTAGATGGAATGGACGACAGCGATAAAAATGCAGTTAAAAAGTCAAAAAGGAAGAATCACAAGGAACATGATGAATATGAAGACGAAGAAGTGAATGAAGAAGACGGCGTCATGGGGGACCGTTTCGGTCATCGACAGGAAATGGTGGTATGTTTGTTTACATTTCGGTTCTTTACATACAAATGACATCTTATGGCAATTTATTTATTTTAGTCCTACGGCGAGATGGACGACGAAGATATGCAGATAAGCAAACAGAAAACGGACGAGGAAAATGATAACGATTCTGATGACGAAGATGTAAATGTCGTGCGGACTGTAACTGATGATGAAGAGGAATTTGAGTCATTTTTCAACGAGAAGTTGACAAGTAATGCACTGAATATTGACGCAAAAACAAATACGTTCAATTTACGTCCCCTCAAAGTCGATCCATCATCTCGTTCATTTCTGATGGTAGGACTAGTTGAAAAAGCAGCAGCGTCAACCGTAGTTTCGTCGAAAAGTGGTATCACGCAGGCCTTTATTAATAAAGAGGACGGTCGTGGGTTGTGCCTTCAGACGGCTGGTATCAATGTACACGAAATGTGGGAACAATCCTGCTTGGATCACAATCGTCTGTCCTCAAATGATATCTGGGCTATTCGATGTACTTATGGCGTTGAAGCCGCTCGAATGACCATCGTGGATCAAATAAGAGGTGTTTTTGCTGTATATGGAATCAGTGTAGATCCACGGCATTTATTTTTGATTTCTGACTATATGACTTATGACGGCGGATTCAAAGCCATGAACCGGTTAGGAATGGCAGCTGATTCTTCTGCATTCGTGCAGATGAGCTTTGAAACAACTGCGGCATTTATGACAGAGGCTGCTGTCACAAATGCGAAAGATAATCTGGAAAGTCCGAGTGCCAATATTGTGTTGGGAAAACCGATAAGACACGGAACTGGCGCTTTTGATTGCTTATTCAAAGGCTAATATATGTCATCTTTTATCCATGACTATTAATTTATAATAGGGAACATGATGACGTATATTACACGTTTCGATCGTAACAGTGACTGATGAGGCGGACCACCGGTAAATCTAAATCATGCGATTTGTAGATGTTTCAAGATTATATGTTTACAATTATTAAAGTACACAGTTGAAAAATTTAACACTATCTATTGCCCCAACATTGTTTGGCATATTTGGAAATAAAATTCATCACCTCTTAACGCTATATAGTTAATGATCAATACGAATTTCTCGTGCTTTTAAATTTTTTTACACTGTTGCATGGACACAGTTTGAAAAGAATGCTCTCCAATACTTTTTTCATTGCGTCTCGGACAATGAGGATACGTAAAATATTGACGTATTACGAAACACATCATGCATCACCGATTCCATTGAAGAACTAATGGACACAACTTTTCAATTGACTGCTACCCATGAAGATCAAAAATCCGATGAAGTTCAAACACTCATTGCTACGAAAACCTTTTGAAATAGATTTTTCAGTACTTGAACTCCTTTGTGATTCTCCTTAAAGAGGCAACGCACACGAAGTAGATGTCGATGAAGTTAAGTCTCCTTCCTTGTCTTTATTCTTGAGTACCAGATTCCGTCTCAACAACATCGTGGTATCCTTAACTCCAAAGTAAGGATGCTCAACAAACTCATATCCCAGCCCTGCATACATTAACAGAGCAGCTTCATTAGAGGCTTCAACTCGTAAATACATTTCGTTTTCCTGCCATTTCTCGACGACAACTTCACTGGCTACAATCATAGACGAAGCGATTCCCTGCCTTCGCCACTTCATACCAACTGCAAGATCACTAAAGTACGGTCTTGGAGGCGTGTTCGCATCACGGTTTTTAGGTGGACGTGCATCAATATCGCAAAATGCAATGATGTCCCCAAAATTCTCACCATCACCATTGTTCTCACTAGGATCCTCGCACGACGTTGACTTGATGGCGACTAACATAAGATGTTTTGAATTATCATATGAAAAATTGTTTTGCAGACGCGCCAACTCCTTTATCAAGTGATAATGATTATAGAGCGGATGTGGTGGATAAAACGCTTCCACAAGTATCCTCGAAACGTCCGGCAGATCCTGATAGGTCGCTTCTCGGATAAAGAATCCCAAACCATTATCATCATTATCACGATCACCATCATTTAAATAGTGGACAATGTCATTACTATTATTTGTACCTCCCATTTTCTCCTTCACTATAGAATCTTCCAGAACCATATCACTGCCCACTATCCCGGCACCTTTCAACATTTCCTTGTTATCTCCATTACTAAGTAGGCAAACACTGCTGCTGCTGCTTCTGTTACTGCTACTCCTACTGCTTTTGCTCACAGCCACTCGACCATTCCTATAACGGTTACTACCAACGAATGCGTTTGTCTTCGTAACCAACAACGATATCACCAGGATCATTATCATCATCATCATCATCATCATCATCAGGAGAAAGGAAGTGCGTGTACTGCCCATCATCATTCGTCTTCGTCTTCGTCTTCTGATTGCTGCTGCTGCTCCTCCACTGTGACTGTACACACACCTCATGCTAGCTATCATCATTGTCGACGCCATCTCTTAGTAACGTGCAGATTGAGGAGGAGGAGGAGGAGATGAGAATAGAATAGAATAGAATAGGAGATGAGATGAGATGAGATAGGCGAATAGTTAGAGTGAAATTAGAAATGAGTGTATAAAGAGAGAGAGAAAAGAAAAAGAACAGGTCCACGCAGGAGGATTGTGCAAGAAAATAATAAGAACCTAATACGAATTTTGGAGAAAAACGAATGAAATGTACATACTCGTATATGTAATGAAATACCTGTGCCTGTGCATGCGAAGTCCCACTTCCCACTGTTGGCAATTTGCAACAGCGCACACATACGACTCGTACGACTCGTACGAGAGTACATGTTGTATTTAATACAGAGAGGTTGTGTATCTTTATATCACATCACACATCACACATCACACATCACTCACTCTCTCTCTCTAATATATCTCTCTAATATATATATCATATATATCAAGAGAAGTGATCGATGATCGATATTATTCATGTAAAGAGGATACACACACTAGAGGCAACTGGTAATGCATAAAGATCATCATTATATTACATTATATTGTGCTGCATTGTATTTCCAAATATCTCAACACATGCGTTTGATTTAACAGAGGGATCCATAAAAGATATTGAACGAGAATCCCCGATAACCTGGAATCTTCCAGCTCAATTAATATGGATTCCAAAAAAGTTGTAAATCACGAAACGAACCGAGAGGAACCAAATGCAACATCCACTTCATCACAAAAGATGAGCATTCATACTGGCAACGGCACTCAATTAAGGACTTGCGGTATATCCAAAACTCGAATTATAAAAACGGATCGGTTTGGGTTTTTAATTGGAGACCAAAACGATGACAGCAATAGTTTAAGTTCATGCAGTGAGGGGGAAAAGGAGAGACTGTTGATGCGTAAGACGAATAGAGGATACCGTCCTGCTGGGTTACTTCTTGGTCGTACGGAAAGGAAGAAGCGGAGTAATTTGGAATGGTCTCGAGAGAAAAAGTGGATTCGGATGATGCGGAAATGGGAGAAAGTGAGTGATAAGAAGAAGACGCGGAAGAGGATTAAGAAGGGGATACCGGATTCGATGCGCGCTTTTGCGTGGATGGATTTTGGCCAAGCTTGCAATGTTGGGGAGAAAGATTATCAATGGTATGTAGATGCTGCGGAGATGGAACAGAGCAAATCGTTATTGGACACTATCGAGCGTGACATTACACGTACCTTCCCTCGACATGTTTTGTTTTTGGAACCAGAGCCTGACGATAGTGACGATGATAAGATAACGCAAAACGATGATGAGATAACGCAAGATATGATTTCGGCAAAGGCATCTCAAAATGGATTTAGTACTTTGTGTTCAAGTGATATTGGTGAAGCCGAAAAGGTTTTATCTGCCGCTATTCATTGCCAGATAAACACTGTATTAGAAGAGGGTGACGACATAGTTTGTGAAAGTAACGAAGCGCTAGATAATGAAAAACTAAAGATAAAAGAGGCAACTGGACAAACGCTTCTGCGAAGAGTTCTTCGAGCATACAGTATCTTTGATAAAAAGGTTGGATACTGTCAAGGAATGGGCTTTGTTGCCGCAATGTTTTTAACTTACATGCCAGAAGAAGAAGCATTTCACCAATTAGTCGCAGTGATGAATGATGAGCCTTGTAAGCTTCGAGATTTATATGAAGAAGGTATGGTAGGGGCAAGGAAAGTTTTATTTGTTGCAGAAAAAATGATGATGAAATTTTTGCCCGCATTGCACGATCATTTTGAAAAGGAAAATATTTTCTTATCCATGTTTGCAACCCAATGGCTTATCACGATCTACACAAGTAATTTTCCGTTTGACTTGGTAACTCGAGTATGGGACACATTTCTGGTTTCAGGCTGGAAAATCGTTTACAAAGTGATGCTGGCATTGCTTAAAAATTCTTCAAAGATTTTGTTAATGATGCGATTTGAGTCAATTCTGGCATACCTTCGGAGGTTGCCAAGTTATGTAGATGGCAAACAAATTATGGATTTGGCTAACTCGATCCCCATTAGGCGGAAAGACATCGCAAAAGCAGTTAAAGATTTCAACGCCAATGATTAGAAGTAGATAATCTGTGAATTTCATATTTCGTCTCGCTTGTATTCGTGTAATCAAATTTCAGACAAAGTATTTGAATTTTTATCCTGCCAAGAAATAATTTTATTTTCAGTTCTCATGTCAATTTTCAAATTTTACATTGTTGGTACAAATAGGCTGGGGAACTTTATATGTATACTGGTGCACAAATATATATGAATGATTAGAATTTATGAAACTTAGTCTTAACAATTTGCACATGATCCCCTACCCATAGTTTTAATAAAAGTGAACATTACTCATAGCCCTCGCAATAGAAATTCCTTTAGTCCCAGCTCTTAAAACTGTTCGGGTATTCGCTGATAAGAATATAGCACCTCCATATGTCATAATAAGTGATGACACATTTCCTTGCTCAAACTTAGCATCTCCGTCCAAAATTATAACAACAGCTGGCGACCGAACTGGTTTGAGCTCATAGTTAGAGTATGCCGGCACCTCAATGATCTCAATACAAAAGTCAGCAACAGGCGGTGCGTACAGTGTTGTACAATTGTCAATTTTCTTTCCTCGTGTAATTGTAGGAACGGCTGTTCTGTAGGTAAGCATTGATACTAACGTATCAACGTCCTTGAGCTTCGGTGTCAAACCTGCACGAACAACATTATCGGAACACGCCATACATTCGATAATCTCTCCTGATATGTAAGCATGGGGTTCGTTTGCACCAATGTAAAATGATTGCCCTCTTGTCAACCTTACATGATTCAACATCAATGGCGCCATCATGCCTGAATCACCTGGAAATTGGTCTGCCAGCTTCAGCATCAGTTTAGCATCTCTGGATAATTCATCATGCCTCAATTGCTTAAGACGGAGCCTTCCAATCAACTTCGTCAACTGCCTCTGAACCAACTCATCATCAGCAGTGTTGAACTTACGAAACATGTTTCGAAGAACACCGCGAATCGCCGAGGAGTTCGGGTTATGTTCTAGCGCCAAAACATTTTCAGCCGCCTCCTGTCCAATAACTTCCCAAAATTCAGGGTATTTCTTCAAGTTTTCAGCAATATGATTTACTGGACGAAAGCCACACATGGCTTCAAAATCGTCCGTTAGCGCGACTGCCATCTCTGGTTTGTGATTAGGATCCTTGTAGACATGAGGTCTTGACGTATGCAATTGTTCTGCTAGCTTCTTATCAGGATGGGCCTGGATTGATAGCACCTTCTCAATGCTAAGAATTTTGAAAAGGAACGTAAGGTCTGTCTTAGTTTCTGAGCCCATATGCAATTTTGGATTCGACTGTACGTGTTCCAACAAGGACATTGGCGTCATCCCATCTTCCATAAAAGATTCTCCGTCCTCATCTTCATCCGATCCCGTCGAGCAAATGTTCGACATACCATTCGGATGTGTCCCAATCCATAACTCGGCATACGGTTTATCATCTTGAATTTCAAACTCTTCGCTTTGTGCCGCACTCATATTAGCCACGGTCGAATTACGTCCAAATCGTCCCCAGGCATAATTTTGTGCTACACAATTCAACTTCTGTTAGGAACAAAATCTGTCAGTTCCGTCCTATCATGACAAAGCTACGCACACAGGTCCACGCATACACTGGCCTCTCTCTGCAGACTTAACCATAAACGCAAACTTACCCTCATAGCATTTTCCTTCGTAACTGGTACCTCCGTCGCCGCTTCTTGCTCTGCAATGAGAGAAGCGAGGGCATTACCGGAAATGCTTCGAGGGATGTTAAAGGAAGCTTTCGCCTGTTCATTGGGATTTGGAGGAAGGACTTCTACGTCCTGATTATATCCTCGTGATCGGGCAATATCGTGGAGACCCATGGTGATACGCGTGTTGGTTTGGTGTTTGGAATTTTTGTGTTTTAAAAATGACTGATTGTGTGTGCCTTGCGTCCAAAACGGAACGAGGTTTGCGGGAAACTCTAAAGCCATTCATGCATACATAAAAGCAAATTTTATTCTATTTTCGAGGACCATGCAATTAACGTACATTTCGGTCAAATTTTATCAATATATGTCATCTTATAGAATGGAGAATTTCCTAGTTTCGTCGAGGTCGAGAAGCGTATCCTCCGATCTTCGGTCATAGAGCGGAAAATTATGCCTGTTTCAGGTCTCGGGTGTCAGGTTCCGATCCCGTCTTTTCGATGCTCGATGCAGACCCGTGACCCGTTGTATTGATAACTCGATTTGTATATTGTTGGATGATTCGATGATATATAGTATATTTGGTTGTTACTGTAAGGTGTCGGAGGAGAGAAGCAAGCATTTAGTCGTCGGAATCCATTGGTAGATGTTTATCGTGTTTTCTACGTACGGCTTTCTCTACCTTGGAGAGCTGTGATGCAAGTTTCCCTCTATAGGATTCTCCATCGCGAATCCGATCTTGAAGAAGGTCAACGCACGACGCACGTCTTCGGCGATGTATGCAATAGAGAATTTAAATTCTGTTAATGAATTGTTATTGTTACCAATCAAATGTTGAAATTCTCTTTATGACCTGCAACTAAACAAATGTTGAAATTCTCTTTGTGAATTGTTACTAGTCAGATGTTGAAATTCTGTTTACGAACTGTCACGAATCAAATTCCACTAAAGTGTAAGGTGTTATGATGAATGCCTCTGCATTACAACTGTTGTACGCATAATGAACAAGAACACACATCAGAATGGTGTAGATGAACAAACCAATAATAGTAATAAGTTCAAATGTTTCTAGTACGAAATGAACCCCAAAGTCTAAACTTATATCTCCACATTCGTCCTCGGCATTGCATCACTTTCTTGCATCCCAACCTGGAAGAGTACCAACATTATGCTTATGATACCATCACTTCAAAAGAAAATAACGTCCTCATTTCAAGTCAAAACAAAGGAAGTTGAAATAATGATTGTGTAACAACAACGCCGATAAATGCGTTCAGGTAAGTTGAATGGACTCATAGACTTTACCGACATTCTGCGTCTGGTGATGTTTTGTATTGACTCTACTTATCAGCCATGCCTTCAAGCAACGCAACTAGAATGCACCGTTTTCAAACTACGGGCCGAAACAAATTTCATGTTTAAAGGGACAACCAAGATGCTAAAGTCCCGAAAAGTCAAACTTTTCATTCTCGTAATTATCTTCGTCATCATCATCAAAATCGTCATTGTACAAATCTTTCAAAGTATTGTGTCTGTTGTGTAAAATCTCATCTTTTTGACTTATGCTACCTTCATGGCCAAATTCGTCGCCTTCGAAAATTTGCCTCTCATTTTTTGTTAGCCGCCAGCTTGCTCCAGTCTCATCTCGCACACCCGACTTTCTAATGTCGCTCACAAAAGAAATTTTTCTCTGACTAAAGACACCATGATCAATCTGTTGTACGCTTAATGTACGATCTCTTAAGCAAACCGATGCATTAAGTTCGGTCAATAGGTCCAAGCCAAGCAACAGATCTAGGCCTGGCATACTAAAGGTTTCCTCAATAACTATAACATTTCGACATACTACTTTCACGGGCCTACTTGTAACGCTACCATCCGTCCCTAGCAATAATGCGACGTTATACAGCCTACCAACAATTCTCGTAGATCCTCCAACTCCGGTAGCCCGACCAGAAAATTGCTCATCAATATCATCCCTCAACCCACATCGTTCCGCTGCCTCAAGACTCATCACGGTAACCTGCGCACCAGTATCGACGAACGAGTTAATATTACACCCTTCATTATGATTACTATTTTGTCTATTCAAGACCATACATGGTATTTCGAGTAGCGAGTGACGTTCTGTCGTAACCTCAGAAGAATTCGAATTGGAATTCTTCATGTTATCAATCTTATTTTCATTTCTCCCATGATAACGTGAATCACCGTCAGCTGATAATCGTTCCTTAATAGATTTCGAATCATAGACTTTTCCTAAACCGCGATCTTCCTGTCTAAGATCATTTCCATCATCTTCGTCGTCGCGATCATTATTGCCATTATGATATTTTGGATTGTTTCGAATCATGTGCGAATCCTCAAAATGATATTCACGTCCGTGTATAATTACTGGTGGAACGCCAATGCGATTATTCCTGTTGTCGTTACCTCGAACGGTCACACAGGAGCATAGTAAATGTAATAGAATCCAAATCGAGAATATGGTAGCGTTAGAAGATCGTCGTCGTCGTCGTGGAAGTTGGTTCATTGTGTTTCGAGATATTTGATTGTGTGTGATGGCAAACGTCACGGTACCGGTATGTGTGCAGCCGAAAGTGCGAACCCCAAAAATGTGCCCCCCGAAAGTAAAATCGATACATGTATGGATTAGTTTCACTGTGGTGAGCTATTCTAGCCTTTTCGGCGAGTGGCGTCGGGTTGTGATCTTGCCCGGATCCTCCCGAAGGACGTATAATATAATATTCTAATGTTTTGATGCTTTTACATCTA
>Ga0209092_10002678_pt1 | contig 16184 bp, 20 predicted proteins | sample FraStrMetagenome_FD_187446 | JGI IMG/M metagenome (GOLD analysis project Ga0209092, IMG submission 187446) | Marine eukaryotic phytoplankton communities from Arctic Ocean - Fram Strait ARC3M Metagenome (SPAdes) (version 2) | ecosystem: Environmental > Aquatic > Marine > Oceanic | place: Fram...
CTTACTATGATTAAGATTACCACTGATAAAAGTATTACTCTTTATATTATAAAGGAATCCACTTTCGTTCTTTATCACTTCAAGAGAATTCTGTTCCTTACAGAATATCCTTTGACACGTCATTAATTCTGATGTGGTCTAAATTAGTTTCGAATCCTTAATTCGTGGCAGCACGCAGCATGGCATGCAACATGCTTATCTGAACACATCTGTCTCCAATCCATCCAATGCCCACTTTTGGATGTTTACACTTTCTTTAGCATGTCGTTACCGTTCAAAACCAAACAGGAGTGCCTCATTGGCTCAGCTACATTTGCAGTCGTTGCAGTGGGGTATGTAATATACAAGAAATGGAACAATACGTCAGATTCTTCGACACCTTCATATCTTTTATCTGAGGGAATTGCAAAATACGTTCACCAGGAAAACGTCAAGCCGCCTCTTCCTCCAATTGTTCAGTCATTGTTAGCAAATGCACATCTTTGTTACCTTAGCACGTCAGATATGGAATTGAGAAGCTCTCATTTGTCGCTAATGCGATTTACCTACTTGTCTCAGGATGAGGTGATTATCCTGTCGACCTCACGAAATACTAAGAAGTTCGATCTTTTGAAGAAACAGCGTGGAGTGGCTTTGCTTGTTCACGATTTTGGTAGCAATTCACCTGCGAGCGGTACTTACAGCATCACTCTGAATGGTGATTGCTCAATTGTAGAGGATACGAAAGATTTGGTGCGATATCGGAAAGCTCACCTGGATCATAACCCAGACTATCCCCAGTTTATTGTTGGCGACGATATAGCCATTCTCTGTGTCAATGTTCAAAGTGCAAGAATTTGTGACATCAACGACAACGTTAAAAAGTGGAATGTACATCATACCTAATTATTAGCGTAGACGTTAATTGATGTAACCTTAATTTCGGAGAGAAGTCACCTTTTTTTGCTATTCACCGAGAAGTTAAACTCAGACGAACACATTCTGTGTACTTCGCAGTAGATGGGCAAGGTTACTTAGACTAAGTTTTAAGTTGGTGTTGATTTGTTTTCACGGTTTTGCCTCAGAGAACAAAATGGATTCATACTCCCCGAATTGTGAAATCAAATTAGTTTAATAACTATATAGACGGTGAATAGTGTTTTTTGCTCAAAATTGGTTTTGTTAATATTGTTATGTATTAGCAGTTTAGCAATCAAAGATTCTTTTTCTCTCGAGCGGTATTCACATATTATCATCGATTTTCATGAGAAAGAACGTCACAATCGACAATATACTTCTCTAAGACATGCAAAAGGCATTCATTCAAAACTGGAACTATCACTATCATGTATTAATAATTCTGAGAACGCTTCACTCGCGACCTCCTTGTAGTGGAAACCAGAAACCGTCCGCGACGTTGAACGAGGGAGGAGTAATCACTCCCCGGCTCTTCATCAGTAACTTCCACGAACTGCCCCCACTCACCCGGCGCAACTGCAGATTGACCGTAACCCAGGAAGCTACCAGGTGCATTTTCTCGTTTACTTATCACACTTCTGTGGTTGTTTTCAAATTCCTCATTTGATGAACATGTAGACGGCGTTAATAAAGCCGGATCATTTCCTGTTGGACTCGAGGAGTTGATGAATCCGTTCGTGGTCACGTAATGACTTTGTACCTTTTTACTGTTACCGCCAGCGTTTCCACTCATTGACCCAAGTGCGCTTCTCAGACTCGAAGATGAACCCGAAATGGAGCAAACATTATTGGCGCTATGAGCTCTCCACATGTTTTGCGTACTACTTGAACGCTTTATCGATATGTTTCTTGTAAGCATTCGAGGCATCTTCCTGCTGTTATTAATGGAACTTGACTTTCGATGACGGTGAGAATGGAATGGCCCGTAAAGTTGACTTTTCAGAATTATGTTAATACTCAATTTGCAAGTGCAATTCTTTTTGGACGCGAAGACGAATTTTTTGCATTAATGATGTTATTATTCCATACCAGGATGTTTCCCGATCGCTCTGTGGAGCTTGTTCAAGTGCGTAATACGTAACTTCTACACGGTCGAGTTTCTACGTTGATGTCCAGCCATACGTGTTCACAACTGTGTCCACGTAATAATAAATTTTAATATGGTAATTGGCCATGTCATCCTATTTATTTAACGAATGAAGATGAAGTCTTTTCCGAATTCGATGACATCAGGCATCTGTTCTTCTTTGATCATACGAATTTTGGTGTCCGAATTTTGAGTTTTGTAGTTCTTCTCTTTTTCGTTGACGTTAGTTGTGTGATATTCGCTATTTCATCCATATCATGCACATCTCTAAAGTATATTCCTACGCGAACACGATCAAATTCAAATGAAGTTTGAAGTTTAGATCTAAAGATCTTTAGATCACCGTATTGGAGGTTTCGATACTCTTTGAGAGTTTAGGCAGTGGGGAGATTAAGGTTTTCTCCAGCAGAAAATGCTGTTGTCCATTAACAAAGCTTTCTCCTGAGCAAGCCCTGACGTCGAAAGAAGAGACTGTGAGATGAAGAAGTAAAAGTCCAAAGTTTATATATGAAGGGGAGCAGACTATAGTTCGAAGCAGAGAATATTAAAGATCGGAAGTTAGCTTCGCTACCTTGCACACACATCATAAATCGTTAGGTCCTGCAAGGCAGTGCAGATGCTACTTATTTCTTGCGTATAGATTGAATTATGGCTCAACGACTCAGCATTGCGAGAGGTTGTGAGCAGCGCATATGCTAACGTAACCCTGAGAGTTCAGTTTTAGTTCAAGATATTGTTAGTCGAGATTCATGTTGCACCAATGAAAGGCCTTCCTCATGAAGCTTATTAAAGCATTAGCTTCAAAACCTGAGCTCTTGACTTTGTGTTTGATTGAACCGATGCTTCCATCAGTTAATATTTCTAAGAAAATTGACAGGTCAGTAAGTGGATTATAGATGTCATCTACATGCAGATTTTTGTAGGGGTTGGACTGAAGTATTCGACATCGTCGATTTTGAAAACCTTTCGGTTCGAGTAAGGTGCTTGAAACGGTCGCATGGTATATGGTGTCCGATCGGTTTTAATAGTGCAAAAATTTGCATTGTCGAGTGCCAGCTGAATCGAGAAGTTTTCAAGATCGAGAAATTCTTAAAGTAGGAAAGATGAGCGAGACCAAATACCTCAGCCCAACTGTTTGAACCCACCTACAAAACTTTTCTGCGATCTAGGTTCTGGCGGATAAGTTCAAAACTAGCGTGTCGCTTTTATTTTTTTTCACAGTTACTTCTTACATCCCTCCCCTTCAAAAATACTAATTCAGAAGTGCTTGATTTACTGATTGTGACTATTTTCATGTTTATTAGTGAAATTGTTCGTGTTGTTTCTTTCTGTGAAATCACTTAAAATATTTCCCACTCAAAAGAAAGATGGGTACGGTGAAATCGTTCCTAACATAAAAGTACTAAAGACGAAATCTTACGAAAAGTTTTACAGCATGATAAATTTATTATTCAATGGCATAAAATTTTGATGCAATCGATGGGGTAAAGCATGTAGGAGAAAAAATTTCTGCAGCGATTTGCTGAAAACGATCTTTGTCCGTGTGAATGATGTTGTGGAGCTTGGAGGATCAACTTCAGAGCTTGAACTTTTCATTTTCATCTACTGAACGATTGTTTCTATGTTTCTTTTCGATTTGTGCTCCTTAACCGGTAATCGAACTAGGGAAATGACCACATTCATTGAGCGCTCCCTGAGAGAATGATTATTTTAATCAGTGAAAAACTGCTCACCTTAACAAAATTCTGCAACTATTAAGATCATTGAAGAGCGCAGGTCGACCTTCAGGAAAGACGGACTTATTTAGGGTAGTACAAGTAGGAACGAAAAACATGTCGCTTTCGGGCCTGATCACGGACATGTCAATTGCTAGTAAGGAAATATGACATGTTGCTCTTGGACTTAGACCCAGCAATATATCAAATAAGTTGCGCTGCGAACGTTTATAAAATTGGCTATGGCGTCTGATTCAACAAATATGACCTTTCTAGCTTGTCTCTGAACTCTCTCTTTCTTCAGTTTCAATTTAATATTAATGCACATCGAAAGAAAGTAGTCTAATCAAAGATAGTAATGAGTTGTAAGAAATAGTACGGTTAAAAATATATCATTTTAACTCTTGCAAGGAGAGTAGTACACCGTCGTTACAAACTTGGTCTTGTACCGTTGAGTAATTCCGAGAACCATCGTATTATCCTTGATGGCGGTGCAGTAAAGATGATTCAAGGCCACATGTTGAGGTACTGGTAACGCGGCTGTGTCAGCGAGCTGCGGCGGTTTGTTCAAAATAATATGCCGCAAATGAGGAGGCAAAGGTGGTGGTTCCTTTGTATATTCATCCAGGTCAGGAGTCGCCTGAGAGAACTCTCCAATGTCTTCTACAATTCCCAAATTCGCCTTTTCCTCAAAGTCCCGATCTCCGGTATATGCCTTAAAATCTGATACGTCAATAAAATTATTAATTCTACCCTCGATATCTGCAACAGTCGGCTGATCCGGCGCAAATCTCCACTCATCGTCCACAATAAATTTGAAGGCATGTTTACCCTTCTTCAAGTTGTGAATATACGTGAAGTCGTTACCAGACCGATGCATCGGTATCTGCTTCGACCACCCATTAAATGTCCCCGTCACATACACTTGCCGCCCACCATGCTCCCAACGAAAAACAGTAGGCACCGTGTCATCATCCTCCCCATGCAAGTTAATAAGCGCATCACCAAAATTTGCAGCCGTCAGATTATTACCACCACTAGGTCCATCTTTCAAATCCATATCAGCAGCATCTGGCACTCCCTCCATACCCATATGCTGTTTTTGTTGTTGCATCTGTCCAGCCATGGCAGCATCTCCATACAGATGACTATTACTATTATTATTATTATTATTATTCCCACCACCATGCTGTTGCCGTTGAGGATGATATCCTGCACCATGCCGTGAACCATATGGATGTTGCTGTTGCTGTTGCTGCTGTGATGATTGTCCATATGGATCATTCCCACCATATCCTCCTGCACCTGTACCTGCTCCTCGATGATAACTGGCATATCCTTGCGGTGGATGACCTCCTCCGCCTCCTAATCCTTGATCATGATGGGTTGGTCGATGATGGGCGTGCATACCAGCTCCTCCTTGTTTATTATGTGACTGTTGTTGTTGTTGTTGTTGTTGTTGAGTATGTTGATGATGGTGATGTGAAGATCCTCCACCGCCTGTGTTGGATGGGGGTTGGTTGCCCATGGCCGGCTTGGATGTGTTTCAAGTGTAGGATTGGTGTAGATCTAGTAGGTGTATTTGTATTTATATATATATATATATACGTGTAAGCTCTACGATGACCCAAGTGAGGAGGAGGATGGGTGGGTAACTGTATGTGTGTGTGCGTGCGTGTATGTCTTTGTGTGCGTGCGTTTGTTTAAACGAAAAATTCTGTATGAGGATAAACGATAGTGAGGAGTAGGATCACCTTGTTATCTAAAAAACGACGGAATCCGAATGCACGATCTTCGATACGAATTGATGTAGGATATGATGCGGTATACATACACAATCAATGATAAAATCGCATACACTCGTAGGTAGATGTAGAATCGTTAAAGTTATGGTTACTCTTTGTTTGGGACTTGATTGTTTCCCACGTTGTGTTTTTATGTGATGTAAGATGGAGGAGCACACGGAACGTGTTTGTGTTTTTGTTCTCGTTCGAGGAAAGGTGTTGATGGTGATGGTTTTGCTCGTTTTTGACACCCCAGATTTCCTTTGGTCTCAAAGTTCGCAAAGTTGACGCCGCATATATTCTTTCGAACCCCTGTAAAGACCTATGTGCAACTCGCAACGGAATACAATTACTTCGAAGTATGAATTTTGTCTCATCAACGATGATGATGATGATGATGATGATGATGATGATGATGATGATGATGATGATGATGATGATGATGATGATGATGATGATGATGATGATTCCCCTTCAATCTTGAGCATGTGAATGCACTCTCGATGGATTATTCATCTTTTTTTGATTTCTTTACTCTTTAACATTTGAAAGCAAAGGAAAATACGATATTTTTGGTTTCCCTTTCTCTTCGCTTTTTGCAGGATTGTACACATTCATTCGCAACAAAAAAGTTAACGAAAGAGTTGGGCAAATTTGAAATATGTTATGCTTATTCTGAAGGTAGGATCTTCATTAATATGATCGGAACATTTTACATTTGTAATTATGGACTAAGGTCGTATTCGTTGCGGTGTGACGATACTTCAGGTATTGGGATTTGATTTTTGTAAGTGAAAATACGAAACAGTAGTCCATTCAGTCTTGCAGGTTCGGTAATGAGCAAAAACATAAGTCATCAACTAGATAGGTGGAGCAGTATATTTGGTAAAATACAGTTTTTGCTTAAAAAAGGAACGCTAAAGTTATATTCATAATTCACAAATTCAAAACTACAGAAAACCTACAATTAGTAATATACGGAATAGCAAGGACGAAAAGGAAGTACATGTATCGAAATTGTTTATGACAAAATTTAATTTTTCGTTCACAGAAAATGGCCTCGAATCTTCTATTATCATCAATAATCGCGCAATTTCTTCTCGAATTACTTGCACGCATATTATCGATACCGTCATGTTAAAAAGTATGGATTGTTTTAGGGAAATGCAGACCCTTCGCCAACTTGACTATCGCAACAAATCCAAATTCCTCGAGAATGAATGTAAGTTGGAGATGCACGAATATAAATCATTCATATTCGAGGCTGTTGAGCAAATCAAGACAAGACAAATACGAATACGGAATCATTACTATTCGAGTCTGGTAAGCAAATCAAGAAAAAGGCCGTTATTGGACCAACATATACCCGTTTACTCATGCACATGGTTGTGGCCAAGACTCACTCGCGATTACCACAAGATATTTTCGAAGGATAAGGTCGGAAGGTGGAAGTCTTGGATTTGAAGAAATGGAAGTCTATTGTTCATGTCTTCGATATTTACAACTTACTTATTTGCAAAACAATGCAACAACGTGGTGAATGAAAATGCTCATACTTTGGTACACACATCTCACAATTGTAACAGCACAAAAATTTTACTGAAAACATTCTATGCAAGAAAATAGATGCTCCTGGAAATTCAAAGGTTGGGTATATCGATAGAAACGATAACATCTTTCGTCAAACTACAATTATTTGAATACTGGCATTTCAAGAATATTCGCGGAATAATATTACGCATCTAATATTCCAACTATCGCCAAATACGTTCCGTCGCTGCATTTTTGCATCGCTGGTGCTGAGCTCTATCGCTTCCTTAAAGTTGATGACCCACCTTCTTGTGAATTAATGCTAAGGTCATGCAACGATATGTATCCGCTATCGACTTCATACCAACGACCGTATTTGTCTTCGTAGACACCATCTCCCAAAGCTGTGTTAGCTTTCGGATGATTTCCAGAGAAGCATGAAAGGTACTTTCATGATCAAACCAAGTTTCACAACATGTTTTCCAGTTATAAAGGTATAAATAATCAGTCAAGATGAAAGTTCGTAGAAAATGACGTATTTACCTTGTTTTACACAAAGACTTCTTTCACAAATGTGATATTTTGTTCCACTGAATTTTAAATTTTTGGATATTACGCATAACTTCGCGCATTTAGCTGGAGAAAAAATCTTGTGCATTTCCATTTTTCTTTCAGCGTGGTAACCATTTTAGTGTTACAAAGCAGAAATGAAAACGGTATGCTTCGCCAATCGCATTGACACTAAACCTTTTCGCTTGAACCCCCACAAAATGAACGCAATTTAACTTATCTTGAATAATTGGAGAGTGGAAGGCTTTCAAACCATACATTGGAATTAATCATACGTGTAATCTAAATACCAGTTAAAATTTAACTCATATTACAATAATACCTAATATTAAAGTAATTAATCCATAAATTTTAATTGGTACAATGTGCAAACAAAATCTATAGCTATTTGTTAACATTCTTCTCGTTTCACCCAATTATTAACATGGATGAGACATTTCTTGACGCCAACGTTTCAAGTTCATCATTTCTATGATCACAAGGGTCACGCACAGTCCACTCAACGACTAGACACTGTGAATTGCCTCGAGAACTGCGACATCTTCCGGACCAAAACATAAAATGTCCTCTAATGAACTCCACGATCTCTCAATCACAGGATAATTTTCTTTCACACCCTATATTGATTTAATAAAGGAAAGGAAGTCCGGTGATAAGGTTGTCAAGTCCATCAAATCCAGGGCTGACAAGGTTCTGGGAGTCATGACGGAACAATTCCAAGACGGCAAGCATGGCAATACGTCCGTGCTGAAGCTCACAAAGCTTACGCTTCTCCATCATCTCAGGCTCAAGAGGAAGCTTGCCAACCTCGAAGTCTCCAAGGATACCCCAGTAGTCAACGGCACCAATGAAGAAAATAATCTGGGCCCATCCAAGAGCAGGGATGGCATCAATGGCAGCAATACCATTGGGGACATCAGCGCACTTGAGGCCAGGGGAGATGTCGAAGGGGAAACGGTAGATCTCCTGAACAACGTATCCAAGAACGGCAAGCTGGGCAACACGTCCGTGCTTGAGCTCAGCAGTTCTGTACTGGTCGAAGGTCTCCTGGTCAATTCCGTCACTGAGGCCGCAAGGATCCCAGAATCCAGTGGGTGCGATAACACCGAGCTCGTTCTCGTATTCACTGTTCAAGGCAGTCTTGGAAACAGTCTTGGCAGAAGGAGCGAAGGCGGCGGCGGTGGTGGCAAGGGTGGCGGCAATAGCGAGCTTCATGGTGTATGGATTGACGAGTTAGATTTGTGTACAGTACAGGTGGAGATGGCGACGAGCGTCAGCTTTTTCGAAGGTTGATGAGGGCTACGAAGTTGTTCGTCGTAGAAACGTAAGTCCTTTTATCGAGGTGCCGATCCTTACAGTTCAACATGGTCCGATAAGCTTCTAGCATTCTCTGCAAGCTAAACTTCGCAACTTTTACTGGTGTAATAGCTAAGTTACTAATGCTCTCGACAAACCGCGGCGCGGATTGGAGGAAGCTATAATTTATTTGTATTTGCAGAATATTGAAAAAGGAATCGTTGTTTAGTGTCCATTTCATCAATGCATTTATAAACAAGATCGAGTTGCTACTTTGGTGCATCTGTGTGTCTGTGTATGGTTCGGGTAAAATGTGACTTGATCTAAAGGATGTATGCATGTGAAAGAATATGGTAATATTCTGAAACAAAAAATACATGTATTAACAAGTTAACAATGACCTGTAGAATGATTGAAAGGACAAGTTGAATGTAATGCTAAATTTATGAAGTGATTCATTTTTACGCCCGCGAGAATGAAATTACGACCCATATTGACTTCCAACTCTTCTTGAATACCCGTACATCTAGCCACATATTCCAATCCCCAAATTTCAAAAATCAGAAACTTATCACTTAACAAAGATGAGTCAAAATAGTTTCACACTACTATGATTGAATATACCTACTACAACAAATATATAGAAAATGAAACTTTTCAAAATCATCGTATGCCTCGCGTGTCTTATAGGCGCAGTTCTTGGCGCCCCTACTCGTCGCAAGAAAAAAATAAAGGCGGGGTTAAAGAATATAGGCTCGAAACCGCAGGAAGAGTCTATGATGAAGGCCCTCTATATCATCAAAAATACTTATTTGTTAGCTTTCGCACCTGTTGTAATTATTTTTCTGTATTCTGTGATAACCGATCCCGCAGCGCCTTTCATTGTACGGGAATTGTGGAAGCGATTAAAACGAACAATGCTCAGCAACTTAACTGATAAACATACAGAGAGCGAGACAACTGAATTGGTTGAAGAGCGATCAGCTCGTCGTCGTCGTCATCGAAGATCTGATTTATTCAAGTCGAGATGACCATTTTTTTGAAAAAAAGCTTATCGTCCGCATGACAAATGTCATGTAACATGCTCCTGTGATAATTTACAATCAATTATGACATCGTTGAGATTGGAACCACGAAGTACAACAACCGATTTCATTTCTTTGCAAAATTCTAACGCTTCATTAGAATTGAAAAATGATAGAAACTTGGTAAATGTTTCAAGATTTATGCTGGGCCTAAACGATGCGATAATAACTAAATAAGCATCCCTGCGAACCCTCTTGACCAAAAAGTCCATAAGGTATCCAGATAAATTAGGAGCATTGGTGTACAATTTGAAAAATGATTGGAAATGTCCATAATTTATTGCCGCAGTAACCTTCAAAGCATGCCTACTCGCTTCACGAATCTTGCCTTTATGAATATTCTCCATCTCGATTTTCACATCTGATGAACTTCGTTGTACAAGCGCATCTAAACATCATCGTAATCAGTTTTCTAACAAGTACTGGAATAAAATAAATATAATTCATTAGTAAAGACTCACATAAAAGACGATATGCAGCATATTCATCGGCATTCGCTTTATTCTGCTTTACTATTTTACTACCTAACTTTCCTCTAGAAGGTTGAAGACTTTTAATGGAAGTTTGACACTGGTTGAACTCATTCAGATCCCCATGTTCAAGGCTTACTCGCGCGTGAACTTCGTACACTTCCAATGCAAACTTAGTATGTCGTAACGATTCTTGAACGGTTATGTCTTGTCGTATGCTTTTCAATTGTTCATTAGCCCAGGCGAAATTCTGCACTTCGTCATTTACATAGCGTTGTTTGACATGGGCTAGCGAAATCTTCAATATATGCAACGGTCTCACATTTTCCGGAAGAGGGGCTGATGTAAGACGTAAATATGTCTTTTCAATACTCAAACAAGTTCCGACTAAACCCTTTCCATCTTTACCTTTGTTCCCTTTCATTTTCTTTCCTTTAATATGAGCAGGTGAAACATTATTTGTCTGAGACTTGGACGACGAAAATCTTGACAGACGCTCCAGCCGCCTCTTCTTTTCCTTCTTAGTTACCTTCACTTCACCCCAACTGTTCGACCGATTATCCTTTTCATTCTTTGAACTTATTCCGGTTTGAATAGAGGACGAGCATGTCAACAAATCCTCTGTAGTTGCAACCAAATCTTCCGCATATGCCGCTGGTATTTGCTTGCTGACCTCCACTTGCTTCCGTTTCTTTTTCTTCTTTTTCTTCTTAGAGTCTGACCCCATGCTTTACCTAATTTGTGTAATCTCTCCTTTTTTCGTCTGCGCTTGTGTGTGTTTGATGACTTGATGTTAATAATGCAACATGTACGAGTAGATAGATTAAAGAAGAAAAAGGGAACAAAAACAAGACGAGTTTTCTTCTGTGGTGGGTGATGGAGATCTGGAGATCTCAAATTTCTTGACTTGTGTCCCTGCCGGGAAAATCGGGACGGGACGAGCGGGAAATGGCCGGGAAATCCCGTCCAGTCCCGGTACCCCTCTTCCCGGGAACATCGAGACATTAGGATTAGGGACCTAGGGTTAGAATACTTCCTTTCACTTAAACGTGTAGCATTAACCCCATAGCATAGGTAGGCTTACACTACGTAAGCACATCACTCGTCACCATATTTGGTCACCAGAAGCAATCCTTAGCCACTCAGAACTAATTCTAAGCCACTCACTTTTTAAAACTACAAAGATATGGATGGAATTACAGAAGCTGCCAAATACCCTTCACCTTCGGAAGGGGATCAAGACCCCAGTAAGAAAATTTCGAGGAAAGCGCATATATCTGCAGAGGAAGCTGTATTATTAGCACGAGAAGAGTTAAGGGAAAAAGCTGTCGAGTGTGAAGAATCAAACGAGAAATGGTATCTTTGTTCCCACGATACCAAGAAAAGTTCGAATTACTGGAAGTACTTTGCCGAATTTAATCGGTGGAAGTAGTAGTGGATTAAAGCGTCATATACAATCGCATCACAAGAAAATTTATGAAGAATTACTTGGTTCGAAGAAAGCTACACCAACACAATCAACCAATTTAGTTCCATTTCTCGAAAGAAAGAAAGCCCCGTCTGCCTTAGGTCTAGAGGATATAAGACAACAATTTAAGTTAGCAGCGACGTCTTGGACAATTTCGGAATGTGCTTCGTTTAATCAATTCACAAGACCAACCTTTCGTAATATGTTCAAACCTTTCAACAAAAACGCCAGTCTTATCACAAACTTCGACCGAAGAGGCATTCGCGACGAAGTTGAGAGATTAGGAAGATTAGCTGAAAAGGCGACAGAAAAAGAAATGGGTGGAAGAAGGGGTGTGGCGTGGACCACAGACCATTGGACATCCTCCATGACGACCCATTACATTGATGATCATTGGAAACTGCAATCACCAGTGTTGGATTTCAAAGTTTTTAGTGGAAGAACTACGGGTGAACGCGTGCATAATGATATCATATCTGTACTCAAAAAGTTTAGTACAAGTACCTCGGTGGTATTGGATACAATAGGTATTACTGATACGACTGACAATATGGGAAAGATGGGCATGTATTGTCGGGAAAATGGCCGACGCCATGCCTACTGCACGGACCATAACTTCAACCGCAACGCTCAATTGGCTTTTGATCGTAAGCTTATTTTTCATATTAATATCTTTGATATCCATCACATTATGCTTATAGATACTCTCATTATCAGCGAAAAATGTACCTAAGGTAGCATAAGCCATGAAAAAAATTCGAGCAATAAACGGATATTTTGAGAGTTCAACACAGGCGATGGCAAAGTTAAAAGAGTTTCAGATGACAAGCAATATAGTTCAATATAGAGACCAAAAGCAACCCAAGAAGCCACTTCAAGACGTGGTTACAAGGTGGTGGTCGACTTGTAGAAGTTTGAGGAGAATAAGGTGGTTAAAAAGCCATCAAAGGTCTTATTGTAACAGAGCAGATAACAATCGAGGACCTCTCTCCTGACGAGTGGAAAATTCTACATCAAATTGAGATTGTCTTAGAGACAATGGCTTACTGGCAGAGAATCCTGGAACGTGATAAATATATTACTAGATCGTTAGTATGCGTGGCGATATTTAAAATTCGTGAAGCATATGTTGATAATGTTGAGTCAACCGAGGCCGATCCGTCTGTTGTGGATTTGACTCGGATTCTTCTAGCAGATTTTGATACGAGATACCAACCTTCAAGTGGTGGAAAAGTAACATACTTTCCTGAAGATGAGATTGGAAGAACGAATCGATACGTGGGTTTACATCAGTATTTCTTCTTTTCGTCATTTCTAGACCCAAGAATTTTGCCGATTAAAAGATAATTTAATTAAAAAAATGATTGAAAAGTCTAAATCATTAAAAAACACATTATTAACGATTTAGCCTCTTCTTCGAAGCCGGCAAGGAAGAAAAGATTAAGTGGAGGAGGGAAGAAACCGAAAGATATGTTCCGTGGTCTAAGTATGAAACCAGCGAGCACCTTTCACAGGAATGATAATCAAGTAAGTATCGATTGTATCGCGCAGCTCAATCGATACATTAATGATGCGCAATCTGGAGTATGTCCCTTACAAGATGACGATGAAAATTTCAATGATCCATTAAAATTCTGGGAACAAAATCAATTTAAATACGAGGTCGTCGTAGCGCTTGCTCGTCTATACCTTCCAATTCCAGCCACGTCAGCTCCATCGGAACGAATTTGGAGCAGAGCATCCAGAATTCTATCTCTACGACGAGCTCGTCTGAAAGATGATTTGGTCTCGCGAATGTTGTTCGTGAGAGAAAATATCAAGTTCTTCCATAAACACTACATTGATCTAGTAAAAGAAGAAAGGGATGAACATTTACATACTTTAATTCATCATGATTTAGAGTACTTACCTCCTTTGGAGCTTGAAAATGATGAAAAGGAACTAGATGTCGGCCAAGATGACCATCTCTTGAACTTTTGATTGTAACGGTTTCTGCTATATTACTCAGGTTCAAAGTAGAAGCAAATCTTTCAGTTCTGTTTTTTAATCTGTACACTTTTATTTTGTTAACTTCTACTATTGTACTAGGTATGAATTACTTTGTAGTTATAACTCATCCTCTTCATCAGTTTTTTATGTTTTTTTCGTATACCGGTAATTGGAAAAAGTATGTGAGATGTAGATCTATGATGTGTGTGTGTGCCTACTGTTCGACACGGAAAGTTTCTACGTGACCTGGAGAACTTTGAGAGTTCGCTTAACCTCGTACTATTTTTACGGAGACACCGGGATGCCGGGATCCCGTGCCGGCGAGGTCAATTCCCGCCAGGATGTCCCGGAAGCCGCCGACAAGTCTACAAATTTTCTGTACAAGCGTACATGTAGCGCATACATATTTGACAGTCGACAGGCCGGCCGACAGCTAAAATCCAAAAAAAATTACTGGTGCCTCTGGTCTCGGTGAAATGATGCCAAAGATACATACGATTTTAAAACTTCGTACATTGTACACATGAGAAACTAATTGGATTCTCGAAAAAATTTCTGTCTTATTTTTCATGTATATATTTAGTTTTGTTAGGTATTACGCTATTACGCTAATTTTCGTCTCGCTACATTCGTATAATTCTTTATATCAACGAGGTTCGGTACTTGTGTTGGTCATTCGGCTAATTCAATTGTATTGGAAACTACTTTTGATAATTGATATTTATCATGTATTGAGGGACATCATTTTATCTCTTCTCAAAGACAGGGGTCACCCAGGGGTGTCCTTTTTCCATGTCACTTCACGGATTGGCTAGTTTACCTTTAATCCGTAAACTTAACACTGAATGCAGACTACATCGGCATCTGTGGTATGCTGATGACTGTGGCACTGGGGCTACTTTCGACGATCTGGAAAAGTACTTTGACCTTTCAAAAGTTCACAGTCCATCCTACGGGTACACACCTCAACCATATAAATGTATCCTATCGACGAGTTATCGAAACTTATCATCCGCAAACTCAAAGTTTGAGCGCTATGGAATGAAAGTTGTTTCTGGGAGTCGGTACCTCGGCGGTTTCATCGGATCTCCAATACTATGATCCGACTGGCTAAGGGAGAAAGCCAGTTTTTGGGAAAAGACAGTGAAGACAATGGCTAGGGCAAGCAAGAAATTCCCTCAGACATCTTACGTTGCGATGAAAAATTCCCCCCAGATGGAGTGGCAATATGTTCATCATACAGTAGTAACGCAGGGACGTTCGTTGATGGGGTTGAAGAGGCAATAGCATCAGAGTTACTACCCTCTCTTTTCGGTGTTGAAGATGACATCACATGCAAATATCGAAAGTTAGCAGAAGTACCAGTCAGACACGGCGGTCTAAGTCTAAGCAATCTAACAACCAATTCTAAAGAGTGTTATAAGTCGAGCACTCTTTACTGCTCCCACCTCTTGTCCGCCCTACGCGGTTGAGTTCAATACAGTCCAGTTGACAATCTTGAATGCCAAAGCGAGGTTATGCCAGAATATTGGAGTCGTATAGAAGCAGCCCACAAAGTGAAATTCAAGTCCGAAGTCGATCAGTTCCCTCAGGATACTCAACGTACCTTGAAACGAGTGAAGAAAACAGGGTGCTGGCTCAGCGTCATGCCTTCGCACGTTGGCGGAACAATCGCGATGCTCTAATGCTCCGATATGCACGCGTACCGTCGAACCTACCAACTTCTTGCGACGGTTGTAGCGAGTCCAAGAAGTTTGATGTGAATCACGCCCTTGATTGCAAAAAGGGTGGATTGGTCACAGCTCGACTCGATGAAATTAGTGACGAACTTAGAGATCTACTAGCACATGTGTTAAGTCCATTCCGTATCCGATGCGAATCTATGATTAATCCTGCTCTGATGCTTGCAATGGTACCAAAACGCATGTGCCAAGTGCTTCCTCCTCGTCTGACTTTCTGAATGCTGATCGCGGTGATCTATTGATTCGCGGCTTTTGGAACGGATCGAATGAAACCATTATTGACGTTCGCGTGACGAATCTTGACAGCAAGTCTTATAAGAACTTGACATGAAAGAAGGCCCTGGAACGACAAGAGAAGTAGAAGAAAAAAAATATTGCAAGCCCTATGAGAACCAGCGTAGCCATTTCACACCTTTCGTGGTATCGGCGGACGGAATGTTCGGTTTCGAAGCCCTAGCATTTCTCAAGAGGCTTGCAAAGTGGCTTGCAGA
>Ga0209092_10002679_pt1 | contig 16169 bp, 14 predicted proteins | sample FraStrMetagenome_FD_187446 | JGI IMG/M metagenome (GOLD analysis project Ga0209092, IMG submission 187446) | Marine eukaryotic phytoplankton communities from Arctic Ocean - Fram Strait ARC3M Metagenome (SPAdes) (version 2) | ecosystem: Environmental > Aquatic > Marine > Oceanic | place: Fram...
TTGGATTTCAGAACTAGTTTTTGTTTTGTGACCAATCAAAAAAAGCTATTTTTTTAAGAAAGTGTCTAAGCCAATCAAATTGATCCGCTTAACCCTTAACCCTTATATCTAAGGGTTAAGCGGATGGGTCTGAAAGAGTTAACATCGGACGTTTGGTGGGACCAATTTAATGGTCGTCCTAATGGTCGTCAATTAGCTTAGACAAGTTTTTTAATATGCTCATATTTCTTGCAGTGGAGAATTCCTCCGAGGGAAAAGTTGGTTATTACTAAACGGCATTCATCTTCCTCCCATTCAATCACTGAAAATTCTGATTCATTTGTACTTGTTCTAGAAAACACTTATGACAATCCTGCCACAAAACGGCATAGAAAAAGGATTCGGTCTACCCATAACTTCCATCCATCAGTGAAGGTAGTCTTATGGTCGAATGTTTCTACAATGCTCCTCAAATCTTCTTCTCTGCAATGAGCAACCTTCAATGATTTAAATTAATTGCTAGTACAAATGATCAAAACCTCTGTAAAAGATACCTTAAATATTTCATTTTGTATTGCTATGATTTGGGAAAATTCAAGGTTCTTAATCGAACCAATTCTTGTGTAAGAAAAGATGGAAGACAATCGGTTGCTTCATTCTCGGCGTTTCTATCTGCCATAATACTCAACAAGTCATTTGCACTTTCTGCAAATTGTAAAGCAGTACGATTCAAAAGGACTTTACAACATTGTTTGAAGGATAATCCAGCGCTAGTAAATTTCATAACCAGTGTAAATCGCAATTAATTGGCACTACAACCTACATCTCTCCGAATTGGGATCAACTCCTTCGCAATCATCATCAAAATCAAATTGTGAGATCCGTAGGGCACCAATACTACCGTTCAGACTTTCATCGTCAATATCGACATCCAGTAACATATCTCCAATTATTCTTTCAACAATGTTCTTGCTTAAAGCCTATTGAGATCGTCGTTAGAAGCCTAAAAAGGTAGAAAGGTAGTGTTCGCTGACTCAAAAAAGGATTTTCTGCGCTTTTTCTGGAGCCTCCTAAACTTCAGCACACCTCACATGATGCTGTTCCTTTATGTTCAGTTTACGAAATAAAGATGAGCTGGCCAGTGCGTAAATTACCTTCGAGGATCTTTGAGTAGAATGAGAATGATGTCCCGGCTCGTCCTCTAATAACCAGAGAACTCCAGTGGCTGTAACAATTGAATGCAAACCTTCAGTCACTAGGCCATAGGTGTCTACTCGTCCAAGGCATCGCGCAGTGGTTGAGTTCATTGAAAGCTTACATCCACGAAGATGCCGGACGTTTCTAAGCTTAATCAAGGTTGGGGTGAGTCTCTTCCCGACACTGCTGTCTGGGATTTTCTTTAAGGAGGAAGGTAAAGCGACGAGGCCCTTCCAAGATTCGACCTAACATATTCCATCACCCACTCGATCCGAGACCTTGTTTTACCGACCTTCCATAGGCAACGTTATTAGATCGTGGGCATCACTGCCGCTATTTCCGTTTGATCAATGCGACGTCAAATTTTTACCACCTCCCACCAACAATTATCCTTCTGTGAGGGAGAAGGATCACACAAACGAAACAACTACATCTAGTGCAAACAAACCACCCCAAAGTGATACCTCATAACCCCATCCACAACTTTTAACAAAGACCGATCCTAACCCTCCTCCAAACACATCAAAGGAGTATTCTATTAACGAAATTCTAGCAAGCGGAAATAGCGGCAGTGATGCCGCCGATCCACTAACGTTTGCCTATGGAAAATCGATAGAACAAGGCCCCAGATCGATGATAATCTTGAAGCTGATGGAACATTTTGGATCGAATCTTGGAAGGACCTTGTCGCTTTATGGTTCTTTACGTCACATGTGCTTTGTTGTTTTTTGATTGAGAGGTTTCCGGTTTCCGGTTTCCGCGCTAGATCTTTTCCGAAAGTTCGGAAAAGCCTATTGCCATCCGGGGTACCATGTACCATGTACCATGTATATATTTTTACGCGCTTGAAAAGAACATGCATTCCTTAAGTGGGCGAAATTCAGTTCGGTTCAGCAACCTCCATCACACATCACAACATCACACAGTCACACATCACAACATCACAGGAGAAAAGGAAAGGAGGAATCTTGATACCTTTTTGATACACATCATCACAACAAAGAACATACTGTACACTCAATATATTAATAACGTATATTTTGTGAAAAGAAAGTATCATTTGAATCGAAAAATTCCATCGTCCCGTTTTAATTATAGTGCACACTATTTTCTTAAAGATTGTATTTCAAACATACCAAAATTTGGACGCTTAAGCATTATCTGAGAAAGGGAAGACGGTAACCTCTTACATTTCTTTTGAGCAGAGAGAAATTCGTGCGCATTCGTTATAGAAATTATCTCAAGTAAATTGACGATATGCAATTTAATATTACATCATCCAAGATATTTCATCTTGTTTCGGTTGTAGGATTATTGTTGAACCTTGCATTTGCGTTTCATCCGTTGCTGGCTTCAAGGAATGTCTCGCAAAGAAGAACTCTTGTTGTCTTAAACGAAATCGATGTGGAGGCACTCGTCAGTTCTGACGGTGTGAGCGGATATGATGGAGACATCCAAGGGTATACGCGAGACTTGACGAAGAAGGGCTTCTTTGCTAGGTTTAGACGGATAAGTGAACCTGGACGTATGTGGATTCATCGGGCAGCTGCGCGACGAAGGGAGCAGTTGATGTATGAAGCTGCAATGGGTGGGTCCAAGAAGAGCAAGGCAATACGGGCAATCACAGCACCCTTCAGATTTGCCAAAAGAAATTTTATTCAGCAAAAGCCAGGGACTTTAATTTTGATTCGAAATGGGGAATCTTTGGGGACAGTATCTGATACACTAAGTGGGTGGACTGATTATGATATGACGGAACGAGGGTATCGTGAATGTATTCATGCTGCTCGATTAATTAAGGAGGCGGGTTACGATTTAGATTTAATCTTCAGTAGCCGCTTGAGAAGGTCTATTTATGCAGGTACGCTAGCCCATGACTAAGATCATATGAAATGTTCTGTCTTTTGTTTTTCATGAATTTATATATCAATTCATAGCAAGGGCAATCTGTAAAGAATTGGGCGAAGAATACTTACCAGTGCTAAAATCTTGGAGGTGAGTACATGAACATAATGTAAAGAGAAGTGCTCAAACCTCAAGAATTTGTTTGCCCATGTGCAATTAGACTTAACGATCGAAGTTATGGGGCACTTACTGGAAGGACGCGCGAAGAAGTGGAGATGGATTATGGTCGAGATATGCTTGATAGATGGACCGGTGTTCTCAAAGAATGTCCTCCTCCTCTTACACCCGAAGATCCTAGATGGCCTGGAAGAGATCGACGATATAGCGATATGGTTGGCAGAAGTATTCCAGTTGGAGAGTCCTTACAAGATTGTATTGATCGAATTAGACCAGCGTGGGAAGACAAAATTTTAACAGAGTTGGAAGCAGGACACAATGTTATGGTTGTTTCACATCGTAACGCTCTTCGCGGATTGATGAGGCTCATCGATGGTATGTAATTAACTTAAGGTTCCAGTTGTGCTGTTGCATAATAACGTTTTATCTCGTGCAGGTATAGGAAACAACGTAACGAATGATGAGATTGAGATGCCAGCGGGTGTTCCAATAGTGTATAATTTTGATAAGAATATGAAACCAATAAGACCAGATGATTCATCGCAGTCTTTTCAACAACAATCAAATATAAGTGGATTGTTTTTGGAAGAACCGGGCTTATTGAAGAAGGTGTTTGACAAAGAGTTTCAACTGCGACCAAAAGTCGAAGGGTATAGCAGCATACTGGAATCGAGACCTAAAGACTTGTCACCAATGGAAAGGACACTCACAGAACTAAATATAGAGCGTACAATAGATGATAACAAAAATGAAAAGAAGGGTAAAAACGACAGAATCGACGAAGACACCATCGGAGAAAATGGAAACATTTCTTTAACTGACTTGCAACGTAACAGCAGGTATGACTTCTACAACAGCGATATTTTGCCAGGGAGTTCATTGGTTTGTAAAGATCCCGTCATTGTAATGATCAGACATGGAGAAACAAGATTCAACAAGCTTGGACTTTTTACTGGATGGAACGATGTAGCCTTAACTCAACAAGGGGTTGGTACGTAATGACCGTGCATAATACACCCAATTCTTTACTAATTTTTGAACTTGTGCAGAACAAGCCAAAGAAGCAGGGCGATTATTACAGAAGAATGGTTTTGAATTTGATGTCGTGGTAAGTATTGCACGGACTTCAAATTATTCACATTTTCACACTAAGTTGTTATCGTTTTGGACGTAAAGTATACAAGTTGGTTATCAAGAGCTATTGAAACAGCATGGTAAATTTTGATCAAAACTGTACTCTTTTCTGTTCTTCCATCTCATTTCATAATCGCAACTGATATAGGCACGTTATGGACCAAATGCAGAGTATCTATTTGCCAGTGATAAAAAGTTGGAGGCTCAACGAGAGAATGTATGGGGATTTAACATCAAAATCAAAAAAGATGATCTCTCGAATACATGGGCCTGAACAATTTAAAGCGTGGCGTCGTGGTTATAAAGTCAGACCACCACCTGTTTCTTCATTCGATACGAACTACCCAGGTAATGACAAACGATATGTAAAGTACTTGAAGGACCTACGTATTTCTTTTAGCGACTCTTTGATTCGGACAATTGATAAGAGAAAACTCTCAATCGTGAGAAAATACCCAAAAGCTGAATCGTTGCACGATTGTATGAAGAGGACGATCCCTTATTTTAGGAGAAACATTGTGCCAGATGCGATCAACAAAGGCAAAAGAGTTTTGATTGCGAGTAGTGAAAATGCGATCCGAGGTTTGATCATGTACTTGTGCGAAATTCCTGAAAAGTATATTTCTGAGCTGAGCATACCAAATGGGGTGCCGCTTATATACGATGTGCGCTCGAAGTGCATTAAATTACTGGACGACGAATCTGGGCGAAATCCACTCGAAACACACAATTTTGGCCCTGCAGCTCCATATCTGTTCAGGCCCTGTCAAAATGAAGACGGTACTGAAGACGATGTAAGCATAGAATTATGACCTTTATTTATCGGCATTGATGTTAATTTAAACTCGTTTTACATACTTTCCATAGGAATGTGATATAAGATGGATGGATGAAGCGCTATGGAAATCAGAGGAGAAGCCGAAATCTCCAGATTTTATTCCACGTCCTAAACTCAAAGAAAACATGGTTTCGGTGTAACGCATTTTTTAATCTCGAAAGTACTAAATTTAATATATTTGTATATAGCGCGCTTCATTGGTAGCTAGAAATGGCCAAAAATAAGATCATCTGCAAAGGTCATATCTCTCAATTACCTTCTTCGTTGACATCACTGTAGTAAGTGTGAAACTGGTCTGCTTCAAATACATTTTCGATGCTCTTTTTAAAGAAAGGTCAGGTACATGTATATGAGTTTTCAATTTTAAAAATCAAAAAATGAAATGCGGATACTTTCCGCTTCATCATGACAACTTACTCCTAGATACATGGGAATACGTTGGTGTGTCTCTACGGGGTTGACATCAAGTATTCTTCCGAAGCCCGTTGAACCTGCTCCACCTGCCTGGTTCATAAAAAATGCACGCAAATTAGGAACAAAAAGAGCAATGAACATGGATTGTCTTCAATATAATTTAGACTCCTTACTTGTTCCATTATCATTGCCATTGGGCATCCCTCATATAGAAGGCGTAATTTACCGTTGGGATTCGAGAGAGTCCCCGGATAACTGTAAACCCCGCCATTCAACAAAACGTTGTGGACGTCAGCAACTGAAGATCAAAAGAAGAAAATGAGCAATGTTTACATGGAAGAGAGTATCTAAAGACAAACCTAGAGCTCCAACATATCGCGCATTCGTTCTTTTACCGTTAACGCCGCTTTTCATCGAGTCTAAGTATCTCTTCACGGGTTCAGCGAATTCATGAAAATTTGCCTCATTAATACTATAAATATTTCCTCTTGCCGGAATACGGATATCTTCGTGAGTATGAAGGAATCTGTAATTATCTGGATCGAGAGTAAAACCATCAACTCCACTTCCTAGTGTCAACACAAGTACAGTTGTAGCACTACCAAGAAATTTTTTAGCAGCTAGCAAAACACAATGTTTAAAAACTGCTCGCTGAAATATTGAGACTTACGAGTAGAGACAATACCCAGCAGCTACCATAGTGTTTCCGTTTTGTTTAAATGCTGCAAAATCCGCTGGTAACCCTCCTGAGGCTTTGTAGATCCCAAAAATGGTACCTACAGGAAGAGAGCTATCTATATTTTTCGAACCATCGATAGGATCAAAAACTGCAACATAATCACCGACGGAAAATGCATCACTACCCATTACATCACTGCAACATCGAGGTGTATCTTCTTCTTCACTTGCAACGGCAGCAATAGATGAGCTGCAGCCGCAAAATGCTCTCAACATAATTGTGTTGCATACCACATCAAGCTTTTGTTGCACTTCACCCTGAACATTTTCATCGAGAGGTGATCCATCAGTATTCGTCGCCACCCCATAAAGATCATCCGTTTTTGCCCGAGAAACAATCCTACTTATTTGACGGCATGCATCAGACACAGCGATTAAAACGCGCTCCAGATCCCTAACATCTTGCCTCTTCCAACATTCAATCTCTAGATATCGCTGAAAAGTCTTCAACTTTTTCTTCTTCATTTGTTTTGGTATTATTTGAGCCGGAGCATCCGAAGATGATTCGTCAACCGCATTTAATGACAGTTTTCGACTAAGTGCTGAAGTGATTGTTCCCGTTCTCGATCGCAAACTTTTGTTGCTGAAATGGTTATCGTTACGATACGGGGTCAAAGACGACCAAGCATGCATTGACGTCACAAACATGGCGAGTAACAGAGGTAATAATGCCAAAGATGACGATACGCATAACGTTACCATCGCCATATCTCTTCTTTGATGTATAAAGGTAGACACTGAATGATGATTATGTTTGTTGTATTTGACTGGTGATCAATAGTTGTTTGTACTTTGTACTCATAAAAGAATAAAGCCATCATCAAGCCATCTCAATTTAAAGTCTCAATCGGTATTCGTACGAAATTTTCATTTTGCTTTGTTTCCTGCCTTACACGTGGAGAAGCTTGACCTGCGGTAATAAGATCTAATGGAGATTAATATAAAAATGGACTTCGAAGTAGTTGACAATGATGTCTTTATAATTACTAATAGATATTATGTACGACATCCATGTATTTATTTTTGATAACCTACAAAAATAAGTAAACTGCCACGAGATGTAGTGAAGTGAAGAAATTCAACAACATGTACCGCTATGTACAACAATATTTGATCCGAGGAATAGAAATAAGATTCACAATTTATTGATGGTTCCTCCGATTTATTCATTAATACCATCCGAAATAGAGAGGAAGATCCTTTATTTAAATGTTCTACTTGTAGTAGGGCGCTGGGTATCGCAAAAAGTGTTTGTTACTAATGATTTGGGCAGACTAAGCTTTTTAATTTCAAAAGGCCTCAAAGCAAAGCTTACACTAAACGACGTCATATGAGCTCGTCGGATATAAACTAGGTGTCACAATGTACTTTTTTCCGATCTCATATGTAGTGTGTCGAATCAGCTGCGTGAAAGTAAGAGGCTCCATCTTTCGCATACGAAATGCTTTCACTGATGAGCCCTGTATCCATTCCAAAATAGGATAACTACCCGGTAGTACAGTAGAATCCATCAGGGTTCTGTGTAATTTCACAAGAGGCAGGCACTAAACCTATTTACACAAGATTAGTATCCGTAACACGTAAAGTATCGAGAATAATCTATTGTTTCGCAATGGATGCTTTAGACGCAAGGACCGCATCACCAGGGCTTCTTTCAAAATCATCCCTATTTACATGTTAGAACACTCAATACTTCAAGTATTGAAAACAATCTATTGTTTCGCAATGGATGCTTTTATGCAAGGACCGCATCACCAGGAATTCTTTCAAATATACAGTCATCATATCGCATTTCCTAACAATCCAAATAATTCGAAGCAACCAATAGTTCGAGCGCAATTTCTGGTTCAATTACAAAATCTGGAATTCGTGTCGTAGAATTTTGATAGCGAGCCTTGTAATGTAAATATTCCACGACCTTCTCTAGAATTGGAGTGCTTATGTCCGGAAAGGAAATTTTAGATTCTTGACTCTCGGCAAAGGGCCCATCAAGCATGGCTTTCATGGTAACGCTCTGCATGCAGATCGAACGCAGTAAGAATATCTCGTGACCTTCGGCGCTTACGAGCTTCACGAAATCCGTCCCTTCTCTTCCATCCATTTTATCTCTTGTGCTGATCCTCCCCGTAGTATGATGTTTATTTGTCTGTCACCGCGGACTAGATTTATCTCGAGACGTGAAATAAACGATGTGATGTGTTGCAGATAGTTGTTATTCAGACGATTCGTGCCAGTTACAACTTCCCAGGGACAGGGAGCAAGCAGAACTTCTAGTCAAGCGAAATAGCTTTAACGGTTAGATGTGACACTTTCATTTCTCATTTTTCACATCACATCCGATCAAATTTGAGGGATTTTCTTGTTTCTCTATTCTGGAAAGGTTCTAAACGCAAAAGATATTTTCCAATTAAAATTCATTAATTATGGATTGGCTGAAGCTTACTGGGAAACGAGCAATAGTTACAGGCGCAGCATCAGGTATAGGCTTAGCGGTAGCGAGATCATTGAGTGAAGTAGGGGTCCAAGTAGTAGCATGTGACAAACGCAATGAGAAGAAAGGAAATGCAGCATATTGGCAGACATATTACAAATGCGAGGTTGAAGATCCTTGCCAGGTAAAGGATATGATTCAATTGTGCGATGACCAAAGTGAGGAAGATATTGCATCAATACTCGTGAATTGCGCTGGAATAACTCAGGATGCGACTATACAAAATATGTCTCTGAATGCATTCGATCGGGTAATCGATGTTAACTTGAAAGGTACCTTTCATACTTGTAAATATTTTCTTTCAAGTAGAAGAGTCGAAGCTCTCAATGGAATTCCGTTATCAATAATAAATATAAGTTCAATCGTTGGTGACAGAGGTAATTTTGGCCAGTCAAATTATGCTGCATCTAAGGCAGGGGTTATTGGCCTTTCCAAATCTTTAGCGAAGGAATGTGGGCGCTACAACTGCCGGGTAAATTCTATTCTTCCCGGTTTTATTGCAACACCTATGACTGATGTGGTCCCAACTGACGTGAAGGAAAGAATGGTGCGAAATATTTCGATGAAGAGGTTCGGTCATACCAAAGAGGTTGCAGATCTAGTCACATTTCTCGCTAGTCAGCGTTCATCGTATATAAATGGGAGTGCCATTGAAGTCAGCGGAAATATAGCGCTTTGATCATAAAATTCATTTTATGACAAAGTTAAAGATAGCTACACCAAGTGGACATCGAATGACCTGCAGTCTAAGTCCTCATCTTCACATGGTTGATAGTTCACTATGCAGGAAATTAGCGAATTCAACGTCGCAAGTCTTACCAGAAGATTTCTCTAGCGCACTTCTTGTATTTTGATCTGTGGGTTATGACCGTTAAGGTAACTACAACTAAAACTGTAAAAAATCCTAAACTTTTCCCTGTGGCTTGTTGTTTCAAAACCTGTTAAAAATATTTTACGATACCATCTCTCTACAGAATTCTTCTTCACAAATCTATAATACAAAAAATTACGCGTCCAGGCGTCCATTAGTGTAATGCTTGACAATTAAAGTATCGGTACAGCACATACGATGTAATGGAAAAATACAATTGCATTCACTCTAGATCTACAAGGCAGAATAACTTTTGATGTAAAGCTATCTAAAATAGCCGAAAACATCTCTTACCTCTTCTAAAGTAGTACTTGTAGCTACCGGTAGCCTCGTAGCCTCGTAAGTCTCGCCGCCGCCTCACAAATCAGTGTTGTTCCAACCACAAACTGCAACGACACAACGAAAGAATCTATCTTACCATGCCAACGTACAAAATATACAGCCCAACAGGCTCGTTAAGCCCTAAACTATCAGCAGCATCCAAGCTCTTGAGTAAGGATGGTGTGAAGTTGTCAACTTCCTATCGTAACTGCGCTCTGGCGCATGGACCAGTACTTTACACAACCGATGGAGTTGCAGTTTTCGGGGAGAACTCCATCCTCAAGTACATGAGTGGTTCCCAAGAGAATTGGATGGTTGACGAAATGCTAGAGCTCGAACGTGGCATTCGTGAGGCTATTAAGTCTTCTTCGGCGAAAAAATTGAAAGGATGTCTGTCAGAGTTGGAAGAACATCTTTCTAAATCGACTTCTGGATTTCTTGTGTCAAATTCGATAAGCGTTGCCGATATATCGATGATTTGCACTCTTGACTGTTGCCCCGAATCGGATCTAAAGAAGTTTTCAGCAGTTACGTCATATCATTCGAACTTGTCGAATCATCCAGTGTTTAAATCGAACAAAAGTGAAACTCAGATGAGCCTAGTGGAAAACACAGTATTTTCCACTGTTCTAAAGATGTTTCCTCAAGTTGGCGATGAGATATTCAAGCCTACCGGCGGTTGTTTGACTCAAAAAACAAAATCGGTAAAGATGGGACATTACCAATGTACTATAGCCTTGAAGCTGTTTTCGATGTTGAAGAAAATGTCTTTCGAGGTAGTTCCTGACGAAATAAAATTTGGTCCCAAGGGTTTAGCTCAGGCTATCATTGACAACTTACCAGAAAAGAGTATCATTAATAAATCGAAAACAAGTGTTACTGGTCCTGGATTTATCATGGTACAGATGGATGCAGAATATTTAAGCAAGAAGATAAATGATTTCATGAAAGTAGGTGTCAAACCCAAATCTCAAAATGGAAGTGATGTTCTTGTAGATTTCAGTAGTCCAAATATTGCGAAGGAGATGCATGTCGGACATTTACGAAGTACAATTATTGGTGAAAGTGTTTGTCGCATACTGGAATTGACGGGTCACAAAACTCATCGAATCAATCACGTGGGAGACTGGGGAACTCAGTTTGGTATGCTGATTGAATATCTTAAGTGCAATAATGCTACAGGAGAAATTGATCAAAGCAGCGTAGGAGATTTGACAGAATTTTACAAGGCGTCAAAAAAGTGTTTTGACGATGATGAAGATTTTAAGAAGCGAAGTCAACTGAATGTTGTCAAATTACAAAGTGGAGACGAGGAATGTAAAAAGATATGGAATACTTTATGCGATGTAAGTCGCCAATCGTTCGAAAAAGTTTATAAGAGGTTAGGTGTAACTTTAAATGAGTGTGGAGAAAGTTTCTATAACCCTATGATTCCTGGAGTTATTCAAAAATTTAAAGACGCAAAGTTAATCGAAAACGAAGAAGGGGACGCCAAGGTTGTTTTTGTTGATGGGTATCAAGCACCGCTCATGTTACAAAAATCTGATGGAGGTTTTGGGTATGACAGTACTGATATGGCTGCTCTAGATTATCGTATCAATACTCTTGGTTGTGATCGTGTCATCTACATTACTGATTATACTCAAAACGATCATTTCCAAATGTGTTTCAAAGCAGCAAAGAAAATCGGCTGGACTGGTGAGAACGTCGAATTAATGCACATTGGTTTTGGTACAGTTCTAGGTGAAGATAAGAAACGCTTTAAAACTAGATCTGGTGAGACAGTGAAGCTTGTAGATCTTCTAGATGAGAGTTCCCGACGAATGGAAGCAAGCCTACGGGAGCGAATGAGTGAAAATAAGGCAAATATTACTGAGGAGGAAATTAAAGGTGTTGCAGATATTCTTGGTTATTCTGCTGTGAAATACTTTGATTTGCATAGGAATCCAACAAGCAACTATGTCTTCAGCTATGATAGCATGTTGGATACTAAAGGTGAGTGAAATAAGAGAAACTTTCATTCATGTTCGTTTCACCTTTTCTCACTCTCTTTTGATGAAGGAAATACTGCAATTTATTTGCTGTACGCTCACTGCAGGCTAACGTCCATTCTCACTAAAGCCAGTGACCAATACCCTGAGAGATTTGCTACTATACCAACGTTCGACGCATTAAAGCTTGAACATGAAGCTGAGGTATGTGAACGGAATTCCGTCGTGTACTCTGGAATTAATTTAGCTCATCCTTTTTTCAATAAATAGATCAATTTGGCATACCATTTAAATTTGTTTGACGAGGTTATTAAAATGGTTCTTGTTGATTTGTTGCCTTATCGTATTTGCGAATATCTATACGCGCTGTCGACCAGTGCAAGCGACTTTGTAACGAAGTGCAAAGTTCTAGGCAGCGACGAGATGGAATCACGATTAATCCTCTGTAAAGCGACGGGGATGACTATGCGTGCATGCTTTGATTTATTAGGTTTGCAGTACGTAATGAGTATTTAAACTCGAATTCTCGCTACTTTTGTTCAAACTGAGCTACATCAATGTACATGTTAAATGGTACAGTGCTTCGAAGCGTGTTCTGATGTGTTGGTATAGTGCACCTATTCTTTTCTCCACTATAACTAAAGAAAAGGTTGTCGTAATAAAAGTGCTTTTATTTCATATATTAAATATATGGGAGTCTATTGCATTACTGAAGTTAACGCCCCCAACGACTGTTCTCGCGAGGAACATCATCACGTGAAGATGATTCTCGACGTGAAGGAGGAACATATCTACCACCACTTCCAGAACTATTTCCAGCTCCCCTATCGTCGCCTCTTCTAAAACTTTCAGCACCTCTATCATCACCTCTTCTAAAACTTTCAGCACCTCTATCATCACCTCTTCTAAAACTTTCAGCACCTCTATCATCACCTCTTCTAAAACTTTCAGCACCTCTATCATCACCTCTTCTAAAACTTCCCATTCCTCTATCATCACTCCTTCCAAAACCAGAACTACTTCCACCTCTTCTGTAACCACCCATTCCTCTCTCTCTATCTTCACCTCTTCCAAAACGGCTGTTACCAAAGCGATCTCTTCCAATATCACTTTCACGGTCTGCCAATCTAGATCCACCGCCTCTTCTCGATGGAGGGACGTACCCGCCACCAGTGCTTCCCTGCTCTTCTGCCGCCTGCTTACTCTCAGAAGCTCGAATTCGTTCTTCTTCCTTCGCCTTCCTTTCAGCTTCTTCCCTTTCTTTTTCCAACCTCATCGCTTCCTCATTCGCAATCCTCTCTTCTTCCTCTTTCTTTCTAATTTCATCCGCACGGCGTTTCTTTGCTCTTTTCAACTTTTGCGCTTGTGCTACTTGTCTCGCATCCTCGTCGCATTTTTCCTTTATCGCTGAATAGTTTGCATCTTCACGAGACGTAATTATAGATTCTAAGTCAGCCGTATATGAAAAAATGTTGAAGCTTGAAAGAGCATTCTTTCGCTCGATTGAAACTTCCCATTCCTTCTTATCAGCTGCGGCCTTGTCGACAACATCTTTCTCATAATTTTCTCTGTGAGCTACAAGACTAGCCTCGTGCTGATCCTTGATCAAACTCATTTCCTCGTCACGAATCGCGCGCACTGTGTAGTCAAGTTTCTTCAGACGAAGAGAAAGACTCTTCTCCTGTTTCTCTTTCTTCTTCGCAAGTTTTTCTTGATGTCTACGTGCAAGTTCTTCAACCGAGAGATCCTGATTAACTTCAGCAGGATTCTGGCCAAGAGCAGCCAGGTATTTTTTCTTCTCAATTTCCTGTAGTTCATCCTGAATTTTCTTTTGTTTCTCCTTCAAATATTTAAGGAAAATTGAGTTAAATACAAATAATAGATGCAATATAATCAAAACCGACGCTTACCAGCTCGCGCTTCTTCTCTTCAATCGCAAGCCTACGCTTTTCTTCTTCTTTACGTTTTGCGTCTTCCGCTTCTTTTTTCGCCGCTTCCTCCATCGCCTCTTCCATCTGCTTTCTCTCCGATTCTTCTTTTTCCCTTTCAATGATATTCTTTCTAGAAACAGCAGCCTTATTCTCGTCAACTAGACTTGCCTTGATTTCATCAAAGAATGATGTTTTGAGATTTGGCTTCGACTCCAACTGAACTTTACTCAAAGATTTTGCAAGATCTACAATCCAGTTTTTATTACTAGGAGGTGCAAATCGAAGCGAATCGTTGCGCCAGTCAACTCTTCCAACTTCTATCATGATTCTTTCCAGGTTCTCCGGAGATATGTCACCACCAAACTTTGAAAAGAGTGAACTGATCTTCACTACAGAGTAAAACTTCGACAGAATCTTCATATGCTTCGTCGCGAGAGTAACCTTCAGCTGAGTTTGAAAGTTGGGTTGTTCCGCATGTTTAAAATCCATTACATTTGTACTCTCTATATTCTTAAGCAAAGAGGAGAAGTCACTCTGTAGGAATCCGTTGCCACCATTCGAATAAACGACATTATATAACTCTCTCACACCGTCCTCGCAATATTGGATATATTTCTGAGAAATCTCATCTACGAGATCGAGTTTGACCAAATCATGAATCAAATGAATTAACTTGATTTGGCGAGAAGTAGGCTTGAGAGGCGAACAAATTGTGCACAACGTTAAGGTATTGGCAAGCTGTGATATATATTCATGATTTCTTTGTGCATCACTTTCGGCAAGCTCGGCGTCCAATAATTTAGCAAGAAGAAGACCAACAATAAAGTAATCCTTATTGACCAAACACACTGAAGCAAGAATAAAGTGATATTCTTTAACAAATTTACTTCCAGATGCCAAAGTGGTCAACTGCAACTTGTGCCCAAGCTTGCGCAACGAGTGAATATCCTCAAGAGTACGATAAATTTCACTGGGTATCTTCAACTTTTGACACAGCTTCAAAACTGTCAACTTAGTTTGCACAGCCGCCCCTAATGACTCATTGGTCCATCCATCCCAATTTCGCATACTCTTGGAATCGTTGCTACCTGCTGCCTTCGCACCATACCTCTGTACATTAATAAGATGCGACCTCAAATACTCGCACAAACGTTTCACATCACTATGACGTCCATTTTCCGCAAGGAACGAAAGCGCGAGATCAGCCGTATTATGATACACATGCGACAACTTAGAGTGGCTTTTAAGAATATCGAGAATGGAGCGATGAGCCTCCGATACGAACCGAATATTCTTGGCCAACTCATCCGTAGGCGGAACAAGTGTTTGCGTCAATCGAAGAGCTGGATGATCATAGGAGTCACTCTTCGTATAAGCATTAGGATCAGTCGACGCATCACAGGGCAACTTCTCCACGAGATCCAGTAAATGCATAATAACGGCCTCGAGGCTGTTAGGCGCCTGCTGCTGACAAAGGTTACGGTACTGATGCAAGCCATCCTTCAACTCACGACTTAGACGCAGATCCACGCAGATGTCCAAATGAAGCTTCATTAAATTCTCGTGTAATTGAGACCAGGTTTTGTGTCGACGGTTTCCGAGTACGTTCGTAAGAAGCTCGAGTGCCTCCTTCGGTTGAGAGATGGAAAGGAGCTCGCGAGCCTGAGCTTCGGCATTTTCCGGACGGGTGTTCTGCTGTGGCGTTGCGCCCATGTTGTTGTTGTAATAACCGCGGCCACTCATGTTTGCAATGGATATATTGGCCGTGTGAATCTCCTTCACTGTCACGAGATGGAAGGATAGAGATAGTAATGAATTACAGAGCAGAGGTAATAAACTAGAGCGGAAGAATTGAGGTTTGTTGTTTGTTCTGCACACACAGCACACAGCACACAGCACACACATATCCTTTCATTTCTAGCCGCCCATTTTATCGAACGAAATTCTCTCCATGCGAAATTCTATACGGTATGTTCTCGCTGACACTAGTCAAAATAATTTTTTCGAGAAAATCTGCATGTGGAGAAGCACATGCAGCATAGCCAATCAGATCACGCGTAATTTCCAATATGAATGTAGCGAGAAGAAAATTAGCGTAATACCTAACAACTAAAATATCCACATCGAGAAAGGTCTGGACGGGTGATACTACAAAGACGAATTTTCGAGGTGAAAACGATGCGAGTAGATAGTCGTATGAGTAAGTATAATCCTCGTAACCCCAGTAGAAGAGCCGTGGACA
>Ga0209092_10002680_pt1 | contig 16159 bp, 9 predicted proteins | sample FraStrMetagenome_FD_187446 | JGI IMG/M metagenome (GOLD analysis project Ga0209092, IMG submission 187446) | Marine eukaryotic phytoplankton communities from Arctic Ocean - Fram Strait ARC3M Metagenome (SPAdes) (version 2) | ecosystem: Environmental > Aquatic > Marine > Oceanic | place: Fram...
CTCGGTAATTTAATTCAAAGTAAAATACGCGAAAAATATTTAGTGGATATACACGATACAACAGACAGTGCTAAATATTTAAAAATGGCAACGTATCGAATGGATCACCCTACAATCGAAGAAATTGAAGTCATGTTGGTACCAAAAGATTCCATATCGACTGATATAATAAATGCTATCTTAAATAAGTATATTTCCGAAAAATACCATTCAGCGGGGCTAATGAAAATCGATAATAATAACAGGGTTCTATACTTTGCCGTATATCTATTTATTCAAGCACTTGAGGCTATTAAACTAGATATTGCTAACTTTTTACAGCTATATGGTGATATTTCGTCGATTGAAGGGCCGAGTTACGAAATGATTTAAGACTTATATAATATAGAATAAACATATTGACACTTTTGTGTTAATAATTTGGTTTTAATATCACTATAGTCTATTCTAAATAAAATATTATTTTGGTGAGTCGCCTTGTATACATTATGGACTTGTGCCAAAATTTTTTTATATTTTTTAGGAATATCACTAATCTCTATATTTTTAAAACAATACGCCTCCTTGTAAGATTCTAACATACTTTTAATTAAAACATCCAAATCATCCGACAATTGGGTTTTAATAGCTTTATACTCGGGGAAATAAAAAAGGATATCGTCGATATTACATTTGTAATATAGCCCGTCCAATACTATATAGCGTATATCAATCTGGTTTTTAACCAAATTCAATACAGTTTCGTACGCAGGATTTATAAGACTGCACCGATACTTCCGATCATTTGAATACAGCATATACCCTCGTTTACCCCAATCTAATCTGACTAATTCTCTATTTACCGCCCGATAGCTTGTCAAATTTAGTCGGTTCATCTCATTCAATTTAAGTAGTGCGGGCCTTTGTACCCCAATGTCGTACAAAATTTTCTCTCCAGTAGTATTATTATGAGTTTCAATATGGTATAATTCGCGCTTTTGAATATTACTGACTAATCGATTTTCGGGTATTTGGAGGATAAAACTATACGTAAAATTTTGGTCTAATGCTTGAATATCTATATGACATATCTTGTCGAAATATTGGCGAAAAGATTTATTTCCGCGAAATTTAGAATTTTCAGCATTAATACAGAATTTAGTTGATACACACCAACAGTCATTAAAATAAAGATTTATTAACGTTCCCTCCAAATTCTCCTCAATAACGCAATTTTCAAACGGGACACATTTAATAAAGTTCTCAAAACTAATACTGCCTGGGTTTGGGTGACAGACGACCTTTCCAGAGGACTTACTTACGATCAATCCTCTGCAACTACGGTCTATCTCACTGCCATATTTAGTTTTGTATTTAAAAATAGCAAGATCGTCATGTTCTTTGAATATAATATTAGGATTACTTTGGGGTAAAATTTCCAAAGACTTGGTTATATTAGGACCGAGAGTTTCCAGATACTTAAGAAATATATGACTCATTTATATTAGATATATAAAGTAATTCTTTAATTAATTATTATATCGTATGTCAAATAGTATATCATATGCCAAATAGTATAAATAGCACTCTGACTAGGTTATTAGTGGTTTTAATTTATAAGTGACAATAGTCATGCCGATAGTATAATAAGTTAGATTTATCTAATTTATTACAATATCATGGATTCGGTAGCCACTGGGACTTGACAACCTTTAACCTGAAATGCTCCGCGATGCTACCTTTATACCGTCAACCCAAATACTACGATTAGTATATAAATATACGCCTTTTTACTATAAAATCGACCCAATGACGAGTGTACCAACACCAAACCAAGTTTCAGATAGGGATTATATATTTCGAAGAAAGTTATTACAACAAATAAAATATTATGATATAATAGGATGGACGTTGTAAATAAAGTTCCGAGACTAAAACTAAGCGAGACCGTTTTTATACGGTGTTCAAATGGTGCACCGCAGTTATATAATGTTAAGCGTATTAGTAAAAAACCACAGAGATTATTTATTATTTTTGAACATGTCACTACAAAGGTTAAACTCGGAATTAAAATAGACTCCGGAGTAGTATCATATTCTAAATTTAATAAAATCAATGGGTGTGAGGTTATTCGAAATATCATTAGTATCCAAGACGCGGACGAATTTAATCAGCTCACTTTTGAAAACGACCGACGTGTACAAGTGAAATTAGAGAAACAATTCTTATTGAAAAAATCAAAACTGAGCGGCCTCCAAGTTACTTCCGCACATTATAAAATTAACAAGGTTAAAACCACCATAAAAACAACCGTCAAAAAATACATTAAAAAGCTTATTGAAATCGATAAAATATACAAGGGTTTTGTAGAATTATTAAATCATGAGGAAGGGTTTCCACATGATGTTCATACTACGGCCCAATTATTTATAGACATGTATCCAACTAAACAGTCGCTTCTGGAAACCCAACAGATCATTAATATGGAGTATCGACCTATTTTGGAAAATTTAAAAAACAGCGATTTTCATCTTACCAATATAGCACCCATAGTAATTGATAGGAAAAAAATATATGTGAGTCCTACCGACGATAAGATATCGATAAAAAATTCGAATAATCTGCAAAACAGTTTTGTTGAAAAGTATTTGAAAAAATTCTACTCGGAAACCTCCACCGGGGAAGGTGATATTGGCGATTTAGCCCTAAATTTAAATATTATGCGAGAATTTGCTAAAGGCGGGGGGCGCGGAGGGTCTGTAAAATCATATATTGATTATATTCGCAAGATATATGGTAATCCAAGCACTAATTTGGAAACCAATATTAATGGTGATTTTAGCCAAGATGTGTCCAATAAAATATTAATATATGACGCCCCGAATTTGAACTATCTCACTCCAGATAAAAGTATGATTGAGCATAAATATTACCCATTGAATTTGTCATATACGAACGATTTATTTCGGCTCAGTCACAAATCTGGTGATAATATAAGTTCGGCGTGTGCGGTACCAATTTTTACCCCGGATAAAAAACAATCCAAATTACAATTAACCCATAAAAATGGTAATCAAATCACGAAACGAAAATCAACCGACGCCATATATTATTTTAAAGATGTATTCGACGATATTAAAATTGGTACAACCAAAACCTGTAATGGGACAAATAAGAGCGGGGATATTTTTTATCTAGGTGAAGATTTTAAAGCCAGTGAATTAACTAAATCCCAGAGTGTACCGCCACAAAAAATACCTATATACGAGGGGGAGAACGTATATGTATGTGGATTTTATATTAAAAGTCCCAATAATTATAAAAATCTTATATTGGGGGGGCACGAGCAATACGATCTTAAAACCAACTCGAAGGTTTATCCTTCATTATTTTCCAACTATAAGACTGTCCTTGATGTTGACGATACTGTTATAACTCCAGGGGTTAAAATTATTCAGAATATTAATAACTTTACCTCGACGGTGAATTATGATCCAGATAGTGATTACTTTATTTTGGTGGGTCCAGCGGACAATTCTGAAACCAGAAGCAAATTAACCAAGCCACAGTGGCATAAAAATTTGGAGAAAATAGCCCCCACTTTGCAGGAAATAATGTCTATTATAAGGCCTCAACTACATTCCATCAAGAGTGTTGAGGACGTTGAAAAATTACTAAATAAATACTACTTTACATTTTCAAAATTCCCAAATACTTCTTATATAAATGAAATTAAGGAAACTATTACTAAAAATATTAATCTAACCCAGGCACAAATTCAGAACCACCATAAAAACTCCCTTAACCTTAAAAATCAATCCAACCTAATGAATACGCTATATTATAAATTAAAGCGTAGTAATGGGGTAGATTTTAAATTTTTAGAATTTTTTAATAACTATACGATAAAAACTGCCGTTCATAAGAAACTACTAGCTAAATTATATACATTCCTGAAAGGGCGACCCGCCCCAATTGCAGGAAATATAGAGGACTCGGTAATGAGTTTAATAAAGTCTAAATTTATTAGAGGTATAAAAAGTTACGAAATTGGGCGAGCAGACCAACTAAATAAACTATTAAATAATATCCCCAAACAAACCATTAAGTTTCAAAATATCTCCCATTCAAAAATTATTTTAGAAGAAGTATTAGACATTATTAATTCCAAAAAGGGTTATTTAAACCGCGAGGTGCTTTCGAATATATTGGAATTAGATAATCAATACAAAATTATGGAAATTATCCGCAACGAAGAGGCACGGTACGATGTTGCGTTAGAGGAGCACATTGCATTAATTGAAGCCGATATTACTGGGTTAGTCACGAGTTATAATAATCAACGAGATCTACAGATTAACTATTTGAAAATGTGCAAGGGTGTTAGAGTTGTAAAAAACTATTCAAGAGTTAGTGAAATTAATAAAGATAATGGTGTGGAAGTCTATAGGGACTTGAAATACGATACCTTGTATTACGACCTAAGTATGCTATTTAATATTTTACAATCTCCAGCGACAGTGAATGCGGACGGAAACTATTCTTTTAAAATTGTGGAATCGGCCCACGTGGATAGCCTGAGCACTCGCCTTGAAAAAATTTACATATTCATGGATATTGAAACTATTACTAATAAAACAACGGAATTGTTAGAGTTCTATGAAAATTTCCGCATAAATTTTACCGACCCTAATATAACTGCCATATTGGACTTATTGGATAATTTCGATATTTCGCGCAAAAAACAATTCGCATCACTAACTATAAACGGGTTTCCACTTCGAAACAAGGTTCAGTCTGACGACGTCGCTTTTTTAGTTGATGGGCGAAAGGAGTTTCTGTTTAAACGCAGTGGGGGGGTTTGGCACATTATCACCGCTGAAGAATTTCAAGACACCCCAAAGGCCTTTATATTTTCAGATCGAAGTATATTAAAACTTAAGTCGGACGAATTAGAAAGGTTGTTTCAAAAAATTAATCCAAGTGCTGTGGCAACTGAGGAAAAATGTATTAATATAGACGATTATTCGATACCCATCGAGATTTATCGAATGTTAGGTGACATTGCACAGAAACGGGCCATTGTTAAAAATTGCAAAACTATCGTAAAATATAAACGCCGTATTGGTTCTGGTATTACGAACCAATTGAAAACTATAGAATCAATTTTTTCCAAACAACAACACCGAAAGCAGCGGTTCAGTATTCCACATACGGCACCTCTGGTCCGCCGAAAATCGCCAATACCAAATGCTATTTTACTACGATATAAGGACCTTTTCGAGGGGAAAGACTTTGACGTGAGTATATCAAAGGTTATCGAGTTCGCGGAAACCTTCGGGATTGATTACTGCATAGCCGACGGTTGTATAGAAACTGAAAAGATCTCCAGTACCTCCAAATTTATCTACTACAATTCGTCGGCATTCGTATTTCCAATTTGCTGTAAACATGAACTATGCTTCAAGGATATTGCATTGAAAACCAACACTGAACGGGCTGCTTTATTGGAAAAAATTAAATCCGATTTTGGAAAAACCGAAGAAGATCGCTGTATTTGTACTTCGTGTGGTAAAGATATTGATTTTTTACAGGGCAATGCGTTTGAAGGGTTTGATAGTGGGAATTCCCTCGTCGTTTTCCGCGAAGCCGTATTAAGGGAGCCTGATACTACACTGGAATTATATGAAGATGACCTTTCTATTAAAAACGAACGTGATTTTTATGACAAATATCAAAAATCGCCTGAAATAATGGCAATTAAATATATTATCAGTGAACTCGGTATCAAAATTATACCTAAGGATTTAAATTACATTGTTTCAAAATTCGATGCAATATCAGTGTCTGATTTATACAAGAAGTTCATTAAGACTGATATTATTAAAAAAATTATGGTTAAGACTTATGAGTTTTTAAAAGCCTCCAGGCCCAAAAAGTCCAAACGTAAAAAGAAACCCATGACGGGCGGCTCCAATATCGACATTAAATTAAAGGCAAATATATTAACAAAAGTCTTAAACTCTAAATTCTATACACAGTTTGCTAAGTATCCAGATGGTGTTATTGATATTAGCGATTTAGAATCAGTCTTTAGTGTCGCCTTAAAAACCCAGATCAACGAGTTCAATTTAAGCAGTCCCTTGCGACCCATTTCCCTCGAAGATTCGGATCTATTAAAAAATATCGGGGATATTAATCAATTATTGGGATATTTAAATAAAAGCTCATCTCCAAATGGGGCAATTGTTTTATTACTAAGTAACATCCAAAAATTATTCAATATGTATATTCGAGGGTTCAAATTTATGCATGGGTTGAAATATGTAACTCTGTTATTACAGTGTAGCCTACCTGAATACACTATAAATCCATTCTTAATGCTATCAAAAATACCCGCATTACGTGCGAGTGGAAAAAACTATTTAATTCAAAACCTATATCACAACCAAGAATATATAATAGAGTCCATGTTTTCTGTAATGGAAAATACACTCCAACATAAGACTAAATCAAAAAGCGTGTATCTGAATAAGATAATAGCTATATTTAAAAATATCTTGGGACTTTCTTTAAAATTCGCTGTAAAACCTCTAAACAAAAATAAGAACAGTCTTCGAAAAATTATGTTTCTCAATAACCTAATAATTTTTGAACCGTTTGATATCGACACGGTTGGTTCTAAATCAGCCAAACTTGTAGCAATTAAAAAATACTTTACTGAAAAAATAGTGAAAGAGCTCGGCGACTTAGTAATTCAGGATCCTTACATAGCAGAATTAAAAGCCCGACGAGTTAAACACGAATATGAGCGCTCTTTGGCAGGAGGGTTTACCTATGAATGGCCTGAATTTAGACCAATTATAAATACTGAGTCTCTAAATGAATTAAATCTGGATGTAATGTTAGCGGAATCCATCGGGTTTTCGTCGACATCATTAGAGTTAAACGCTCAATTATCAAAATTATCGGCCAACTATATTTATTATATAAATAAACTTCTCAATCTAATTGACGCGGATTCGACATTTTTTAGCTATACGACGTCCACTGCATTTACCAATATCAATTTCTCATTTGAGGACTATTTCGATATCACGAGTTTTACCGACTTGAAAATTAAATATCCGGGTAAAATCGACGAGGATCTGGATAGGAAAACAACCTTCGATCTATATCTGACCAAAATCAAGGTCCTTTTAGAAAGGATGCATTACGTAAACACTATTATTGGTTCGAAACGCCGCGAATTTAACTCACCTATATATTTATTAGCTAATAATAATCTTAAGACACGTGATTTACAAGAGTATACCTCCTTCGAAATCCTATCGGCGGGAAAACCCCCTAAATACTTTTTGAACCGTATTAAAAAACTATTTACTACCTACTATATAACGGACGAGCAGTTATTAGTGTCAAATAGCTTGCCGATAACAAAACGACGAATTTTTAAAACAATTAAAGACCCTAATCATCACGCCATTGTAACCTTATTAGAAAGACAAATATCACATACCCCGACGACTAGTGCAGCAGTGTTGGGTGAAGACATGTCGGCTGAAGCCATACGACTTGTTGGAGACTTTAATATAGTAGACGAATATATGAGCCTTATTGGCGATACACGGAATATCATAATTCATGAAATTTTAAAAACTCAGGAAGAGGGTCTTGATGCTGAAAACGACATATTTTTTTCGGGTGATAGTAATGGTGTGTACGATATTGATATCCTTACTGGAGAATTTAAAGCTAAAATAAATTATAAATTAAATCAGAAATTCGGGGACATGGATAGCGGCGAATTGGAGGCTGTTATTAAAATAATCGAGGACAAGATACATACTATCCGTCCAAAAACGGAAACCGCCACAAAATTCAACGATGCCGCGAACTTTAAAACAAACTATTTAGAAACTACGCGTAATATTAGCGAACTGATAAAGCATATCAAAGTTACTAATAATGAACCTGCATTAGCACCAGTGACCGAGTTAAGAAATATAGTGTCCTTCGATGATATTGATAGTCGCGAACTTGAAGACTCCTGGATTGAATTGAATTCCTTGGAATTTCCAGTAACGACGGGATATATGCGTGAGACCGTACTAAATACTTTATCACCCGTGCAAAAAACTATGTTTCGGGAGATTTTCGAACGGTCTGTTGATAAAATGAATAATTTTTTCGTTGAAAAACTCCGCGAGATTGAAGCGGATTTAAGAATTATTTTATTTGAGGAAAATGCAATGTGTAAACAACTACTCGCAAAAGAATATGCTTTTTATTCAGAAAAACAAGAAGTTGATAAATCCAAAACTATTAAACATATATTCGGCTATTTGCTAAAATTCCTCATAGGCAGAAGTTTAATCATATATCGTGGATATATAAATTCTATTCAAAAAGATGCGTGTGCGGACGAGGCACGTATTGAAGAGGACACCCGAAGGCGGGAGGCGACGAAAACCTCGTTTGATAACGACGATATATCAATTATTAAAAAAATATATAGCTCACGATATGGTGTCCTATGTGAACCAACGCACCACCCACTGACGCATTTAGATCAATATACCGCGGCGTGTACTGGTATTATTTATTTGGTTGGATTAGTGGATTCTAACATAGGAATTCAATATAACATAATTTTATTAAAAGACCTTATTATCAAAGTATTGTATCTACTTAATGCGATTTTCCAAGATGTTCCCGTGGTGGTCGGCAGTATTAACGACGTATTCTTTGAAGAACTGTCCAGTATTTTTGAGACCTTTAAAACAAATGAATATGAAATTAAAAATTATATGAATATTAAAAAAACCAAGGGGAATCAAAATCGCAAGCGTAAATTCGATAAAAAAACAACCGAGGATAAGTTGGCTCATAAGTTATATCGCCGATTCAATTTGGGAAAGATTTTAGATTTAAGTGATAAAGCCATTGAAGAAGAAACTACCGCAGACGCCACAGAGGAGCCATATGAAGAAGGTGCCTATAATATGGCAGATCCTAATATTGACAACTGAATGATTTTATTATGGTATTATTATCTTTTTATAATATAATGTTAAATATTCGCCCATCGACAATTTATATTTTTATAATTTATTTAGTTATTAGTTATGTTATATGGATATACAAGCCCGCTATATTTTTTAGTAAAAATGGTGAAATCCGCTCCTTTGGTTTACAGGAAGATCAGACAATGTTTTATTATCCACTAATGTTAGTATTTTTAGCACTCATTATCTTTTATATTTTTGAATTAAATGACTAATATCGATACTTAATAGCCGCACATGGTTCATAATTTGGTTTGTAATTATTACAAAGTATATTATAGATTTATAATTTTAGATTTTATAGAATCGGTATTAACAATTAAATGGCGATTGTATATAAAGATTAAAAGATAATATAATAATATAATAGATATGTCAAAGAAACAGAAAATAACCAGGAAGAAGTTTTCATTAATTGACTTTATGGGAGAAACCTTTGACTTTACATCCGCTGGAATGAAGAAGAGTTTATCCAGCGGGAGGCTTTCGAAGAGTTCATGGTCCAAAATAATCAGGACAATGTTAAATGACACTCAATATGTAACGCGTCGCCAACCGTTTATCAATCAAGAGATTCAAGGGGGGGTTTTCGATCTTAAAAAATCATCAGCTGGTATTTATTTCCCGTATCGGGACGTACCGCAGGAGCTTAAGAGTTTTTTTAATGAAAATAGAAAGGCATTGGCTATTTATTATCCGGGGGACGAAGAGTCTGATATTGGTAGTTATTTAGAAGCACCTCCATTTGACCTACCGGTCAACTTCGCCCAAAAACTAAATGACGTACCTGCGTCGCCTTTAGTAGGGAAAGAATATTTGGTCTATTTAAAACAAGCGTTCTTAAAAATAATCGAATCAATTACAAAAATCAATGTAGTAATAGCGATGATTCCTCTGGAGAGCGTTATCATAAGCCCCGACTTTGATATTCTTAAAAAGACCGTCGGATTCACGGTATACTCGAAAAAGCTTAAAACGGGTACGGTGGAAGATCTACGGGTGAATAATTTACTTCTGTTTGAACAGATCGACGATGAATTTTTTATGGATTTCGAATTAACCAGTATGAATGCGTCAATTGCCACCTTTAAAAGTACCTTAAAATCCACTCCAGAACTCTCACCTAAGTCTGGTGCACGTATAGATTTATGTAATGGGAAAGAAATTCCAGACGATTATTTTACTCAAAAATGGGATAAAATCGAACTCCACGGGGGTAATCCAGAATTTAATCAGTTTTTATTAGAACCTAAAAAACCCGGCTCGAAGTCTCGTAAATTACTAAATTGTATAGAGAATCGCCCTAATCGTTTTGCTGGATATTTTCGTGAAATAGATGGGGGGGACGAACCCGAATGTGAAATTATTTGGGAAGTCGGCTGGGAAAAAGACTATATGTTAGACGATGAACAGCATGGTCGACCAAGCCAATTGACGAATACTGTGAGTACTCCAATTGTAGAAACGAATCAGGTGATTAATTGGATTAACACTTTGGCCAATGCAGAACGCGACGTGGTCTCTAAAATTGATATTGGTTCGACTGGACCGCTTAAAATTTATGATGTTGGACCGACTGGAAACAGTTTATTTTATGCCCTCGCGAATTCGATGATACATAGTAAAATTCTCGATTTTACAAAGAAGCAATATGTTGATATTAGTATTCCAAATAAATTTATCGAATTGAATGGCACTACGAAGCCTGTATATAAACTATTTTCCGAAAAATTGCGGGAATTATCAAACAGCATATTACAACAAACTTTTATGGGCGTCCATACACGCATTATTCAGAATTTAACACAGGGTCCAGCCGCCGGTACCAATGACGACCCAGTATTTAATCAGCTACGTGAACAGCGTGACAATTTAGTAGAAAAAGTCTATGGTGATATGAATACAATAGATACCGAGAATAAAATACACACAAGTGTAATCGAATATTTAACACGAACAACGGAGCCATTTTTTAAATTTTCCACGCTTGGTATAGAGGCATTGTGTGGGTTTTTTGATATTGCGTGTAGCTTAATACATTTTACCCAGGAAAGAGCCCATACAGTAAAAGAATTTACTTCAGTCAATGCTAAAAGTAAGTTTAATTACGATGGGTTATTATTTGAAACTACCCCAGAAATAACAGCATTGGATAAAAAAACAATTTACTTAACGTTGATTGATAATCACTACATGAGCACAATTCCGCATGCGACGCTTTCGCAAGCCAGTTATAATTATTTATTTCAAACGGGTGATTTACAAATTAACGTTTTCGACCCCCGCTCTTCACAAACTATTAAATTATCAATTTCAGATTTCCACGGAACAGACCCGCGTATTGACGATAGCTTTTTAGAAGAATCGCACGACTATATTCAATGGTTATTTCCAAATAAATTACAATCGCTCTACGGACCAGGTAATTCGCAAAAATCGATTTATTGGAAGGGGGTGGAATTCAGTATGCCACGTCAACTTACATTAAGTGATAATGATATACATTTCATTGAAACCAGTGATATCGCAAAGGTAAACACTATTAAATCGTTAATGATGATGTTAAAATTTTACGGATTTCAGTTAGTTGTTAATGGTGATAGTGGAATACCAGTTTCATTAAAAGTAACAACATTTGAAATATTTAAAACACAAATACCTCATATTAAAATGAAACGATTGGATGACGCGTCGTTAGTTAAAACGCGCTTTGAAAACTTGCGACAAAATCGTCATAATTATTTGAGAATTACACGAATACTTAAATATCTAAATAATATTAAATTACACGCTATTAGTAAATTAATCATAACTAAATTAAAATCCGAAATTGAACTCGGTGACCTATCGAATAATCCCCAAATTAAAACATCTCTGAACGAGTTTTGGTTAAAGGAATTATAATATTCCCACAGTTAAATTTTTTTCTCAGTTAATTATATAAATGGTAAAGGTTATGGATAATATTGGAACTCGGGCCAAAGTTTGGCATGGTACCGCGAAAAAAACTTCGGGGGGTTTATTAAAATCGGATCTTATGAAAAATAAGAACGGACGAATTATATCCAAAAAGAAGTACCTCGCGGGCAAAAAAGCCATCAAATATTTAGTCGCAGCTGGATATAAGACGGAGAAGGGAAAGTTCGGGACCAAGAAGTCCTCTAAAAAACGCCCAACAGACGCCTCGCCTAAAAAGTCGCCAGCCCAGCCGAAAAAGTCTGTTGCATGCCGAGTGGCAACGAAGGCCAGTAATTTGGCAGCAAAGGCCGTCAAAAAGGCTTGCAAATAGTCGTATAGATAAGTATATCATAATCCTACAATTATGATATATTCAATGTCATTATTGTTAATACAGTCATATTTAAAATCTTATCTTAGAACGGTTTATTTAAATATTCTTCGTACTTTTTGAGGTTAGCCTCTAGATCAGTGGAGCATATAGTACATACTTTTTTCACAGAATTTTTATAGTGGTTTCTGGATACGAAAATCGTTAATATCGTCAAATAGATCAAGTTCGCGATAAACCCCGCGATTTTATCATCCTTGACGGCCATTTTAATTGGCGTCTTAAAAATAGGAACAACTGTGATTAAATAATAGACGCCCACATATAAAGCACTCATTTTAACCCCATGCCATAAACTGCGCAGTTTGCTAACTTTTTTGCATTTCTGCTTCGAAGCACCAATTGATATAAAAATTCCAAAAATAAAAGCCAGGGTACCATTAAAAATTACTTGCGTCAATCTATTTTCAGGTAATAAAAATGATGTTGATACCATAGTCATTAAAGTAAAAAGAAATGAGAATGCTACGAGTTTTGTCTTCATTATATATACTAAGATAATAATATGACTTATGCCAATATTACAGTATTAACAGAAATTGAGCATAGATGGGCAACTATAAACCTTTGTTTTAATTGGGGTTACTATTATGTATTATTATTTTGACTGCGGGGTTTATAGGTTCGGTGTATTTTAATAAGTAAATTACTAAGAAGACTATATCTTAAGAAAATCACTCTTTATAAAGCGGTATACAAAAAGTATTTAAAATATTAATATATAGTAAGATATGCCTCGAGATTATAGAACTGATACCATTACTATTGAACAGGCCAGACGACGATTCAATGAATATTATGCTGAAAAAAGCAAAACCCCGATTGGACTCTTCCGTGCAAAGTTATTTGATATGATGTACCAAAAAAAACCATCTAACTTAATCAAATGTAATCAAACCACCGGTATATGTGAAAAGGGTTCGATTAAATATATGTTGGAAGAAGGTCCTAAAACTTTTGACGTGGAGGGCGTTGACGCCTTTCCAGAAGGTAGTGAATTTGAAGTAGAATTACCAAGTGGTGAAAAGCGAAGTTATAAATCCAAAGGGTATGAAAAGGTACTCGGTACCGATGACGCCAGCGAGCCAGTATATGGCCCAAGATTGGACGCTGGTAAAGAATTATATAGCAAACACTTTAAGGCGAAGTACAAAGCCCGTAAAGGTAAAAATTTAGTCGATATTTATTGGGATAATTATAAGCGCGAGAAAGCCGCAGGAGTAATCAGTGATAAATGGCGCCGAAAGAATAAAAAGGTCCGTAAGACTGACAGTAAGATCGAAATACTGCTACAGTTTACAATTGGTGCTGGTAGTTTTTTTATTGCGGAGGCTATTGAGTCCGAGGAAATTGATTATGACAAGGTCTATCAATTGGTTCGTAAAAATAACGAAATATTACTACAATCCGAAGGCCAGTTATTTCACGAGGAACACCTTGAGTATGATTCGCAAATAGATTTTTTACAAAAATTAAAAATTTTACCATATAGTGGTGCCTTAGAATTTAAGAAAAAGACTCCGGTCCCGAAACAGTTTAAACTTAGTATAAGTCATGACGACGACCAGAGTAAAAATTTAGAGTTGGTGTTAAATATTACGACTGGTAAGGTAACGTCGGATGACCTACCTGGCAAATCACAGACCATTCTCGATTTCTGGCTCCAGTACGGAGAAGATATGGAGATTACTAGTGTCGAGGAAATTACTACTCCAGATAAATCAATGGTTGGGGGTAAAGCACCAGACTATTATTATGAATATGATTTCAACACCACTCACAGTTCATCGGATGATGACTACTCTGTTTTAGATAGTGATTATGAATAATTGATATAGTAATCTAAAAATATAAATATAAATATAAATTATATTATTTATATTTATGGAGGATGTTAATTCGCTTGATTTTAGTACATTTTTATTAAACAATTTTTCTAATGAAGAAAGCCCCCCAGGTGATCTGGCATTATTAATACAGCGGTATTATGAATTAAAAATGGAAAACTCGAAATTTTTAATAAATCCAAAAAAACGCCTGCGTACAATACCCGACTTCAGTGCAATGTTAAAGTCTGACTATGACCGAGTTAGTAATCCAGGCAAAGAATTAACTACAAATCTACCGATGGTTTTTATTGAATCGGCCGAAAAGTTACAAATTGACATTAAAGATGCCAATTGTGATAAAAGTATAGTAGAGATTATAATTAAGATTGGGACCAAAAAGACGCCCAACGAACGTATCACGAATGTGCATAAAGAATTGTTTCTATACGATATATCGAGTATTAAAAGTAAGCAATCGAACACGGAAACCTCGGGCTCCAGTAGAAATACAGATGTTTTAGACGAATTAGCCAGCACTTGGAATTCGTTGAGAGTAGAAATTGATACGTTTACTACAAAGTATGAAACTTTTATACAGGATAATCGTTTATTAAAAACCATGCTGAGCAATTATCATAATAATGTAATCCATAACATTAATACACAGGCCTTAAGTGACTTCGAGAATAATATTACAATATCCAACCTCACGAATACTGGTGCGGTTGGGGACGACACGGCGCGTATAATTAAATTTTATATGGTTATAAACATTTTACTTACGAAATATAATAAAATACAGGCGTTATTATCTGGAAATAAGTTGGAACTCAATATGGTACGGTCTGTCGTGTTTAAACGGGCCGACCCAATAACTATAAATAATATTTTTATTGTCAACAGACGTGTGTCGTCTACTAAGTTATCGATTATCGATATGAAGGGTGTTGAAACGGATGTACCTGCTGATTTATACGCACAAGTATACGAACAGCAAAAAATATCACCAAACGAGTTCGGCGAATTCACACGAAAACACCGATTGGCAGATATAGAGGTTTCTGTTAAAAAAATATCAAAGACCCCATTAAAATACTCTGGAACTGTTCATTATGTATTGGACTCAACGAAACGCCAATCCCTGGCATATAAGGACTTACTGAATAATGGTGGTTTAATAACTGGTGAAATATCTCAGGAAATAATCAATCCACCTGTATATAAACTTAAGAAAACTATGAAATCTCTTAGTAAACTAATTTCATACGAAGTGGGTAAAAGTATTTTTATTTCTCCCAAAATTCCACACGCTAAAATGGGATTTGGTGTTATTAATGCTTTATCTGGGGATGTTCTGGTTTCGGAATCCAGTGGTCCCGCCAACATTTTTTTAGATAAAATCCCAGATTGGAGAAATAAACTGGTTCGAAGTTACATTAACACAGATTCGCATGGTGTCGTCACGCCTATTATTTTAAATGCTCAAGCATTTTCGTCAATTACGCATTATTTGTTATATTATGCCAATTTAAATGATACGGCGATTGCTAACACCTATTTATATAGTGGCTCAAATGGACTTAAAGAGGTTCTTGCGGATTTTACAAATTTAGTTACCAATAATTCAAACTGGAGTGGGTCTGATAATAACTTACGGGTTCCGAATCATGTATATGAGTTGCTGCGGATAACGGCTGCCAAATTTAGTCAAGTAAATAATTTAAAGGATATTCTATTAAATACTGGGGAGTATGCAATAAAAAATGCATTTAACGGCGACGCCATACATGGGGTATATGAAATCTCCAAGGAATTACTATTCGTACGTGCAAAACTTAGAGCAGACACGGTGCATGAAATCTATCCTGAATTTGAAGTTGATATGCGCACATTAGCCAAATTGAAAAAGTCTATACACTCCAAACAGAGAAGTG
>Ga0209092_10002681_pt1 | contig 16154 bp, 9 predicted proteins | sample FraStrMetagenome_FD_187446 | JGI IMG/M metagenome (GOLD analysis project Ga0209092, IMG submission 187446) | Marine eukaryotic phytoplankton communities from Arctic Ocean - Fram Strait ARC3M Metagenome (SPAdes) (version 2) | ecosystem: Environmental > Aquatic > Marine > Oceanic | place: Fram...
AAGTCTACTATCGTATTTATATACATATATATTCCTGGTTGTACTCATTTTGTCACACCCTCCTTCCAACTCTCCATATCTATAGTTACATTTCGATATTCTGACTTGCTCTTGCTCTTGCTCTTGTTGCTGCTGCTGCTGCTGCCACATCCGTGATCTACATCGCATTCTTTAATTTTCATGAAGCGCGCGTTGGCCGAACGGGCAAAGCAGGCCGAAGCTAGCAATGTGTTCCCTGCAGTTGGAGCTTCTCCGACGCCTCAGGCGGTGGTGAGGGCAGCCAACAATAACAGGAGTACTACGAACAATCACAGTTTTAATTTGAGTCAGATGAGTGTACCCAAAAAACGACCACCGATTGTGAGAGATACTACGATGTTACCCGCGTCGAAGGATGCTGCAGCTTCGCCGTCGATTAAGATCATGACGATTCCCTTGTTATCGGCTGTTGCTGTGCCGAAGCCGGATGTGAATGGTGGGCCGACCTCTTCGTCGTCAGCGAATGTGGCTGTGCCTCCTCCGGTGAAGAGTGCCGCATCGACGTTACATAATGTCACGAAATTACAACAGGGGAATGGGAATAAAAGAGGTCGGAAATCTGCCGCAGAAAAACAGGCGTTGTTAGAGGCAGAGCAAGAAAATGCCGATCCGGATGGTTGGTTTTTGAAGTTTCAAAATCGAGCGCTTGTCTCTGAATTAAGGGCACTGCAAAGTGAAGTGCGGCAATTGACAAGCGAACGTGATGTGCGTCGGCTGCATTCAGCTAGTGCATTGAAAGGGGTGCATATGATGGAAGTGCAATGGGCTGAGATGGAATTGACGATACAATCAATATCTTCGCAGATTCTTAGATCGAGGAATGATTTACTAAATAATCTTAGTGATGCCGATAGAGTAATTTTGGGACAGGTGAGGGCTACGAAGGCACTGCAGTTTTGACGAATGTTCTCGCGTAATTCATTTTATGAATATCCATTATTTTATCCATTTTAAAAGTGAGCAATATTTTTTCATCATCTTAATTCTTTTTAATTTTTAGGCCGCTCAATCGAATATAAGTATGAAAAAGATTCAATTTAGTAATAGGGACGTGGTATCATTACCACCTTCAACTGGAAATGGAATAAGGATTGAAAGTCTCCCTGGACTACTTATGTCGTTATCCCGCCTTACACATTCAACTTTATCGGCTGTAACGTCTCAGCAAAACAATAGCAATGGTGATAGTTTAACACCGGAGAGCATCTTGGTCGATTATGCATCTTCCCTGGCCACACGGGCGAAATTTTTAGCCGACGCAATTTGCACTCTTTTACGTGTTGTTGGAAATATTTCTCATGCCGATTTAATTTTAAACGAATCGAAAAATTCCTTAGAGTTACATCAATTGCGAGATCAAGTTTTTTCGTTGAAAGCTGAACTAATGGAGAAAGAAAGTGCTCTAGAACAAACAGGATTGGCGAGAAATGAAGCGTTACAGAAACAAAAGAGAGTTTCCAGGGCACTGAATAGAATTGCCGCGGGTTCAGATGTGTCACAAGTTTTAAAGGTGCGAAGTTTTTCATTATACTTTTTCAATTAAACTTCCTTGCAATACTAATTTGAATTTAATAAGGATACCGATCTTGATGACTCTCAAGTATCTGATGAAGAGAGCATTAAGTCGACTAGCGCGCCGACAAAAATGACTCAAACTACAGATGATGCGCCGCCGACTACTTCTGTTCCTGTTCAACTAAATTTGGATGCAGATACTGAAAAAAAGCTTTCGGCATTGGAAGCTACTTGCGACAGCAGAGAGAAAGAAATTAATGCTTTGCTGGAAGAAAAACACAGCTTACAAACGAGAATAAATGAACTCTCAGTTCCCGTCGCTCCACCATCTGACGAAACTATCCGAAAATCAAATACATATATAGAACTACAAACGCAGCTAACTCAGAGCAAAGCGGAGGTAGAAGAGCTTAATGAAAAACATCATAGAGCTTTAAATGGATGGTCAGAGTCAAAAGCATCTTTAGAAGTTTCTCAAAAAACTGCAAACGAGTTGCAGGTGAAACATGATCGAAGATGGAAAGAAATTTCAGGTGAATTAGAAGATGACGATGGAGAAGTTACCGAAAAGGACATGAAAGTGGAACAGGAAATCGTATTGGAGCACAAGTTGCGTCAAGCGCTCGAAGCTGTCCGGATGAGCGAATCGACCAAAGCTTCATTACATGAAGCCCAGGTCCTGATTGAATCACTACAATCTCAAGTGAGCGAGTGGAAAAGCAAATTTGAGGTTGCAGAAAGTACAAATATGAATGTTGCGAACTCGCCTTCAGCCGCTACTGCATCGTCGGATGGATCTCAAAAGGGCGCATCATCTAAAGATAAAGAAGTTCCGTATGAAAAACTCAGAAGAGAAAATTTTAAGCTTAGAAAAGAAATACTTGCCATTCAAGCAAGTCGTGAATCAGCTAGGGCAAAAGTTGAGGTAAACTGCAATCTAGGCAAATACAACACTATTCTTTTGTCAATTGTCGACCTAATTTTCATATTTGTTGTAGCGATCTGAAATGCAGTGCGAAGCTTTCGCAAAACAAAATGAAAGATTGCTAAAGCAAGCAAGGGAAAAAGATGAAGTTAATGCTTCGGCGCTTTCATCTATATTGCATCTGAGGCATGTTTCTGAATTACATGAAGAAGAAAAAGATGCACTTGAAAAAAAAGTGAAGACTGCAGAACAGCTAGCTCTCGCTGCTCGCTTGGCTGCGAATGCCAAAGAACGAATGAACGAAGAAGTAAGAAAGGAAAAGGAGGTGAGTTTTTCAGTTTTGTTCTCCAAAATCTGTCCATGGCATCTAAAGAGAACTTTTTGTCAGGAGCTTGAGAAGCTCATAAAAGATATGACTTCAATGCAGAAGCTTCTTCGAGAACAAAGTTCTAAACACTTATCGCAACTTTCGCAATGCATGGAAAGGAATAATGGTTTGACGGAGGAGGTTGAAATTTGTCGTAATCGTTGCAACGAATTGGTTGAAACATCATCTAAACTAGAGAAAGAAAGGTCACAGTTGAAGGATGCGCTGTGTGTTGCTGAACGTGAAGCTAAACGATTGGGAATAGAAGAAGAGGATAGTTCAAAACCTAAGAAGCGCTCACGATTTTCTGATTCAAAGTTTACAAGGGAAGATCTGGAGTTGACTATAGAAAATTTAATGAAGAAATTGTCTTGTCCTGTATGTGACGTTGGTCAAAAAGAAATAATAATAACAAACTGTAGACATATGTTTTGCAGGAAGTGTATTGACAAAAATATTAAGGTAAGTTGTCTCTTCTTTATACCTGTTGATTTACAATGTCGGTTTCTCATGTAGGCGTTCATCAGAATCGGAACAGGAAATGCCCCGCATGCGGTGCTCGTTTTGATGCCAAAGATATTAATGACGTCTTTTTGTAGAAAAATCGAATGAAAGTTTTTCTTTATCTTTGAAATCGATTACAGAGGACAAAAAAAGTTTCGATAATATGTATGTATTAGAAATGAATATTAAGAGTCGCCAATTAACTTCGCAATCAGGACAGATAATCAGTTTCTCAAACTTGTCAAACTTTTCGTTTGTCAACGATTTTCGAAAAGACTTTATCCACTATAAAAGGAAGTCCAGATGTACCCCAATCGTTAGTAAACATGTTCTATTCAGGGTCTGTATTTAGAATTACCATTTTGTCCCCCACATTCTTGACAGCTCGTTCTTGGTAGGTTCGCAATGCGGTCACTCTGTCGTCTATCTTAGATTCCCCTCTGGTAGTGAAAGATGGAGTAAAACTCTCAATCTGATAATCTTGATGTTGTTTCACTTCCTTCAATGCTGCTATTGGCCTATCCCACCTTTGATCCATAACAACAATTCTTCGATTTTCTTGACGGGCTCTCCCAAATCGTTGCGAAAGCTCAACCGTATCTTTTATGTGATCAAAACTAATCACTACATTCGAGGATGGCACATCAAAACCTTCTTCTATGACTGAAGTAGATACCAGTACGTTGAGCTTACCACATCTGAACTTCTCGATACTAGATGCCACAGCAGAGCGAGTTGCCTTGATTCTTGGGGTTATTTTTGCATTTCGAGCAGCTACGTAATCAGCTGTAATCCCCGCAGAGTTTAAATTAGCATCATTATTTATGAAGTGAGAGAGAATATATGCTGTGATCCTTTGCTGAACGAATACTATACAACGAAATCCCGATCCGAACAATGCTTTTTTTTGCAGCAGCTGTTCCTTCAAACGGCCAACTTTCGTAAAATGAGTTTCATTTCTGGAAGAGTTCTCAAGGGTCTTTGCTTCTTTCAATGCACTTTTGCGCAAAAATTGCAAAGGTCGAAAGGCATCATTTATCGTCAACCAAAGTAATACTACTTCCTGTTCTTCCTCCCATGTTTGAACTAAAAGTCTCAACGCGACATACCAACTTTCTAGGACGCATAGGAAAGTCCCCAAAGCAGGGTTTGTTTTTACCAATTCAAAGGCGTATTTCTCCCATGATGATAACGATATGTTGTTAAGGGGGGATTTAAATGATGACCCGATATGAGAAAGTGCAACCTCTTCTAGCCCTTGGACAACCTGTAAAACTGAATTAGCAAATGTTGTGAGCTGATTTAGATCGGCTCTTCTGAAAAAGGTTGCGTGCATCAAATGAGGTTGGCGACTTTGTCTAGGTATTATTCCTTCAGGATCCGTACGTGGTTGTATAATTTCTAATTCATCGCTTGGTGGTTTGTACCCACCACGTATAAGTTCGTTGTCTGAGACTCTGATCATATTTTGTAAAGAAAGATCTTGCGATAAGTTACGAAGAGCCTTTTGAATCCCAGTCTCACCAACCGCATAAGTCAATGAAGCCGATAAGCCAATCACCTGTATTTTGTTTTTGTTCGAACCGCCAATCCTATGCTCCTCTGAATACTTTTTGATGCCATGAGCCAAATGCCGATAAGGATGGTGTTTCAGAACATGATGAACTTCATCAAATATACAAATCGAAAACAAAGACCATCCGAAGTTCGACTCCTTCGTTTGCAGTCTCCAGAAAGCTTCAGGTGTAGAAACCAAAATATTAAATGCAGTTATACGAGGAGCAGAGATTCCACCCTTATATTCTTTCACATTCAATTTTGTCCATTTTTTGATCACTGCAGACTGCTGGCATACCAAATTACATGTCGGTACGAGGAACAACCCCTTCTTAGATAGGTTGTCTCTCAAACGAATCTTTAAGCACTCTGCGGCTACCAAAGTCTTCCCCGATCCAGTAGGCATAACAACGATTGAATTTTTATCCCCCACATTCTTGACAGCTCGTTCTTGATAGGTTCGTAATGCGGTCATGATGTCGCCTGAAGAGATGGTTACAGAGAAATCTTTAATATTTTGCGATCTAGTGAGAAATTTGCGCCTAAACCAAATTATGTGTGGAGACGGAATAATGATAACATTGTCAAAAGAATATGATAGAAATCGACAGAACTGATAAAAGTCGACTGGTTGTCGCAAATAAACAAATTTTTACCTCATACACCGAAAGTACATGTCGTGTTGTTCTTCTAATCAATACAAATATAGTACCCGTTACTGTAACTATTTGATATACATATATTCAAATATGTATATTGCTTACGTCGGAGTGAAATGATGCTTGTAACGATTACGTCTTATTCACCATTTCTTAATTTTAAATAGATTCTCCGTCATATTTCAAATCCTTAACTTTATAGAGATTCTTCATCATACTCCAGCCCCTTGGTAAATCAATATTCGTTGTCTCATCTAGAAGAAGTGAAGAAGAGGTATCAGGATCATAACTACTCTCCATTGCACTGGAATTAAAAATGTCCTTATTGTTTCTAGCTGGAGTTGAAACTGCATCTGAAGACGATCCGCAATCTATCTTAGGTCCATCGTAGTCTTCAAAATCATCTCGACGGCGGTATGATGATGTTAACCCCTGACTAGAACTATTGATGTTGGGTTGGTATTTCAATTGCCAAACGTCACAGTTGCCATATTTAAACTTTAAACCTAACATAAATTTGAAGTACTGACTATGTCCAACGACGGCAACTGTTTCCTCTGCCTGCTTATTTAGCCAAGTTTCAAAGATATCTATCCGGGACGCTAACTTGCCATTGCCATGTGGTAGCCATTCTGAAATAGGAAAAATTTTAGAATATGAGAATAGATTTAATTTCTGTTCGTACATTGAGAGAGGAAAATAAGCGATATAATTTACCAGCTACAAAAATTGAAGGCTAAATGAGAGAAGTACAAATTACTTAAAGCAAATTAGATGTGCTCACCGGGAGTTCGTTCCCTCAAAAAGTCAAGTTCCACCACTCGAGGCACAGTAGTAGCCGTTTTCGTATCTTCATTGTCAATTTTACCCTCCGCATCCCCAGGTTCTGCAAGAAACCCGAACATCCCCTTACATGTTTGTCTTGCCCTCTTCAATGGCGAATGCGCAATCAGCGAAACATTATACTTCTTAATGAAATCATCCTTCTCCAACTGCTGTGCTAAATTTTTAATTTGACATTCTCCTTTCGGGGAAACATCCGAGTCAATCTGTGCATTCACATCCACAAGTTCGAAACTTGTCTTGACATCCTTTTTCGAAGGAATCCTTAGCTTTGCGATACTACTCAATGACCGAGTAAGACATGCCAATCTATGATTTTCAGCACTCTCGGCATGGCGAATGAGAAATACCGTCTTACTTTTTGCCATACCCATCGTTGACGTCTTTTTCATATCATCATCCACATTTTCTTGAGGAGGTATTTCTTTATCAATGGAAACTTCAATAGAATCATCCGAAATTCCAAAATATGCCTTACTATCTCTGTCCGCAACGAGAGTCCGATCCACTTTATCGTTGCTCTCAATCGAGACCGAAGTCGAAGAAGACGCCATACCCAACAAATGAGGCAGAAGAATTGCAAGGCTTAAGCACAAAATCAATTTTAAACCAAAATTACCGGTATGACTTGAAGACGAAAACAAGTCCAATGAATTCACAATTGCATCGATCATAGAAAACGAATCTCACAGACAACCAATTTTGTTCGTGAAAAGAATTAAAAAACGCACACAATAAAAAGATTCAGAACTTCGCGTTTCACAATATGAACAACAGCGATACGATTGCCCCAAAGAGATCGAATGAGATAATGCGAGATATGATGATAAGGAAGCGGTTGGAGTTATGATGGATGGTAGGGACTGACGTTATTACTGTGCCAAATTTTATAGTCTCTTTTTTTAGTGTCTCCTGGATGTAAAAAGTAAAAACATTTCTGCCACATACGAACCCAGAACGTGAAGAAAAATGAAAATAAATACACTACAATATACATATCGAATATGCCTAAATTTACATAGAGAAAAGACTTATTATGCTTTCGTTACTGCAATAAGTACAGAATCGCTCCAACGGGACCAACTTTACAATAATTATTACCTGCATGTTTATACGAAGACATTATGTGGGTTGGTTGACTGCTCTGCTTGGCTTCATGTCCCGATAGCTACACATGCTACATGTACAGATGTACAGCAGCTACAGAAGCTACTACTGCTACTGCAGCACTGTAGCAGCGACAATCAAGAGAGAAGACTAGATAGATCTTCTACAAGGACAATCGTAAAATAATTTTACTTCGATGTCTTGTAGCTTGTAGCGAGTATTCAGGTATGCTAGAGTGTAAAAATATACGAATGTACTTACATAATGTATATATCTTTACACGACACACGACACACGACAGTAGACACTCCTACTCCTACGACTTACCAATTACCAATCAATCTCTCAATCTCTCAATCTCTCAATCTCTCAATCTAACCTTTGGATGCACTAGCCTTACATACATACGGACTAGATACTTACTCCTGATAAACGGGAAGGGAACAAACACAATTGAGCGATAAATATATTAACATTCAAACGCCTACGACGAGAACATGTTCAGTCGCAGAGCTCGTCTTAGCAACAACTACGGCGAGAGTGTCAGGCCAGATTCCAACGACGATGGCATTCACACTCGCAACAACAGCAACAGTGCGACACAGAAAGATGCCGTGGCAGATTTGATTGATAAAACTATGGATTTGGATCGTCATTTAGAGAAACAGAAATCTCGTCGTAGTCGATCATTGGAAACGCGTATAAAAGGTCAGCGATCGAGACGTGCTAGTTCGCTTAGGGCTCGTATTAATAGAGATGGGAATAATAGCAGCGTTTCTAACCGTGTGGACAGTAGGAGAGGAGGAGATGATGATGAAGAGGAGGAAGGACAAGAGGAATCTACAATGGTGGACGGCTCGTCGCGACAGCCAATGTCGGCATTGGACAGATTTAAGGCCAATCGCAAGCATGATTCTTCCTCGTCTCCTTCGAAGCGCAACATGATGTTTGATAGCAGTAGTGTTACGCCCTTTACTAATAGAATGAGGAACTCGCCAGGAAATAGTGGTCCTACATCGCCGGAACGGGCTGTTTCAGAAGCAGGGGCAAATTATCGCAATGTGGGTTCGATGCTGGACCGGTTTATGGGGAAGAGCAAATTGCAACAAGCAGCCTATGGGGGTACGATGGCGGACGGTACAGATTTTTCATTCGATACAAAGGGTTCTGACGGAGCACAATTTCCTACTATGGTGGAAAAAACAACGGCCTTTCCGTCTGCGAGTAAAAAGTCTTCATCAAAAACAAAGTCACATCGACTTGGATCCGTTTTTCAGAGCTGGCCATATGATAACTACAGGACCGATTATGATGAATTACTAACAATTGATTCTGAACCTGCCACAGGTTATGATGAAGATTCTGTAGATGGTAACCGGAAGAATAAAGAAGATATTCTCAACGAGCCGCCGAACGAAGAACTTCCTTCGATAAACTTTGCCGCCCGGAATCTTCCGTTGGATAAATTTGAAGACGAAGCGAAAAAACGTGCTATTATCATCATATCAAAATGGATTTACGATACTGGTCTTATTGACGAGATCTTAGTACACAGTACTGTACCGTCAATCATAGACGATTCTGACTATGATTACGTTGCGAGCGATAAATCAGTCAAAACTCACGAAGGCTTCGAATTTCGAACATCATCGTCAAAACTTACCTCGGGATATTTGAAAATGGAGAGAGAGATAGATCATCTTCGTCGGACTACTAAACAGCACCTCAACATGATAAATGCTCGTCTTGCCGATGGTGTGAAGTCAAGTGGAACTGAAGTTCATGAACTCGTTCAATCAGTTGAAAAAACTAAAGGTGATATAGATCAACTCAAGAAAACTTTCACTTACATATCTCAGAAGGGAGATGCAAAAACTGGCGGATATTTACTTGCTGGCTACGACACTATGCGCGATGCAATCAATGCTCGGAAGAATCTGGCTCGATGCTTCACTGATTTGCAAAATTTTGCCAACATTTCTACAAGCTGTACGAAAATGCACGACAGTCTTTCACGTGCTGAATATCAAAGGAATGAGTTTATTGTACTAAGAGATGTTGCAACAGAGTATATTGCACTAGAGTCAATGCTCTTAGAAGCGGAGGCCGGGCTGAAAGAAAGCTTTGGTGCAGATGCTGATATGGAAAAGGTGTTATCCCGTTCACAGGGAAAGAGAAGACAAAAATTAAATGACATTGATGATTATTTAGCCACACCTCGACGAAATGTGATGTCACTTGGAATTGAGATAAAGGGCAAAATTCTGCCTGGATTTAATGATGCATTTGAACTTGCTGAAACGAATCCCGCAGCGCTTGTCGCTCTAGTTGAAGCAGTAGAACGACATGTGTACACCGCAGAGGAATATAAACCTCAAGAGCAGAAGAATAATCGTTGCACGGATATTATCAAAAGGTTTTCGACCATGAGGGATGAATCTAAATCCATACTATACAGAAGTTTTCTCGAGCGTTGTCACAAAATTATTGCTGGAAAACAGAGATTGGTAAGTCTTTTTGTTTGCAGACTTGAATTAGTTCTGACTTAATCTTTTTGACTTCGGTTTTAGGCTGCTGATTTGGCTACCGATGGAGGTGACTCTGATAATTTTTTGGCGGTATTGAACGGCACGACAGCGCTCTTGGGTGATACAAATTTTGTTCAGACAGAAATGTTGCCATGCTTCCCAGGAGATTGGGACGTCGGTATCTTATGGGTGAGCGCAATGTCAAAAGTATGCTGTGATAATTTATTAAATACTATTGGAGGTCAAGATGCAAATCGAATATACAACTTATCTGTTGGTAACATGATGAATCTCATAAAGTAAGTCCAATCACTGATGTTTTTCATTGTCGTTATTTGTTTACAAACTCATTTTTCGCTTGTTCGACTGTGTACTACCGGTAGTTGGATAGAAGATTATAGAGAACAGATCAAATCGTTAATTCCTAACATCGAGAAGATGGTTGATTTAGATAAGAAATCTTATCAGGAACTTATATTTGTTAGTTGTGACAAACCGATAGATACGGGAATCGCCTTGCAAAGTACTGCGGATTGCGTTGGAATGATGGAACGAATAGAAGAACATGCCAGGACTAACTTTTTGGACCAAGTGGCAGACGAAACAGACAAGTTTCTTGATAATGCATACAAAGCAGAGTATCATGGCAATCGGTCAAGTGAAGGCATTTTCTTGTCGTCACTTCCTCAAGATATATTTTCGTTTATTGGCGTGCACATAAATTTGATGCAAGAAAGGCTAATGAAAGATTCAGTTGGAACCGATAACTTTCTTTTGTTCCTTTCAAGAATCTTCAATAGACTGCAGTTTAAACAGGCTGAATACCGTGATAGGTTGTTAAGGGACAGCTTTGAAAATTGTTGTACAGCAGCTAACGACTTTCTACGCATGGTCGAAAAATGTGAAGAGATCATTCAGAAGATTCTATCAAATGGAGATATTAACGAGGAAGGGCAGGAAAAGCTTGAGAACTACCTATCGGGTTTGCTTTCTCTCTACAGCAAGGATGCGTCTTATGCTGCACAATACTGCTCAAACCATATATTTTCAGATATTTCTGAATCAGGAGCTTACTCAAACCTGTTTAGTAATTCATGGGAGAAAACAATGGTACAAAACCAATACGCTGGGATCATAGTCGCTACAATAAAGGATTATGTCGGCGATGAACTTTTGGACAAGATTTTGCACGTGAAGGCATTACATGCTCTTTCATCTGCGACCATTGTATTTTACGTTGAGCGTCTCGTTGCAAGAGGAGTAAGTCACAATAGCAGGAAACATGGAGTGTTCGAAAATGATGAAGAGGCACTTAATCGTATGAGAGGTGATATTAACATTTTCAGAACCTATTTTGAGGGTTTGGCCTCTGAAAACAGAAGTCTGAATAAGTCTCTCAAACATTTTGATGTTTTGAATACTATACACGACTGCCTTGCTCATGCATGTGGACTCTCTGAGGGTTCGGCTGAAGATATAATTTTACGCCTGCACCTTTCTATAAATGATACAAATCTAACCAAGTTTCTCGTTCAAATATTGTGGCGTCTCATGGCTCCAGAGAAAGAGCAAGAGATTTCTCAATTACTAGAGAACGGATTCTTGACAGGTGGAGCAAAGAGTCCAAGCAACTTTAATGATCATTACTCGGTCCCCGGTCTGAGCCTAGAGTATATGCTTCGTGACTATCAATCGGGAGGAAATTAAGTTTTCTTTTCGATGAAGCTGTTTTGGAATAGCCTTTTTGTTACTTATATAGGTGAACATTTTTTTCTATGCAATGGATTCTGATCCAGTCATATTGATAGATATGATGTCTCTACTTCCTAAAGTGAGCTATCAACACCGCCCTTCTCGCTCAACTTAATTTAATCTCTCGCTACCCTTACTTCTACCTCACAACTGTATTGCGTAAATACAGAAACTTGGAAATTTATGCCTCTTTTAACGGTTCTGTTGGAAAGGATAATCCGTAGAAATTTGAATCCGGACACAAGCGGGACCGACACTGAGTCACGCAATGATGACGCTCCGAAAGAAGACATGACATTAAAGGAATCTTTGAAGTCAGCATCTTGTGATGACGACGTAGGTAAAGAAGATATATTAAAGAAATCTTATCGATCGGAAGAGAGAAATAATCCTCATTAAATATAATTAATCCCGATTGTAAAACATAACTATAATAACAAAGTCTTACAAGTCCAATATACGAACAAGTATATATATTGAACGTCATTGGTAAAATGCCTCTGAATGATACATTCTAAACGTATTTTCTAACAGGTTCATGATTGGTGGTAAACATGTTGTGCCGGACGGTATCACCGAAAGAAAAGTAGTTGATATCAAAATTCAACCAAAAAAATTCACATATAATCAACAATATTAACATCAAAATTGAGCACGCCATCAAATAGTAACTGTGTTAGGAGTCTGCTTTAAGCAGTTGCTTCAGATGCTTTTTCAGCGGACACAGCAACTTCTTCTTCTTCAGCACTACCCTCTTCACTTTCTAATTCCTTCACGTCGCTTTTCCTTACAATAATAGGATCTTCGGGAAGGATTAGGTTAAGCAAAATAGCTAAAACAGTGCCGACACAGTATCCTGTGCTTAAAAAGATGCTCACACCATTACGGACGCCCTTCATGTCATCATCACAGTCATCACACTGCCAAAAGTTCGCGGTGTAAGGTTGGCCACGTCTATCAGCAAAAGCAAAGGGCCACACAGTGACTCCAAGACCGCACGCCATTGATAAGGAAACGATAAAACGTACACGTCGGCTATCCAGGTCTGCAGAACCAATAATCTTCAAGCCGGAAACGAAAACATTCGAGAAAAGAAAGATTGTCATCCCTCCCAACACACAATCAGGAATAGAGGTGATCAATCCTGATATCTTCGACAGGATTCCCATCAAAATCAACCATCCGCCGCAAGCGTAACCTGCCCGACGTGATGCACATTTTGTCTGTGATATTAAAAATTGTTAGAATAGTCATAACTCAAAACCATTCTTTAAACGATCACATTCTACTTACCATGCTAATTACGCCGTTATTCTGGCTAAATGTAGTATTTGGCATAGAGGTAAAGAGCCCTGCAAGTATACTACAAACTGAGTCCGCAAGTAATCCTCCTTGAATACTAGAACCGAACTCTTCGCTGTCGGTATCAAGTTCGCTAGCTTCATATGTTGCTCCAAGATCGCCAACAGTCTCAACAGTTGTGACAAGGTATGCAATTAATAAGGGAAACACTGCTGGACCATAAAATCCTAGATTTACTGTCTTCACCCAAAGAAACGTAATCGGTTCAGCATCAGCGATCGCATCATTATCAACATATGGCTCTCCTTTCCAATCCGTCACTCCAGCAATTAAATAACCGAAAAGTAATGCAATTATAACGTTGCAATTCTTCATGAAGGTGGAGCCAACCATTTCGACTACAACTAGAGTAATTATCACAACGAAACCTAGCCCAATATACTGTGAACTTCCATATGGAAGAATAACCTCTCCGTTCCCAAAACAATTTCCAAAAAAATCTGCACAAACTACACCGCCGCCCCAGTATTTCATTCCAGTTCCAACCAAGGACGCTCCAATGAGAGTAACGCTGATACCACTTACGAGGGGCGGGAAGAGTTTCTTAAGTACCGATGCCGGCAAAACGCTCAAGAAAACTTCGAGTAATCCGCAAAGCATTGCAGTCCCGAGCACATCTCCGTAAGCATCGAGACGATCGGTACCGTCGTCCGCTAGTTGACCGATGGCAGTTTCAAAAATGGGCAAGAAAGTAAAACTGGTCCCAAAGACACTCAGAACTCCCGAGCCAATGAATAGCTGACGACCCTTAAATGAAAATAGAGGGATCTGCATCACGCTAAGTAACAAATAGCAAAACATTGTTCATATCAAGCAATCTCCAAAACGTACATGCAAAAAGTAGGCACTAGTACTATTACATACCTGATGATCGTACAAATTCCGCTTGTAATGAGTGCAGCGCTGATAAAATACTGCTGCAGTTCGGTATCAGTTATGTCAATATTAAATCGCGCAATAACTAACGGAGGCGTAATCAAACCACCAACCATCGCCAAAGCATGCTGCAGACCCATAATAATAGAAAGAAAGATGGGAAGCGCTTCATCCTTTTCGTAAAACTGAAACTTCTGCTCCCCCTTAGGAAGCATCATAGCCGGAAGGCATAGTGACTTATAGTCATAGTCACCGATCAACTTATCTTTGAGCGACATGGCGTCCGGGAAGGCGAAACGGGAATCTGGCAAAACAAATCGATAAAGCGCAATCAATATATGTGAGATTATTACAAGGTTTTACTCGTATTCTCGCACTAACATGTATAAATAAATATCAGTTATAAATCATCCAATTTAGAAGCTTCAAAAAAGTCTAGAGTTTGCGATTTTCTCAATTTAGAAGTCATCTTCCAAATCAGTCAATCACAAATCAAAACATACACATATGAGAAAGTACCGGCACTTGAAGTAAATTCTTGTGTGTTACATTCACTCTTAGTAAATGAGAATTGACAATATGTGCATGGTGTTTTGAAAGCGACCTCTGACATTCTACAAGTATCTTTAATGTATCTGATAGAGGGGACATCAATCTCAACTTACATCTCTCAATTGCAAGCAACAGCGTTTAATTCACAAGCAGGATGGATACAAGGTCCAAACTTGTCAACTTTTGTAGGATCAAGCTGATATTAATAGATGTAATTTTAGGAACAGAGGTAGTTCGAAAATGAGAACACACCTTAAATTCGGAATTTTTGATTACGTTGTCACGAAATTTTTCTCCTGAAGTGTAACGTATGAAAGATTTACATATGAAAAACCCCAATCTAAATGTCTATTACGGGGGAAGAAAACAAGTGCTGCCAGAATCAATGAAGTTCTTCCTGAAATCAATGAAATTCTTCCTAAAATCAATGAAATTCTTCCTAAAATCAATGAAATTCATAATCGTAAACAGAACAAATTTTGAAATGCGTATCTTTGATAAATAAATACTTCGAAGTAAAAATTTTTATACATTCCTAAAAGGCTACTTTTTGTCAAATATGGTTTTCTATATCATTACCGAACAAATCGATTTCTGACTACTGTACACCTGAAATTTGAAGTTTTTAGTTCTGTGTTATTAAAAAGATATTAATAACTACTAATTTTTAATTTCGAATGAAAGAGCGATTCACTTGAATCATTCAAGGTGTTCACGTTGTTATCTTCGGAAGAGAGGCGCGACAGTTTCAAGTATGAGCGTGGTGGATCCAGCGCTAAGACGAACATTAAAGACCGAGCAATTACATCATAGCTTTAAGTCGACGAAAGAATTAAGTTTGTTCGAGGGATATTGACGTTGTGCAAAGAAAAGGATTGTAGTTGAATTTTTATTGTGTGTCAACGGAAAAATTCATGGTTATATTTGAATTGGGAAGGGTATCTTGTAATGGATCAGGCTGACAAGCATGTATATATTCACGTTGCCTAGGTCAAGAACTTGTGAATCTCCTAGAAATCGATCGTTAATTATGTAAATAGAAAGGTTAAGTTTTGAGTTTTATGAAACACTTTACTTTTCTCTTCTCGACTTCATGTGCAGTTCGAAAGTCGTAGGGAGAATTGTGCAACTACAAAAATTTGCAGTTGTTGTAAAAGAGACTGCTTAACAAATTAAAGACAACCTGATTCATTAATCGTTGATAACGCGCTTTCTTAATAGAAATCAAAATCATTTCCTTAATCATTCCAAAAATATGTCATTGCACAGTATTTGGAAGAACTTTTGTGAAAAGCACAAGGGCGCGTTTTGCACAGTGGAGTCAAGCTAATTTATCTATCGTCTCAGACCGCGATATCGTACCATCGCAATGAACAGCATGACAACTAAGAACAATTTTGCATCTTCTCTACATCGCTCATACGGAGATTTACGCAAATATATCCAAGCGTCATCTTCAAATGGCTCGTCTGATTCGTTCGAGAGACGACGTCTCATTCGCAGCCTCGAGAAGAGTCTCGTAGATCTCATTGCCTTCTTCGAAAAGAATAACGCCGCGGTCCCCGCGG